>ERZ791923.457-NODE-457-length-60754-cov-9.163018_pt1 | contig 60754 bp, 58 predicted proteins | sample MGYA00510133_ERZ791923 | MGnify/ENA primary metagenome ERZ791923 (study PRJEB30046, sample SAMN00792106) | human gut metagenome | study: EMG produced TPA metagenomics assembly of the A metagenome-wide association study of gut microbiota in type 2... | reverse complement strand
CCTTTATTCTATTAACAACACTTTCCACCGTTTTATGTTCATTAAATTTGTGGTGAGATTGCATTGCATTCTTTATTTCAAAGTGCTTCAGCAAAATACCGGAAGTACGTGTGTCCTCTGCCAAAATCAGATCGACCTCTTTCAGCACCTTGATTGCCCGAAAGGTCATGTCCTCCAGATTTCCTACCGGCGTAGGTACTACATATAACTTTCCCATAAACTTTTATGCTGATTGATTAAAATACTTTTTTAACAACTCCAGAAAGTCGGTCATCGCCTCATTCTCTTCGTTTACGCTGACTTTCGAGGCAAGAAATGCCACGGCAGTCTTATAAGAACTCATGACTGATATCTGCTCGATAACACGGTTCATCAGTTCGGGATCTCCGCCGAATATCTCACGTGAGAAACGGAAAGAATCATTCAGGCTGATGGAATGACGTAATCCGGCAGCCATCTTTATACTTTCGCCCAATACGGCAGCTTTCGGCTCCTCTATCAGAAGCGATTCGTCGTTTTCCGACTCATCTTCCGCTTCTTTCTCTTCCATTTCGTCTTCGACAACAGGTTCCTCAATAACTGTTTCTTCCACAACAGTCTGCGGTTCCTGTACTATCACAGGTTCATCTTCTCCCGGTGCTGTCGCTTCATTCTCTTCCACGACCGGTTCTTCTATCGCCGGACATTCAACTTCCTCTATTACAGAGGATTGTTCTTCAACAATGGGAATGGGGGCTTCTGTTTCCGCTTCCGCTACAGGAGAAGGCGAAGCTTCCACCGGCACAGCACTTATCTCTTCCGACAACTGTTCCAAACGCTCCTGCATACGTAGGATGCTCCGCTTCAACAGTTCAGACAAAGTCTGAGTCGGCTCTTTAGAAAACGTATTCATGAGTAGCTTCAGCTCATGAACATCCAGCTCAATATCTGTTAATAGCTTCTGTTTCATTTCCATCCATTGTTATTATGGTGCGAATGTAGGAATAATTTATGCAATAACTTAAAATAATGGATAATTTAACAGTTCTTGTACATCGAATTGTTTACCTTTGTCCACTCATTTATTTAATCAAGAAAGCACAAAAATCACATGGTATTATTTTCAGAAGACCACATACAAGAGACCAGAAGAAGAGGTAGAATAGAGGTAATCTGCGGTTCAATGTTCTCCGGAAAGACGGAGGAGCTGATTCGCAGAATGAAGAGAGCCAAGTTCGCACGCCAGCGTGTAGAGATATTCAAACCGGCCATCGACACCCGTTATTCGGAAGAAGACGTGGTATCACACGACAGTCATTCCATCGCGTCCACCCCTATCGATTCATCGGCTAGTATCCTGTTGTTCACTTCTGAAATAGATGTAGTCGGCATCGACGAAGCACAGTTCTTTGATGACGGACTGATTGACGTATGCAGACAGCTTGCCAATAACGGCATCCGTGTCATCATCGCCGGACTGGATATGGACTTCAAAGGGAATCCCTTCGGACCGATGCCTCAATTATGTGCCATTGCCGACGAGGTCTCCAAGGTTCATGCTATCTGCGTGAAGTGCGGTGATCTGGCATCTTTCTCTCATCGTACCGTCAAGAATGACAAGCAGGTACTTCTAGGAGAAACAGCCGAATACGAGCCGCTTTGCAGGGAGTGCTACCTCCGTGCACGGGGAGAGGACGGACAGAAGATATAAACTCTATATTAAAACATATATGGAAAGAAAGAAGATAACATTCGACAGTTTTATACGTGGTTCCATCGGATGTGTACTGGTGGTAGGGATATTAATGCTTGTGGAACGGCTCAGCGGAGTGTTACTACCTTTCTTTATAGCCTGGCTGATCGCCTACATGGTTTATCCGTTAGTCAAGTTTTTCCAGTATAAGCTACGGTTAAAGAGCCGTATTGTTTCTATCTTCTGCGCCTTATTTCTAATCACTCTTGTCGGAGTATCTTTATTTTATCTGTTGGTACCTCCCATGATTTCGGAGATAGGCAGAATGAATGACTTACTGGTGACCTACCTCACCAATGGAGCCGGGAATAATGTGCCCAAGAATCTTTCTGAATTCATCCATGAGAATATCGATCTTCAGGCGCTCAACCGTATATTAAGCGAAGAGAATATTCTTGCAGCCATCAAAGATACAGTGCCCAGAGTGTGGGCCCTGCTTGCGGAGTCGCTCAATATCCTGTTCAGCATTCTCGCCTCCTTTATCATATTATTATATGTAATCTTTATATTGCTGGATTATGAAGTCATAGCCGAAGGATGGCTGCATCTGCTGCCCAACAAGTATCGTACCTTCGCATCCAACCTCGTACATGATGTGCAGGACGGCATGAACCGATATTTCCGTGGTCAGGCACTAGTTGCCTTTTGTGTGGGGATTCTGTTCAGTATAGGCTTCCTTATTATCGATTTTCCGATGGCTATCGCTCTGGGGCTTTTCATTGGAGCGCTTAATATGGTTCCTTACCTGCAAATCATCGGTTTCCTCCCTACGGTCCTATTGGCGATCCTTAAAGCTGCCGATACGGGAGAGAATTTCTGGATTATCATTGCATGCGCACTGGCAGTCTTCGCCATCGTCCAAATTATACAGGATACTTTCCTCGTCCCCAAAATCATGGGAAAGATTACGGGGCTGAATCCTGCCATCATCCTTTTATCCCTTTCTATATGGGGTTCATTAATGGGAATGCTGGGCATGATCATTGCCTTGCCTCTGACCACTTTGATGCTTTCCTACTATCAACGCTTTATTATCAACAAAGAAAGAATAAAATATGATGAAGTAGAAACTACTGATAATCAAGAAACAAGCGATAAAGAGGAAAAATAATTGGAACTTTTTTCTACGAAACACTTGCAGATTAAATAAAAGTAACTACCTTTGCACCCGCAATCAGGAAATAACTGATTCGCAAATAAGGATTGATTCAGTAGCTCAGCAGGTAGAGCACAACACTTTTAATGTTGGGGTCCTGGGTTCGAGCCCCAGCTGGATCACTGAAATTCAAAAGAATAATTTAAGAAAATCCCTGATAATCAAACATTATCAGGGATTTCTTTTTTTGGCAGATAGCAAGAAACATCTGTTTCAAGTATATCATTACTTTTTCTGAAACTTGAAGGACTACATCCCTTGTATTTCTTAAAGAATTTACTCAAATGGCTTTCATCAGTAAATCCTAGTTCTTCGGCAATCTCACTTATTCTCATTTGACTATGCAGCAATCGACTTTCGACCAATTTTAGTTTATAACTTAATATGTATTGCTGCATTGTTTCGCTGGTGTGCTTTTTTATATAACGGCCCAAGTAACTTTCAGATATACCAAAATGCTGACTGATTTCTTTTGCTCTAATTTTACCTGTTTGATAGATATTTGCTTGGATATATTGAAGAATATCGAGAGACTTATCATCTGAACATTCATCAACTTGCTGAGGCAAAAACATAGCTATATTTCTTGCCACAACAATAATTATAGTATTTATCAACTGCGTGATAATCTCTTTACTGTACAGATTCCGATTTACATACTCCCGAATAATTGCTTCAATCATTGGTTTCACTAATAACTTATCCACCTTATTTCTAAGGATGCAACCCGGTTGATGATTTGCATGTTGCAAAATAAATTCTAATCTCTGGATATTCTCTGAACCAAATACGGCTGAATGTATATAGATGTCATTAAACTTGATGTTAATGAATTTTGTAGTAGTGTGAATCTCAAAGGAATGAGAATCATTTGGAGTTATCAAGAACAAGTGTCCATCATGATATGGGAACATATTATTGTTAATCCATTGAATACCTGTTCCTGTTAAGATGTAGACTAGTTCAAAAAAAGTATGCTCATGCTCAGTTAATAACGATTCATTATGTTCGTTAAAGCTGATCTCAAATGGTTGATGAAGATTTTCTTTTTTCATACTCCAAATATAACACATAAAGCAGAATTATACCAATATAACGAAAACATATACCTATATTTGAAATAAAATAGGTATAACTTTGCCACAAATCAAAATTAGATTACTTATGAACTTTTTAGAACCATTAAAACAACGTTATTCAGCAAGAAACAGAAAAGATATAACCGAAATAGTTTCAATCTTATAAACGTAACAATTATGAAAACAGAAATGGAAAAATGTCTGGCTGGTGAATGGTATGATTGTCACAACCAAGTTTTCTTGGATTTAAAGACCCGAACACATAAGTTATTGATGAAGTATAATTCATTACCTTATGAGGATAAAGAAGAAAAACACAGTTTGCTAAAAAAGATGTTAGGTAGCATCGGAATGAAAGTTTCGGTTGCCAACCCGTTTATCTGTGATTATGGCTGCAATATACATATAGGGAATAATGTTACTGTAAATACCGGTTGTACCTTTGTGGATTGTAATAAAATCACTATCGGAAGTAATGTTCTTATTGCTCCTAATGTTCAGCTTTATACAGCAACTCACCCCATTGATTTAGATGAACGGCTAGCACCTGTTGAAACAGAAGATGGAATAAAACGAGTTCGCCGCACTTACGCTTTGCCTATTACGATTGAGGACGGATGCTGGATTGGTGGCGGTGTAGTAATCCTTCCCGGAATTACAATTGGGTACGGTAGTGTAATCGGAGCAGGTAGTGTTGTTACAAAAGATATTCCGGCAAATAGTTTAGCTGTTGGAAATCCATGTAAAGTGATACGTCAAATCAATCAAACTAAGAAACTATGATAAAATTGGTCGCTTTTGATTTGGATGGTACAATTGCCGATACAATCCCAATGTGTATCGAAGCCTTTAAGCAGGCAGTATCTCCCTATGCATCAAAAAGATTGTCAGAAGATGATATTGTAAAAACATTCGGACTTAATGAAGAGGGAATGATTAAAGAGGTCGTTTCAGAAGATTGGGAAAAAGCTCTGATTGATTTTTATGTGATATACAAAGAAATGCACACAGTCTACATTCAACCATTTGTGGGGATAAGAGAATTGATAACAGAGTTAAAGGAGAACTCAATTATTGTATCTTTAATAACAGGTAAAGGTCAAAGGAGTTGTGATATTACACTTCACCATTTTGAAATGGAAGCTCTTTTTGATAGTATTTCAACCGGATCGCCAGATAGAAACACAAAAGCGGAATCAATGACGGAACTAATGTCAAAATATAATATCCAACCAACAGAAATGGTATATGTTGGAGATGAATTTTCCGATATTACCGCTTGTAGTAAAGTTGGAATACAATGCTTATCTGCTGCATGGATAGCCTCGCTCTCAAAAATAAAGAAATTAGAAAAGGAAAATCAAGGATATGTGTTTAGGTCTATTAAATCACTTCATTCTTTTCTAAAGAAAGAAGCTCATTTAGTTTAGATTCATATTCGTAGATTGATTTTAGTATTTTCTGGCATAATGGAAGGTTACTGGTAATATAGAGAAGCATGAAATCAGATGTAACGTCTTTCTAAGTTATTCTTATGAATGTATTGTTAAAGATGAGTATATTCGGACTATTTACCGAAAGTTCACAAGAAGTAACTAATAATGAAATGCAAGAAACACGAGAGCATTATTAATCGCAAGCCATCTAAAGTGAGAATGTAATTTAAACTGTGTCAGCAAGGAATAAAATATTAACTTTGCTAACACAGTTTTTTTTATGAAAGCAGAATTTGATTTTGAAAGTATCAAGAACAAGGCTATTGAACAGCTGAAAGCCGGTAAGCCTTTGTTAGATAAGGATGCTGCTTTTGCCCCTTATTGGAAAGTATATTGAATGCAGCATTGGAAGGTGAGATGGATGCCTATCTTACAGAAGAAGAACGTCAGTTAGGTAATCGTCGTAATGGTAAAATGCAGAAGCAAGTCTAGACTCCATTAGGTGAGGTCACTGTGTCTACCACTCGTGACCGTAATTCAAGTTTTGAGCCTCAGTTTATAAAGAAGCGTGAGATCATCTTGGCGGAGGGCGTAGCAGACCGTATCATCGGACTTTATGCCCTTGGTAACAGCACACGTGAGATCAGTGACTGGATGGAGGAAAATCTCGGTAACCGTGTTTCTGCCGAAACGATTAGTTCAATAACCGACCGTGTTCTTCCAGAAATAAAGGCTTGGCGTTCCCGTATCCCTGATGATGTTTATCCGATAGTCTAGATGGACGCTATCCATTATAAAGTCACTGACGAGAGAGGGTGTGCCGTTCCCGCGCAATCTACAACGTCTTAGGTATAGACAAGGAAGGGCACAAGGATTTGCTTGGAATGTATATCTCTAAAAATGAGGGAGCAAATTTCTGGTTAAACGTACTGACGGATTTGCAGAACCGTGGAGTTCATGATATCCTTATTGCTTGCGTTGATGGTCTGAAAGGCTTCCCGGATGCCATCCAAAGTGTTTTTCCGAACACAATAGTACAACTTTGTATCGTCCACCAAATACGGAACTCCATTAAATATGTCGGTAGTAAGCATCAGAAGGAATTCCTCAAAGACTTGAAACGGGTTTATGGTGCGGTAAGTAAAGAAGCTGCTGAAACAGAGTATTTTAATCTGAATGAGAAATGGGGAGAAAAATATCCTATCGTCATCAAGTCATGGCAGGAGAACAGGGAAAACTTACTGAATACTTCCAGTTCACATCGGATATACGCCGTATGATTTATACCACAAATACAGTTGAAGGCTATCATCGTCAGATACGGAAAGTGACAAAAAACAAGGGCGTGTTTCCTAGCGACACCGCCCTTGAAAAACAGGTTTACCTCGCTTATCGCAATATACGTAAGAAATGGACTATGCCACTGGCTAACTGGGGACCCATTGCACAACAACTGGCGATAAAATTTGGAGATAGGTTAAAATTGTTGTAATTTTACGCTCGTCGGGATGGGTGGTCCCGCCCCTTGGCGCTGGCCGTTTCCCGACCAATGAGATTGAATGAGAATAGAGCATGACACAGTTTAATTTACACATCTATACCGGGCAACTCCTAAAAATGGATGCTAAGTTTTATGCTATTCATGTCAGCCCATCGAAAAAAGAACTTCGAGCAATGGGTAATACAGAACAGGAGCAAGCCGAAGCAATGAAACACTATATTCGTGAGGTGTTTATTCTTGAATACGCTAACAACTTTAATAAAGAACTATCCGTTTCGGATATAAAGTTCTACGGTAAGATTCATTTTTACCGTTGCCGTTCTAATGACAAACTGAATATGCACTGCTATTTGATTGTCAGTCGAAAAGATCAAGCGAATAAAAAAAGAAGCTTTCACCACTTACTAATCATACGAATACTAAGAATGGAATAATCAAATGTAGTTTTGACCATATGAAGCTATTTCTGCGAGTTGAACAAGGATTTGATAAGCTATTCAATTACAAACCACAACAGACAGAAACATATGATTATCTTAATGCAATGAAGAACAGCCCTGTAGCCGAACAGCTTGAATTACAAGAACAAGATGTTCAATACAATGAAAGAAAAATAGAAATCAATCAAGAAGGCTTGCTTCTACCAATCTTCAAAACAAATAATCAAGTCTTCAATATAGATACTAAAATTTCTACCAAGCAAAAGAGTTATTCTCATACAAGTTGACCTTTCAGATTAGAAAGCAACCAATAAACTGGATTATTCATATTTGTTGCCCCATCTGAAACAAGTTTTCCATCTAGTATCAAAGAAAATATGTTTATATTCAAAAACAAAAAAAGAGAAAGTATATATTGTAGTAAGTAAAATCATTAGTACACTAGAGGATATTTAAAGACTGAAGTATAATATATTAAACATTAGACAGATATGCTTCAAAACAACTTTTAATCCAAAACTTGAATCATTCCTTTCTTTCACAACAAAACATTAATTATGCAAGAAGGAAAAAATGGAGCATCTAAGCCCTTTTATTAGAATTTGATAAACTGCTCAAAATGAATACATAAACAAGCTTTTAATATAAATTAGCAACATGAAATGAATATGCAAAAACAAATTATGACTAAAAAGGAAAGCTGTTATTTCTCAAATATTCAAAAAAAGAGTAACTTTGAACGATTTTAGCTTGAACAATAATATGCTAAGATCATTTATGAAAGATTGTTGTCTTTAGAAAATACTAATCTATAAGACACATAATGGTTCTATAGAAAGCATGAAAGATAAAAGTATAATATATAGTTTGCATCGACCATTTCACAAATCATTAGTTAGTGTTAAGTGGGTTTGTATGTATATGAAAGAAATGGAAGAAAGGATAATTTCTCCATCTTCCTTTTATATTGATTTCTTTTTTTATCTGATTAATATTCTAAGCCTAAAATATAAAAAATACAATATATCCGAAGATATTGAAGGTATCCCATCAAAAAAAACTCTAAATGAAGTCATCGTGTATTTTGCTAACTACTCAGATGAAGAAAAAACAGAAAGATTAAAAGTTATATTAGCGAATAGGCAAAATGATATTGAAAGAAAAATATATTCAACCTACAAAGCAACTTCTTACTATATAAATTTAGCAAAAGATAAGTTCGAATTGGTTAGTGAAAAGTATTCATTATCTGATTATGGAAAAATATTAGCCACAAGTAGATATTCATTTTTTGCATTATCTAGAAAAGAACAAGAAGTTATATTTGAAAGGATTCTATTTGCGGATTCTTATATGATTATACCTTTATGTTTATCTCTTAGAAGCATAGCAAGGCATAAATGGAATTTACCTAATATACATTTATTTTTTATAGAAAAAGTATACAAAATCAATCATTTTAAATACACACAAACTAGTATCACAAAAAACTATGATAATGTACGACTATATTGGATTGACTATTTAGATATATTAGATAAAAATATAAATATCAAAAAACGATATCAAAAAATAATACAAAGCAATCATACTTACAAGGAAACTTATAGTCAAATATTTCATGATTTTCGTAGCTTTGAGAAAGATATTTTACAATTAGAAAATCAAAAATTTGTTTTATTTTCAAAACTTAGAGATTCATATGATAACAATATAAAGAAAGGCTTACATGATCAGGACTTTGTTAATCTATACGATATAAAGAAAGATTTTCATATGTCATTTGCAAATTTTGAAAATATGCTAAACGATTACTATGAATATGAAAGAAAAAATCAATTAATCCTGTTTAGTAATACTGTAACAAGTATTGATAAGAGAAAGCGTTTTTATATTCGCAATAAACCTGTTATTAAAATAAAAATATTTTAAATATGAATATCGAAAAATTATGGAGTAAAATAAATCCAATTGAAACAACTGTTGAGCAGTTAAAAAGAGATTTACAAGAAGGTAAAGTACCCGAACTGCCTTATTTTATAGTGGGTATGGATGATGCAAAAAACAAAATCAACACTTATCTCCAAAGTATTGATATAGCTTTTCAAACTTGCCTAATTACAGCCAATTATGGAAACGGAAAAACTAATCTTCTTAAATACCTTAAGCTTTTCTTTGCTGACCATAAAGAAATTAAGGTTGTATTTCTTAGAGTAGATGCAGATCAATATGATTTAATTCTATTTCTTTTAAAAATAATACAAGACAATTTCCTTGACAATCTTAAATCGTCCATTCAAGCACTTAAAAATAATAACTATGATATTTTAAATCTTGTGTATTCATTCCAAGATGGATTTGCTGCTATAAAAGAATACACAAATAAATTATTTTCAGAAGTCGAAGAAGATAAATTATCTCGATTAATCTATTTAGGTACTGGTAGACTATATACGAAAAATAGTTTTAATGAGTTTTCTCTGGAACAACTAACAAATTTTAATCGGCGAGAAATTCTAGTACTATTTCTGAATATTCTTTCTGCAAATAATATATATATAATATTCGGCATTGATGAAGCAGAAAAGATTCAAGAGAAGTCTAAACCTAGATTTGGGCATTTTTTAACTTCATACCGTGAGTTATATGATTTATCTTCACTCATCAAAGGGCATTTACTTATAACTTGTTTTACTGATTCGTCAGGAAGAAGTTCTCAGTCAATCGAAGAAGTCAATCCTGCTTTCTTTAGAAGAATAGAGGATCGTATTGTAGAGTTGCCTATGATTACTAAAACTAATGATTACAAAGAGCTCGCACTCAATCTAAATGAATTGTTTGAGACAAATAAATCTCTAGAAGAAGTAGATAAGATAGTCTCAATCATAAAAAAGAAAGGATTAAACAAAAATAGTGATATAGTAAAATCAATCTACTCTGAATTATCAGAATCCTACGAACGTTTCAACTTAAATGAATTATTGCATAAATATTCAATAGAAAATTTGTTTGATGAAACCAATGAAAGATTACAACTAGAAAATGCCTTTGCTCGATTAAATACTAAATTTTTTGATCCATTAAGGGAGTATTTAATTGCTAATAATTATAATAATGATGATTATGAGATAAAAATACAGGGAAGTCAGTTATTTATTGATAAGTCACTTAATATTAATCATTTATTTCTATTTAGTACGGATTTTGACAACAATATTAATCGTATTATAAACATACGTAATGACTATGGAAATAAACTAATAATATATGTCCCAGAAGGATTAGATATCAACTATTCTTATCTATATGAAATGAATATAAATAACATTGAAATTGTTGATTATAATCCAGAGTCTTTAATGACATTACTTGTAATGTATCGTGATGAGAATTTTGAATATGGAGATCAAATAAAATCAGTAATTTCATTATATACCAACAAGAATTTATAATTATGTTCAAATCTCAAAGTAAATACAAATTATTTTCATATTCAATTCTTTTTGAAGAGATTATAAATCCATTCATTGAACTAATTAGTGACTTTGTATCTATAAACAAGGAGGATAACTGGGGGATTATTACTGCAATAGACTTCAATAATATAGACAAACATCTAGCTGATGAAATTCAAAAGCTGAAAAAGAAAAACTACAACTTCAATAAAGACAAAAAACTTCATTGCAGAAAAAAGAAAATATTAACGAATGATTTAATTAATCGAAAGGAAGATATTGAAAACAATATTCAAAAATTAATAAAATGGGGATATGAAAGTATAAATGAATATTTTTTTAATGAAGTATTTTCATCAGACAATTTATCTAAATATGGAAAATCAAGAATCGTCTTATTAGATAAAGTAAACAGATTTATCATAGCAGAAAATGACAATATATCAGATATTATAGTAAAAGTGCTTTCGAGGAGTCAATTGATTTCACATCTCATTACTTGCAGTAAGAAAAAAAGTGGTATAAATTTCGAAAAACTCAAAAACTTTGATGGTGAGAATTTATATAAAGCCCATGTTAATATAGAACAGCTTTACTCATTATCATGTCCTGCCATAAACTTATCTTATCTCAAAGAATCATTTACAAGAATACCTACAGAAAAAACTGATATTTGGATATGCAAAGATTTTTTCGACAAATATATTATATCAGATGCCAAGATATCCTCTGAGAATATCTTTATAGTACAAGGTGAGGATAAACTTCTTGGAATAAACATTGGCAATATTTGCTTCATTTATGAGAGTAATCCTACAACTTTAATTAAAGAAGAAAAATTATTAGATTATTATTGGTGCCTTCTAAAGAATAATATATACAGGTTACCTGAACAATACGATAGTTTCAGATCAGATATAGTTAATAAATTCAATAAGAAAGCTAAAAAAGAAGATTTTACATACCTATTATCAAATCTACAAAAGAATCTTTATATTGAAAACATTGAAATACCTGACGAGTACAAAGATTTCTTCGAAGGTAATTTTAAAATAAATGAGCTAAAGCATTTACTAGGATATGAATTGTATCTACCTTATAATTCTAATCCTGAATCATCTTTAATAGGAATTTATCATACAGACAAAAAACCTTCAGAAACACATTACAACTTAATACATTGGATAAGTAATCATAAAGAAGAAAATAAAATATATGAATTTTCAAAAGAGACACCTGTTGCAAAAAAGAAGAAACTAATTCAAGTGTTAAAGCCTGAAATTAGTTTTTATTTCAGACATAAATATTTTGAAGATTTTTTTGAAGAAATCTTAAAAGAGCTGAAAGTACAATATGTATCTAATTACAAAATAAAGTACAAATCAAATGATCAAGAAGCTGAATTTGATTTTATAATAAAAACAGTACAAAAGATATACGTTATTGAATTAAAAACCAAATTGCGTAACGAGGAAATTTCAAAATATGAAAAAAAATGTAAAAGATTAATAGAGGAAATACCATTAAGTGAGAATAATCTAGAGTTTCTTATTATTGGAGCATTAAGTGATGAGAATTGCGAAACGTATAAATATTATATCGAAGAAGGTAAGGCAATACATCCGAATTATAACGCTAAGCGTGAGGATGTTTATACAATCCCTTATTGGTTTTCATTTCCAATTGTTTCTACAAGTAAGAAGCTGACATGTATTGCAGAACCCTCGTATCAGAGGTTAAAGAGTATTATTGACGAAATATGTATATAGAAAGAAAACTCCCTGTAACCAGATATTATGGTTCTAAGCGTAAACTAATAAAAAAAATATGGCAGGTGTTTGATGAATTGAATATCCAGTTTGATTCAGTATTAGATGTTTTCGGTGGATCTGGAATATTTTCCTACTATTCAAAGTGTAATAATAAAGAAGTTACCTACAATGACATATTCAAATTTAATTGTTATATTGGGAAAGCGTTATTGGAAAATCCTTCAACAACGCTTGATTCTGATAGAATTTTAAACCTGTTGGAAGAAAGAAAAGGTTTTGTTTATAAAAACACAGTAGAATATAATTACAAAGATATATATTTTCTAGATGAAGAAAATCATTTAATAGATATTATTGTACAAAATATTAATATGGATTTTAATGATGAATTTGAGAAAGCATCAGCTTACTATATTTTATTTCAAACATGTTTAATAAAACGACCATTTAATCTATTTCATAGGAAAAATCTTTCATTGCGAACTAATCACACCATTTCTAATTTTGGGAACAAAGTAACATGGGAAAAAAGTTTTCATGACTTGTTTAAGCAATTTCTTAACGAGCTAAAAGACGTACAATTTAATAATGGCAAGAATAATAGTATAACTAATTTCTCAGCTTTAAACTGTGATACTAAAGCTGATTTGGTTTATATAGATCCCCCTTATTTTAATTCCAAAGGATCACATCTTTCATATCATTCCAGATATCATTTTCTTGAAGGACTGGCTAATTACAATGAATTAGAGCATTTCATCTCTTTGGAGAAGAATAATAAAGAGATCCGAATTAATAATTTAATCGAATTTGAGAATAGATTAAGCTTCTGCAATGATCTGAGAAAGTTGATTTCGAGACATCATAACTCTATAATTGTGATATCTTATCGTAATATGGGATATCCATCTATTGAAGAAATAAAAAATATTTTATCGGAATTTAAATCAGAAGAAAAAATATGCGTCATAAACCTTGGCGAATATTCTTACGCATTAAATAGGAGTAGCATTAAAGCAAATGAATTTTTAATTATTGGTAAATAGCATAATTCGTAGTAAGCCCCCGATAAAGTACCCATATAAATTATAGAATCGCTATATAAATCTAATAAGTTTATAGCGATTCTTTGTTTATAAGTAAGCCCCCGATAAAGTACCCGTTGTCTTTGTATCTTTAAGTCTCGATCTTTGCCAGAAAAAAGACTATGCAAAAAATGAGTAAAGAAGAATTCATTGAAATCCTGTCTCGTCAACAGCGTAGCGGTTTGACGATAAAAGACTTCTGTATAAATGAAGCCTATACCGAATCAAGCTTTTACTATTGGAAAGGAAAGTTTGGCCTATCGAGGCGTTATCATATGGATAGGCATTCTTCCTCTTTAGAGGAGTTTGCACCGGTTAGCCTCACCTCTTCACCTGCTTCCCACTCTGCCTGTGATAGTGGCGCTATACAAACGGGTGAGATCCGGATAGAGTTCCCCGGTGGTATTATCGCCCACTTCAGTGGTATGGCTGAATCCCAGGCGGCCATGCAATTGCTCACTCAACTCTGCAATCGCCATGTTTTGCCTGAATGACACGATGCGCTACTTTCTCTGTCCGGGTAAGACAGATATGCGTAAAGGTATGAACTCATTATGCGGGGTTGTTCATGATAAAATGGGATATGATGTCCGTTTAGGTGATGTGTTTATCTTTATCAACCGCCAGCGCACTACAATGAAACTGCTACACGCGGAAGATGGCGGACTGGTTTTGTACATAAAACGACTTGAAGAAGGCACTTTCCGCCTTCCCTCTTATGACAAAGAAAGCAAGTCGTACCCTATGCAGTGGCGTGACCTGGTTCTGATGGTAGAGGGAATCAACGACGAACCTTCCAAAAGGCTCAAACGTCTGAAAGCGTTACGAAAAAGTGACATGCAGTACTGAAAAACAGCAGGTGAAACCTTGATTATACGGTTGCTTTTCTGTATTTTTGTATTGTTCAAAACAGGTATGACGAATGACTCAGACAGAAACATTAGAACTTTTGGTGGCCACACTCCAGCAGGCTAATAGCTCCCAGTCTGAGTCAATCGAGCGTCTGACCCGGCAGAACGAACAGCTGCAAAATAAGCTTCAGGAACTGCTGGCTCAGGTAGCCTGGTTAAATCGTCAGTTATTCGGCCGTAAGAGCGAGAAATTAGCCCATCTGGATCCGAACCAGCTATCACTGTTCGATCCACCTGTTCAGCCGTTGGAACACGAAATACCGGAAGAAGCCGCAGCCCAAGAACCTGTCTGCTCGACGACTCCCAAAAAGAAAGTGCGTCAGAACCGCAACATGTTGGATGGCCTTCCTGTAGTGGAGATTGTCATAGAACCCGAAGGAGTCGATCCGGATAAATACAAGCGCATAGGCGAGGAACGCACACGTACACTTGAATTTGAACCGGGCAAATTATACGTAAAAGAGATCATACGTCCCAAGTATGGCCTGAAAGACAATATAAGTTTGCCTCAGGGGCATCAGGGCAGTGTTATTATAGCCCCTCTTCCGCTATTGCCTATCTACAAGGGACTTCCCGGTGCCAGCCTGCTCACTGAAATCCTCTTGCAAAAATATGAATATCATGTACCATTCTATCGTCAGGTGCGTGAGTTTCACCATTTAGGCCTGAAGATCTCGGAAAACACGCTTCAGGGGTGGTTCAAACCTGCCTGTGAATTACTTAAACCTCTCTATGAAGAGTTGAAGAAACAGGTATTGAAGGCCGACTATATCCAGGTGGACGAAACGACATTACCGGTTATCAACAAACAGAATCATAAAGCGGTTAAGGAATACTTGTGGATAGTCAGGGCGGTTATGGATGGATTGGTCTTCTTTCATTATGATGACGGTTCCCGCTCACAGGAAACAGCCTGGAAATTATTACAAACCTTCAAAGGATATCTTCAAAGTGACGGCTATGCGGCCTACAACATCTTTGAGGGTAAGAAAGAGGTGTGCCTTGTCGGATGCCTTGCCCACATAAGGCGACATTACGAGGTTGCCAAAGAAGAGAATGAATCCCTGGCCGGATATGTTCTGGCTCAAATACAGCAACTCTATCGGATCGAACAGATTGCCGACCAGGAGGAACTCACTTATGAGCAACGCATGCTTAGAAGACAGGAACAGGCACTTCCCATACTTGAGCAACTGGAAAAATGGATGGAAACAGCCTATCCGAAAGTGCTTCCTAAAAGCCGGATGGGGCAAGCTATCGCTTACGCGTATCAACTTTGGCCACGTATGAGGAATTATCTGAAAGACGGCAGGCTTAAAATAGATAATAATCTGGCCGAAAATGCGATTCGTCCGATAGCCTTATCAAGAAAAAACTTCTTATTTTGTGGAAACCATGAAGCCGCGCAGAACACTGCCATAATCTGTTCGCTCTTGGCATCATGCAAAGCCTCCAACATTAACCCCCGGGAATGGCTCACGGAGGTGATTGCACTATTGCCGTATTATGCAGCCAACAAGGAGAAAGACCTAAAAGAGCTGCTACCCCATTGCTGGGAATCGGGAAACTCCAAAGAACTCTAATAATACTCTAACGAAAAACAAGAATATAAATACAGAATCACTATAGCTTTGTTCGATTTGCTATAGCGATTCTTTTTTATACGGGTACTTTATCGGGGGCTTACGTTTATAATATGCTTTTCATTAGAGTATTGTTAGATTTCTTTGGATTTTCTCAGTTTCCAGTAATTGGGTAGCAACTCTTTTAGGTCTTTTCCTTTATCCCTTGTGTAATATGGCAACCAGGCAATTATATCGGTAAGCCATTCTCTGGGGTTAACTTGAGATGCTTTGCATGATGCCAACAATGAACAGATGACAGCTGTGTTTTCCGCCGCCTCATGATTTCCGCAAAACAAGAAGTTTTTTCTCGATAAAGCTATTGGCCGGATTGCATTTTCAGCCAGATTATTATCAATTTTGAGCCTGCCGTCTTTGAGGTAATTTCTCATGCGTGGCCAGAGGGTATAGGCATAGGCGATGGCTTGTCCCATCCGGCTTTTAGGAAGCACTTTCGGATAGGTTGTTTCCATCCATTGTTCCAGCTCGTCAAGAATAGGAAGAGCCTGTTCCTGCCTTTTTGATATTCGCATTTCAGGGGATATTCCCTGTATGTCGGCCACCTGCTCTATCCGGTAGAGTTCCTGTATTTTGGCCAGAACGTATTCAGCCTGAGACTTATTTTCCTCTTTGGCGGTCTCATAATGACGCCTGATATGGGCAAGGCAACCCACAAGGCACACCCCTTCCTTACCTTCAAAGACGTTGTAGGCCGCATAACCGTCACTTTGAAGATATCCTTTAAATGGTTCCAATAAGTTCTGTGCCGTTTCCTGTGAACGGGAACCGTCATCATAATGAAAGAATACTAATCCGGTGGTTACCGCCCTGACCATCCACAGGTATTCCCTGACAGCTTTGTGGCTTTGCTTGTTGATGACAGGCAATGTGGTTTCATCCACCTGGATGTAATCGACTGCCAATACCTGCTTCTTGAGTTCATCGTACAAAGGCTTTAACAGCTCACAGACGGTTTTGAACCAGCCATGAAGCGTGTTTTCCGGGATTTTCAAACCTAAGTGATAGAACTCCCGTATCTGACGGTAGAATGGAACGTGATACTCATACTTTTGCAGGAGAATTTCTGCCAGCAGACTGGCCCCCGGAAGTCCCTTATAAATAGGCAACAGTGGAAGATCGGCTATTACAATACCACCCTGATATTCCTGGGGTAAAGCGGCATTGTCTTTCAGTCCATATTTGGGACGTATGATTTCCTTTACATATAATTTGCCCGGTTCAAACTCAAGTGTACGCATACGTTCCTCGCCAATCCGTTTATACTTTGTAAAATCGAGGTCTTGCGGTTCTATGACAACTTCCACAACCGGAAGTCCTTCCAGCTGTTTACGGTTCTGCCGTTCTTTCTTTTTAGTAACCATCGGTGTTGTAGTTTGTTCGACTACAATTTCTTCCAAAGGTCCCGGTTCTAAGGATTGGGCTGGCTGTTCAAACAAGGATAGCTGATTTGGGTCCAGACAGGATAACTTTTCACTCTTACGACCAAAAAGTTGCCGATTCAACCACGCTACCTGAGCCAGCAGTCCATCCAGTTTGTTTTGTAACTGTTCATTCTGCCGAGTCAGCTGTCTGATGGACTCAGACTGACTAGCGTTAGTCTGTTGGAGTGTGGCTACCAAAAGTTCTAAAGTTTCTGTCTGAGTCATTATTTATGAGGATTTTGAACAATACAAAAATAAGAAAAAACTCTTACTTAAACAAGGTCTGATCCATTGAGTTTCATTGTTATATATCACTTTTTCGTAATGCCTTCAATCGCTTGAGCCTTTTAGCGGATCCGTTATTGATTCCTTCTACCATCATGACCAGGTCACGCCACTCCATGGGGTATGATTTGCTGATCATATTCGGGCAAGCGGCAGGTTCCTTCCTCCAGCCTTTTTATATACAGGACAAGACCGCCATCTTTCGCATGCAGAAGTTTCATCGTGGTCCGCTGGCGGTTTATGAAAATGAATACGTCACCTAAACGGACTTCGTAGCCCATCTTGTCATGAATGACTCCACATAGTGAGTTCATGCCTTTGCGCATATCTGTCTTGCCCGGGCAAAGGAAGTAGCGCATCGTATCATTCAGGCAAAACATGATGACCGCAAATTTGAGTGAGTAATTGCATGGCGGCATGGGATTCAGCCATACCACTGAAGCGGACTATTATGCCACCCGGAAACTCTATTCGAATCTCTCCGGATCCCATAGCTACTCTATCATAGCCTGGTTGGATGTGGACGGAGAGGTCAAATTGACAGGAGCGAACTCTTCGGAAGAGGACCTTTCAGAATGGTAAGGCCGTGAGAGACCAAACTTTCCTTTCCAATAATAAAAACTAGATTCGGTATAGGCTTCATTGGCACAAAAGTCTTTTATCATCAAACCGCTTCGTTGCTGACGAGATAAAATTTCTAAGAATTCTTCTTTGCTCATTTTTCGCATAATCTTTTTTTACGCAAAGATCGAGCGAAAAAAGATACTAGACAACGGGCATTTTATCGGAAGCTTACGCTTATTCTTACCTTCAGGTATTCTTGGTTATTTCGCTTTAGTTTCCAGTATTTCTCTAGAAACCTGTTTCATCCTTTACCTGGAAGAAAAACCCGCCATTCCTTCCGACTCTTCCACTTATCTCTTCACTCTAAGGGCTTCTTGCCGAAAATTGAAGTCCAGGATTTCCCTATCCGTGGTGAAAATGTTTATTGGGGTCACGAAAAGACACGATTGAAAGTCCAAATCATACCTCCTTTCCCCAAAAAACGTTTTTTTCAGGGGGAGTACGATTGTTAAAAACAGCTTGCATTTCCGTGATTTTCCTAGACTCTATTCTTTTCATTTCAGTGATTTAAATTCGTTTTGTAATCTAAAAAAACGAGACTATGAAGAATGAAAAAGAGTACATTCCCCCCCCCAATAATCCAATTCCATTCAGTGTAAAAGCAATCAGCACATCTCCATCGAATGCTCCACAAGAGAGCTTTGGCAGGCAACCACATTTTGTTAGCATTGCCTGTTACTGGAGTTCGTTTACCTGCATCTCATAATCGGCAAATGCTCGGCTGGATGCCTTGAACAATGTATCAAAGCCGGTATTATATGGCGATCTTATTTCCATCTCGGATTCCATTCAGTTCTCATTCCGTCTTCTGAAGAATAATTACCCTAAGAGTTCTCTTTGGATTGGACAACTATGTAAATCATCGCCTCATCCGAAAAATTCCTCATATCTCTTGACGGTATAGGCCGAACACGAACAACCGAGCCCTCACAAACCGGAAAACAATCATCGCTAATCTGGAAATCACCACACCCTTTCAGAATGATATAAGTCTCCTCATTATCGGTATGCCGATGGAAGTATGGTACTTCTGTATGAGGAGGTAGTACATTAAATGAAATCTCTGTCCCTGTAGCTCCGATGAGATCTTTCAGAAATAGTTTCCCAAAGATCTCCGTATTCAGTTTCGGATGGATGATAGAATACTCCCCAATGTGGTTTAACGGTCCCATATTAATGGCTGTATAACCCTTTCCTTCAGTAATTTGCTCTACATTTTTCATTGTGATATAAACTATTAATGAGAAAATTCACACATTATCAAAGCGATATGATAATGTGCAGATTTAATGATAACATATTTATTTCCAATATAAATTCTTGATTCATCGTTCTCTTGTTGCCTGTCAATTTATACTAAATAGTAAGATGACAAGAAAATAGATTTGATATAACTTGTTTATGTTTAAATCAACAGTTACTTTTGCTCTATCGAATGTATAGTAACTTTATAACAAGTTATATCTGAAATAAAACGCTAATAAGACAATATAATGCCATATATTACTATTGAAGGAGGTTCACTTACTCGTGAACAAAAAAGTGAATTAATCCGAAAAGTGACGGAAGTAGCTTCGGAAGTCATGCAAGTTCCTATGGAATTCTTTTTATGTACGGTCAAAGAATTACCTGATGAAAATATAGGAATAGGAGGCCGGTCCATTGACTTGATTAAACAAAACTATTTACACGATAAAAAGAAATAAAATGGATTACAAGCAGATACTCTCTTGCTGGCACAAGTTAGAACATTTTTCTCCGGCTCTTTTGCCCAAAGATAAAAGTCTTAAACCGCTGAAAGAACTTCCTTGGATGCGTCCATTGGAAGCCAAAGATCCGAAAAAGACCATTCAGTATACTATCTATTTAGGGGTATTTTCTCAGATATCTGTTACTGATTTCGTAAAAGACTTCTTCAAAGATAAACGTAATAATCCGAACATAACGGATGCCAAAGTATGCTATGCTTCTCTTAAATTGGATAATCTGGGAGTATACATACAAAACACATTAGGATTTTCTACTATGCCATGGGCTTTGAGACAGTTGGAAGTGGGCAAAGTGAATACTGATTCCTGGTCGGAAGATTTCGATAAATTAACAAAAAAATTACTTGAACAATTGACCGAAAATAAGAAGGAACTGGCGGAAGATTACTCAAGTTATTTGTCGGAGATCCAAACATTAGAGAATCTTCAACAAATACAAACTTTAATCATACAAGACTTAAAGTGGAGTACTTCGCCGGATACTGAAATATATATTCGAACAGAAGAAGTATACAAGAAAAGCAATGCTTCAGATAAGGAAGAAGCAAATGCAGATCTATTAAACAGTTTCTACATCGATGATTTGGAGCGAATAATAACTTCCTCCGAAAAAGGAAATTACAATATAGCTTTCAAGAACTATTTGGATGCCTGCATGAATAAAAACTTTACTCATACTGATCTATCACTTCAACCTGAAATATTGAAAGAATACCTGATTCCGGGAAATTATCCTGATGGTTGCTGGCCATCACCCCATATAGCGAGTTTGATGCAACAATTTGCCGTGAATACTGTCAGTAAAGAGTTATCGGGAGAAAAACAGGAGGGCATATTCTCGGTAAACGGACCTCCCGGAACGGGAAAGACTACTTTATTAAGAGATATCATCGCTGCTATTCTAGTGAAACGTGCCAAAAAGATGGCTAACTTTACTGATCCGGCAAAAGCGTTCCGCAAAATAGGTGAAGTACAAGTGAGTGAGAAGTACACGCCATTCATTTATGAACCGGATGCATCAATTAGTGATGGAGGCATTGTTGTCGCTTCCTCCAATAACGGTGCGGTAGAAAATATATCTAAAGAACTTCCTTTAAAAAAAGAGGCAAAAGGCTATTCGGATCAGGTTGGCTATTTCCGACAAGTGAGTGAGGAATGCTTGGGTGAAGAGAGTTGGGGACTAATTGCCGCTGTAATGGGCAATAAAGAGAATCAACGAAAATTGATATATAGCATCTGGGATGGTGACTCAGAGGAAAAAAGATATACTTTAAAACAGCAACTGAAGGACTATAAACCAACAGAAGAAGAATGGCTGAATGTTGTGGCATCTTTTAAAAATAAACTTAAAGAAGTGGAGACTGAGAAATCCCGTCTAACCGATTTTATGAAAGATGAGGAAAACATAGAAAAACTTCGTATCCAGCTTGAAGATGTTGAAAGCCATTTATCTCATGCCAGCAAGGAACTAAATGAAGTGCTTGAAGAGAAAGGTTTATTGTCTGCTGAGATAGAAAGAAACAGACAACGAAAAGAAGATGCTACGGCGGAATTGAAACTATTGAAATCAACTCGCCCCGGCTTTTTTATCTATTGGTTTAATAAAGCGGTGCGAATCCAATATAAAAAGGCCTTAAGTGCTGCTTTCTCGGAATATAATCAATTATCCGAAGAGATAAGCAGGCAGGAAACCTTGTCGCAAGCGCTTGACTTACATGTAGAAAAACAAAAAAAAATACAAGAACAAAGCCAAGAGGAATACAACAGGCTAAATGGCGAGTATGCCCGGCTATCGGAATCGACTAAAGAAGCCCGCCAAGAACTGAAAGGCGCCTACGCTGACGCTTCATTTTGGAAACGGATTGAATCAAAGGAAGTGCAGGAAACTTCTCCTTGGTATTCGAAGAGACTTAAACAATTACAATCTGAGTTGTTCATTGAAGCAATGAAAGTAAACGAATTGTTTATCCTACGGGCTAATGTCACTTCAAGCCGCATAAAAACAACGCTGGATGGTTTCTTCAGTTTTCTTAAAACAGGAGGAGATCTTACAGAAAAAGAAATACAAGCGATGTGGAATACATTTTGGCTAATAGTTCCTGTTGTCTCCTCTACATTTGCGTCAATTCAACGTATGTTTAGCCAAATGAGAACAGGAACAATCCCCTGGTTATTTGTAGACGAGGCAGGGCAAGCAGTTCCACAAGCGGCAGCGGGAGCTATCTGGCGTTCCAAACGAGCTGTTATCGTAGGAGATCCTTTTCAAATAGAACCCGTTGTTACAATACCTGAGCTGATTATCAATAATATCAGCGGTCATTTCGGATTGGATAAAACACAGATACAGACTTCGCTTTCTGTTCAGTCTATGGCCGATCGCGCGAACCCGTATGGTTGGATAACAAATGAGACTTGGACTGGCTCTCCGCTGCGGGTGCATCGCCGCTGTGTCGACCCGATATTTTCAATAGCCAATGAGATAGCGTATAATGGTATGATGTATAACTCGACATCGCCCAATAGTTCTCAACTGTTTATGCAGAGTGGATTTGTGCAAGTAGAGGGTAAAGTGAACGGACGGCATTACGTACCTGAGCAAGGCGCCTTAATCAGGCAAATAATCATTGATGAGATACACCATCTACAGGACTTGCCCGATTTGTTCGTGATCTCTCCATTTTCAGAAATACCATCTATCCTGAAAAAAGAATTGCGTCAGCCTATTAAGCAAGCATTGTCTACCTATAAATCAATAGAAGACAATGAACTAAAAAAGTGGGTGGATGCCCATATCGGAACAGTCCATACGTTTCAGGGTAAGCAAGCATCAGGTGTAATTTTATGTCTAGGACTGGATGAGAAATCAAAAGGGGCTGCTTCCTGGGCTTCATCCAAACCGAACTTATTAAATGTAGCTTTAACACGCGCTCAACAACGATTTGTTGCTGTGGGAGATGGAGGTATCTGGTTGCAACAACCCTATTTTAGCAAGTTGAAAGCATTAAAATGAGTCAATTGGATATCAATAGTTTATCATAATTTTGCGATGATGCCAATACATGTTTGTATATCCCAAAAACTATCAATATATTTAAATGCTAAACAAATACACATCAAATGAAACATATTAATATCTTATCCGCCATAGAAGCTTATCGGAAACTCAATAAGCAATTATTCAGAAAGTTTATGTTCAGCTACGGCATTATCATAGACGACATGAAAGGAATAAAAGATTATGAACTTAATGGAATAGAAGCATTAGTAAAGAATATATTGCAAACAGAAAACGACATATCATCTCTTGCTAATTTCTATATCGGATATTCAATCCCCCAAATTGGAAAAGAGTTCGATCTTCTCAGATTTGGTGAGGACGATATTGTTAATATAGAAATCAAAAGTGAAAGCACCATTGATAAAATACTTAAGCAACAAGAGAAGAACAAATACTATCTTAGTTTTTTAGGACAAGACATTCATATCTATACTTATATCTCAAATGAAAATAAGTTATATAAACTGATCAATGGTAACAATGACAATACTATAGAAGAAGTCTCCTTTTCAGATTTATGCAATAAACTGTCATATCAGAAAATAGCCGACATCCATAATATAGACAATATTTTTAACCCTTCCGATTATCTAGTTTCACCTTTCAACTCTCCATACAAATTCATGGCCGGAGAATATTTTCTTACCACACAGCAAAATCTTATATGCAATAATATACAAACACAACTTAAAGATACAACTACCTATTTTATAGCCCTAACAGGAAATGCGGGAACGGGAAAAACATTATTAACATATCATATTGCGAAAGAAGCTATAAATAAAGGAAACGAAGTTTTAATATTACACTGTGCACAATTAAATAATGGTCATCATATACTACAAAATGAATGGGATTGGAATATATACATGCCGAAGTATTCCCCAGATATAAAGGATTATGATTTGATTATTGTTGATGAAGCTCAACGCATGTATCCTAATCAATTTGACCAATTTACAAATGAGATACTAAAATCAAACAAAAAATGCATATTTTCTTATGACGAAAAACAGTATTTACGAAATAATGAACGTGAATATAATATTAGAGAAAGAGTAGAAAATGAATTATTATGTAACCCTCATAAGTTGACTAATAAAATTAGGACAAACAAAGAGATTGCATCTTTTATAAAACAGCTTTTTAACGTTAATGAAAATATCCCTAATACAACTTATCCCCATATTGAGCTGATATACAGTAGCGATTATTCATCCGCAAAAAAGTTGCTACAAAGTTTATCAGATAAGGGATGGAAGATTCCCAATTACACTCCTGGAACACGCACATTCTTTCATTACGAAAAATATGCATCCGACGACAAAGATTCCGCACATTCAGTAATAGGGCAAGAATTTGATAAAATTGTAATTGTGATAGATAGCTACTTCAAATATGATTCTTCGGGACAACTAACAGCAGACAATAGCTACTATTCGCAAAGACAAATGCTATATCAAATTATCACAAGAACGAGAAAAGAACTTTGCGTTGTGATTATCGATAACGAAACTATATTAAACAGATGCATAGACATCCTTAATAAATAGCTAGTTTATTCATGAATTTAAATATAGGAAAACTCTTAAAAGCGTTCTCATTTTCAATTTGTTTATAATACTCACATGCCTTTTCAACATTCTCTAAGAGCAAATATATTGCAGTGTTAACCTCTGCATCATTTTTTTGTTTGCTCAAAACTTCAAGTTCTGCTAGCTCTTCCATATTTAAGGATCGTTTTCTTTTGATTGCTTGTAGCTTGTTTATCAATTTAATTTCCATTGGTAATGATATACAGTTTGAATATATCCATTCAGACAATTCTATAGCTTTATCTAACAACTTCTTATTACAAGTCTTATCAAAGGCAGAAAGCATATTTAAGAGTGCTTGGCTTATTCTCCCATCTAATATCTCATGACTTCCATAACTTGTTAACTCATTAAAAATAGTATCATAATATATTGAAGAAATATATTCATAATCACGTATACTAAATAAGATGCACTGAGGCATCCTAATATTCTTACTCTTATATTGCATTGTTAATTCTACATCTTGTGTCAGCTCATGAACAAAGCGATCAGGCTCTCCATTGAGACCTTTTATAAATACCAACGGCAGATAAAGATTGAAAATCCGCATATTTACACGCTGAATATTCGCCCATTTTGAATTGATACATGGAAGTTTATTTACTATCACCTTTATCAAGACAGCCAGCGCACTTTCATAACAGTCATCAAAGTTATCATAATCAATTATTAAATCCTCCTGCACATTTAAAGATTTTAGAACTTGCAAAATACTCTGCAAATAGTTGTATTGTTCCTCCATTCCCAAAACATCAAAACAATTTTCATTTATATGCAATTTGATCTTTCCTAAATTAAAAGATAAAGACTTTGATAACTTTAGCAGAAATTCCAAAGTATGTATTTGCTCTTTTATCGAACCTTTTAAATTTACATTATACGAATATGTATTATCTTGATTTATTATAATACTAATGCATTGACCAAAAGAGATTTCTTGAAAAGCTTTAGTATATTTTGAGGTAAAAGTCGTAAAAAAGACTTCATCATCAATAGATACATTATCATTGTGATTAGTACTAAAAGCCTGAATCAAAACTTTATCAATAGGTCTATCCGGATAACCTGCTAATGGAGACTTCTCATACAAAAACACTTCATTAGAAAACATATACTTAAATAATGAAGACACTTTGTTTTCATTACAACTTACAGAAAAACTAACAGAAAGTTGTTTAAATTGTATTTCATCTAACTCCAATAACTCAAAATTAGGACTCGCTACAAAGCTTGACTGCTTGTCACAATCATCAATAAAATTTATCAAGACTGAAGTTATATCATGAATAGAAGGTACTTCTTTAAACTCAAGATTAGTACCTTTTTTACCAACACTTCTATTTAGGATTCTTTCAATATCAACAGGATGTAGCAAATTATAAAAAATATGAGGTTCTCTTTCGTGGTCAATGTAAACTACAAAATAAGCTACACCATGAATTTCATAGTTCTTTAAATCAGAAAGTTCCACACGATATTTATATTGAGTTTTGAGTACAGGCTTTCCGACATATGTTCCTTTTACTTGAACAGCAACCTTCCCCATTAAATAGCATTTGCTCCTAGAACTATTATTAAAGACGTAAATATTACCATCCCATGATGGTTCCTTATCCCCTTCATTTATAAAAGGAGACAAGTAATCGGTCTTAGAAATATATCCAGTAACGGCTGATGTAGCTAATTTCTCAATATCCATCTGTCAATCACATATTATAACATTTACCATTCTATACTAAACCCATATCATTACATAAGACAACAAAGATAATAATTTTCAAAGTTCGCTAGTCTAATAACATAGTCAATCATTATGCAAGATAGCAATTTAAGATAACGGTTGAAATTATATCCTCCCTATATTTGCAGCATATACTTTAAACCACATATCATGAAAGAATTACCGGAAAATCAGACATTAAGCAAACAAATAAATGAGACTCTAAAAGATAGAGTCATCACAGAGGTATTCAATGCGACAAAATATCACAAGAATACGTTCTATTTTGGTGATCCCCTTACATATAGCGAACTACTCACTGGAAGGAGAATCAATTCATCAATGAGTTTCGGAATGTATGTCGATATTATTTTAGATAAAGAAACTAAGATTAGTTTCGGAGATGGGACAAATCTGAAATATGGCACCATTTCAAATAAAATGCCTAACAATTACCAGCTATTACTCGCACTTGACAACAATACCTATCTGACATTTACGGTAGGGATGTTTGGCGTAATAGCAGCATATACCGGAATATATAATGAAATATATTACAAGAAAAACTTAGATAACTTATCACCACTAAGCGATGATTTCAACGAACAGTATTTTGAAAAGCTATGCGTTGGGGTGAAGCCAAAATCATCTGTAAAAGTATTATTGGCAACAGAACAACGTATTCCTGGCTTAGGAAACGGAGTTTTGCAGGATATACTATTCAATGCCAAAATTAATCCTAAAAGAGAAATAAGTTCATTGACAGATATAGATAAGTCGACTTTATTGCAATCGATTAAAATGACTCTAAAGAACATGATTCTAGAAGGAGGCAGAGATACAGAAACGGATCTGTTCGGTAATCATGGAAATTATAAAACCATTTTATCCAAGAATACATTGAGTAAGCCATGTCCTAAATGTAGTAATCCGATAATAAAAGAGACATCAAGTGGTGGAGTTATCTATTACTGTCCTTACTGTCAGAAATAATATTAAGATACGTTGAGTCTATTTTTTTAAGCAAACGAATATTACAAGCCATTTTTTCGTTTGACCATTAATCATTCGCATAGCATATTGTCTGGCTCATTCATGGACTCTAATGGGATAAATGAGCCAAATAGTAAATTAGGCGAATCACTCAACTAATGTCTGTTCTGAATCAAATCTACATAGCCTCAATAGACTAAAGAATGCCGATACTAAAATTAACTCATACTTGTCCTAGATATAGCACCTTACAGTGCACAATTTAATTCGTCCGCCTATAGCCGAACGAAAGTTTGCCTATAGGTGATGTTGCGTTTGCCTATAGGCGGACGAAAGAATGCCTATAGGCGGACGAAAGAATGCCTATAGGCGGACGAATTAATTTGTGCATACATAAAGGTTATTTCCTATAGAGAAAAAGATTACTCTATGCTACCGTACTATTAGTTTTCTGAAAATATATTCATGACACGATTAAAACAAGTATCGTACCAATTGATTGGGTATATTTTCCACACCTTTCCACAATTTTTCCACACCGCCCCAATAATATCGTTTTTTCAACTCCGCTGTTAATCTGTATCTTATCTTTTCAGCATTTCTTTATATCCTATTGGTATATCCTTTGTATCGACTTTATAGCAAATGTATTTTTAAATATAAAAGTATGAAGATTAATCAAAGGTTAACATTATGTTTTAGCTTATTGTTTTGTTTGTTGAGTATTTCGTATGCGTCCGCTCAACAACTGAACATATCCGGTGTTGTTATATCATCAGAGGATAATGAACCACTTATCGGTGCCACCGTCAGTGTAAAGGGGAATCCCACCAAAGGAGTGATTACCGATATCAACGGTCAGTTTCAATTGTCCGTGGAAACCGGAACCAAGCTGCTGGTCGTATCTTATGTGGGAATGAAGACACAGGAAATACGCGTCCCCCGCAAAGAGAAAGAACTCAAAATAGTACTGATCCCCGAAACGATGGATATTGACGAGGTAGTAGTAACAGGGTATGGTAATTTCTCCAAATCCTCGTTCACAGGATCGGCCAATACGCTGCGTACAGATATGCTGAAAGAAGTGCCTGTGATGAGCGTTGAGCAAAAGTTGCAAGGTATGACTACCGGTGTACAAATAACCAGCAGTTCCGGTCAACCGGGCGCCAACCAAAGTATTCGCATCAGAGGAATGGGATCGTTCAACGCTTCACAGGAACCTTTGTTTGTCATAGATGGAGTACCGGTTAGTTCCGGGAGTATGAGTTCCGGTGGTCCTGATGCAGCATATATGAACAACTCCAAGACCAATATAATGAGTACGCTGAATCCGTCGGATATTGAAAACGTGACTGTAATCAAAGATGCGGCAGCGGCTTCCCTGTATGGTTCCCGCGCCGCCAATGGCGTCATATTGATTACGACTAAAAAAGGAAATACCGGAAAGGTACGCGTGGACTTGAACGTATCAGGCGGGTTCTCTCATGCGGCCGTCGACTTCCGCCCTACCCTCAACGGTGACCAACGGGAAGAACTGCTCTATGAAGGATTGCTGAACTACGCAACAGACAACGGTATGGAGTCTCCGACTGAATATGCCAGTTCCAATATCGGCACATATGCGTACAAGCCGGCCATGGGATACACGGACTGGCGAAAAGAGCTGCTTCGCACCGCTATGCATCAGAGTTATGAAGCTTCCGTCTCCGGCGGTAACGACCGTTCTACATTCTATGCTTCGCTCGGCTACAACAATCAGGAAGGATTGGCCAAAAACTCCAGTCTGGACCGTTACTCAGCACGCTTGAACATGACGCAGAAAGTCGGCAAATACGGGGAAGTAGGAGCAAATATGATGTTCTCGCAAATGAATCAGGAAATGAATGAGGAACGCGGATCATCTATTAACCCTTTCCTGTGCGTAGCCATGACCATGACACCTTCCATGGTAGTGCGTGATGAAGAAGGAAACTACGTAGGAGCTTATGACGGCACCAGCCTGAACCCGTTGCGCGACATACTCACCGATTACAACCGTGTGCGTATGACACGTATGTTTTCAACCGGTTACGCAGCGATAGAGCCAATCAAAGGTCTCAAACTGAAAGAGACATTAAGCTATGATTATACTATCCAGAAGGATTCACGCTACTATAACCCTTTGAGCTCGGCAGGTCCTAAAAGCGGAAGCGATGCCCAGACAGCCAAAGGCTTCATTGAATACGGCAAACTGATCTCATCGACCTCACTGAACTATGTGCGTACTTTCGCCCGCAAACATCATCTCGATGTATTGGCGGCTTATGAAATAGAAAGCTACCAGACAGACCACGCTTCGGGTGAAAAGTCCAAACTGCCCAGTGATAAACTGACAGAACCGGATAATGCCGCCGTATTGAACAGTTTCAAGTCTGCCACCCAAGCCTATCGAATGATTTCCTATCTATCACGACTGAATTATGACTATGACGACCGTTACTACATCGCCGGAAGTTACCGTCGCGACGGAAGTTCACGTCTTTCACCCAACAACCGCTGGGGAAATTTCTGGTCTGTGTCGGGTATGTGGCATTTAGGCAACGAGAATTTCATGAAAGCCGTAAAGCCGGTTTTGAGTGATGTCAAGATACGTGCCTCGTATGGTGTAAACGGAAATCAGCCCGGTTCATACTACGGCTACAAAGGACTGTACAGTTATGGAGAAAACTACATGGAGGCAGCCGGATCGTATGAATCGGCACAACCCAATAATCTGTTGACATGGGAAAAGAATTACAGCCTGAATCTGGGTATCGACCTTTCATTTATCAATCGTATTTTTGCGAGTCTGGAATATTACAACCGGGATACCAAGGACTTGCTTTACAGTCTCCCCATCAGCGCCACTACCGGATTTACCAGTTATTTAAGCAACATCGGACGCTTGAACAACAAGGGAGTAGAGTTTGAATTGCGTACGCTGAATGTTGTTTCCAACGACTTTAACTGGACCAGTGTTCTCAACCTGAGCCATAACCGGAATAAGATCGTTTCACTCAACGGACTATTAGACCAGACGATTGAGGGAACATGGTTCATCCATAAAGTGGGACTCCCCTATCATACGTTTTATGTAAAAGAGTTTGCCGGAGTAGACCCGCTGACCGGTTCTGCCCAATATTATCTGAATACAAAAAATGAGGACGGAAGCTACAATCGGGAACTCACCACCGATGCTGCCAAAGCAGAATCCATTCCGTACAAAACCGCTACTCCCAAAGTATCGGGAGGATTCACCAATATTCTGAATTACAAATGGATAGACCTGACCTTTACACTGACTTATTCACTGGGCGGTTACTCGTTCGACAAACTGGGAACTTATATTGAAAACGGCAGCAGTTCCATCTACAGTTCACGATACAACTTGCCCACATACATGATGAACCGTTGGCAAAAGCCCGGAGATCAGACGGATATCCCACGTTTCGTATATGGTGAACCGGCTACTTCCACCAACTCATCCCGCTATATCCACAGCACCGATCATTTACGCCTGAAAAACTTTACCCTCGGCTTCACACTACCCAACCAGTGGACTCAAAAGCTGATGATTGACAAAGTACGGGTATATTTCTCGGGAAACAATCTGCTGACCTGGGCCAAATGGAAACAGTATGACCCCGAAACACCCGTTAACGGTGAAGTCTTTTGTGAGGCTCCCGCCATGCGTACTTTCAGTTTCGGAGCTCAATTATCATTCTAACATCCCTATCATTCTAACTAAATAAACAACATAATGAAACGAATTCATATATACATACTTACAGCAATGGCTCTACTGAACAGCTCCTGCTCGGCAGACTGGCTAGACCTTAACACCACCAGCTCGGTAGAAACAGGACAGGCCATCGTAACATTGGACGATGCCCAGATCGCTTTGAACGGAATTTATCGTCTGGCATCCGGCCATAGCTACTACGGAGACAACTATTGGTATTACGGCGATTGCCGTGCCGCCGATGTACAGGCACGTATCACCAAAGGAGACGGAAAACGCGTATCTCCCTATTATGAATACAATGTGCTCGCTTCCGATAATCTGAATATTGTACTGCCGTGGAATGCTGTTTATAAAGTAATACGACAGACGAATAATCTGATACAGAAAATAGAGTCGGGCAGTATTCAAAGCAGTGATACTAAAGAATTGAACCGCATCAAGTCCGAAGCGCTGGTGATGCGGGGACTTTCCCTCTTCAACCTGACCCGGTTGTTCGGAATGCCTTATACGAATGACAAGGGGGCTTCATTGGGAGTACCCATCGAGACCTCCCCTTCCGATCCCACACATAAACCATCACGCAGCACTGTAGCGCAATGCTACGAACAGGTAGTCAGCGACATGAGCAATGCACTGTCCGGGTTGAGACAAGAGACATCCAATGGCTATATAAACTACTGGGCAGCTCAGGCATTACTGTCAAGAGTCTATCTGAATATGGGTGAATATCAGAAGGCTTATGATGCCGCTACGGATGTGATCAAGAACAACGGCGGACGTTATCAGCTTTACAGCTATGAGGAATATCCCAATGTATGGGGGCAGGATTTCCAGTCCGAATCATTATTCGAACTTTACATCACTTTATCCGAACCTTCAGGAGGTACGGGTGGTGAGGGCGCTCCGATGGTTTATGCCAACGAAGCAACGGTTGACTGGAATAATCTGATCTTGTCGGAAGATTTCCTAAATCTGCTGAATGAAGACCCCAAGGATGTACGCCACTGCCTGACAAAGGAATCTGTCATCGAAAACAACACCGGACTTCCGGCTGCCGCCATGCACGAGAAAGTCTATCTTGCCAAGTTCCCCGGCAAAACCGGAGATGATCCCAAAACTAATAACATTTGCATCATCCGCCTTTCCGAAGTCTATCTGAACGCGGCTGAAGCGGGACTGAAAAAAGGAACGGATCTTGAAGAAGCACAAGGTTATCTGAATGACATCATCAGCCGCCGTACCACGGATACCAGTCAGCAAGTATCAACGGAGACTTTTACTCTGGACAGGATTCTTAAAGAGCGCCGCAAGGAACTGGTTGGCGAAGGGGAAGTCTTCTATGACTACTTACGCAATGGTCTGGCTATTGAACGCAAGGGCAGCTGGCATCTTGAGACCTTGAAAGCGTCTAACGCACAAAAGATAGAAGCTACCGATCTGAGAATAGCCCTGCCTATTCCGCAAAGCGAGATAGATGCCAATCCGAATATACAGCAGAATCCAAGGTAAGCAACGTCAATTGATGCATACCATTTCCGGAATAAGCTGGCTATACTCACGTGTTTAGCCTCTTCCCGATATCAAAGAAGGTACATTTCACCAAAGAATGAAGTGTACCTTCTTTGTCTTTCAGCAGCAGTTTCCACTCTCCTGTTTCTCTCCTCCTTAGTGAACGAATCGATAAAACACCCCCTTTTTCACCGGCATCTATTGTGGGCAGAATTGTTTTTCCTATTTTTGTACTTGACAGAAAATTATTAAGGCTACTTTATGAGAAACATTATTGATAAGATGAACTCTTTGTATCCCATTTCGGATGAAACGATACAAATACTAAAAGAAAATACAGTATTATGTCATTTTCCAAAGAGGCATCAACTGATAGAGGCTGACAAATTTTGCAAATCGGCTTATTTTATTGAAGAAGGAATGACCCGCTCTTTCTGGCTGGTAAACGGAGAGGAAATAACGACTTCCTTTGCGTGCGAGGGAGCGATTGTCTTCAGCATGGATGAATTGTATTATAATAAGATGAGTGAAGAATTTGTGGAAACGCTTGAGGACGTTGTCGCATACAGAATATCACTGACCGATCTGCTCCGGCTGTTCCAGACCAATATCGAACTGGCAAACTGGGGAAGAGTGATTCATCAAAACGAATACAGACGCCTGCACCGTTCGCACAAAGACCGCCTCACCCTGTCTGCAAAAGAAAGATATGAAGCATTCAAACTTCAGTTTCCTCAAATGTGCCAGCGGATACAATTGGGATATATCGCCTCTTATCTGGGCATCACACTTTCAACGCTCAGCCGCCTCAGAGCACACAAATAATTCCCATACACGGCAAGATTTTGACGCAGGACAAATTTTTAAACTTATAAATTCCGTATTTTTGCGGCTTCTTCAATGACTAATACTAATTTGAACAATAACTTAAAACATGCAAAAAATCTCTTCCTCTGCATTTGCAGACTCTAAGCCCCATTACGTACTCCTTGACGGACTGCGAGGGGTTGCGGCTCTTTTGGTGATATGGTATCATGTATTCGAAGGTTTTGCTACAAGTCCCATAGACCAAAAATTCAATCATGGGTATCTGGCTGTCGATTTCTTCTTTATTCTGTCGGGCTTCGTTATCGGCTATGCTTATGACGACCGCTGGAAAACAACGATGACCCAAAAAGAGTTTTTCAAACGCAGATTAATCCGTCTGCATCCGATGGTTGTTATGGGAGCCGTTTTGGGTGCTATTACATTTTGCATACAAGGCTGCGAGCAATGGGACGGTACCCGTGTTTCCATATCGATGGTAATGGTGGCTATGCTTCTCAATCTTTTCCTGATTCCGGCTGTTCCGGGCACGGGTCCCGAAGTCCGTGGAAACGGTGAGATGTATCCTTTGAATGGTCCCAGCTGGTCTTTGTTCTTCGAGTATATCGGTAATATTTTGTATGCCCTATTTATTCGCCGACTGTCTACCAAAGCACTTACGATACTCGTTGTGATAGCAGGAATCGGATTGGCTTCTTTCTCGATATGCAATCTCTCCGGTAGTCATCATTTAGGAGTAGGCTGGTCGATGATCGACTATAACCTGATCGGAGGTTTTCTACGTATGTTGTTCGCATTCTCTATCGGATTATTGATGTCGCGCATATTTAAACCGGTCCATATCAAAGGGGCTTTCTGGATATGCAGTCTGTCGATTCTCATTTTACTTACCATGCCGTATGTAGGCGGTGAGACATCTCCGTGGATGAATGGTATTTATGATGCTGTATGCACCATTCTTATTTTCCCACTACTTGTCTATCTGGGTGCTTCGGGAAAAACGACGGATAAAGGTACAGCCAAAATCTGTAAATTCCTGGGAGATATATCTTATCCGGTATATATCATACATTATCCTTTCATGTATCTGTTCTATGCCTGGTTATGGAGCAAAGAGCCACATATCACTTTCTCCCAGTCATGGCCGGTAGCCTTATGTGTCTTCTTCGGAAGCATTGTGTTGGCTTACCTTTGCCTGAAACTGTATGACGAGCCTGTAAGAAAGTGGTTGAGCAAGAAGTTTCTGACAAAGAAATAAGGTAATTATCATAACAGAGAAGGGCGAACACTTCATTATAGTTACTCTTCAATAAGGCATTTTGACACAAGGTATATAATAAAAAGAAGCTTTCAATATCACTGAATTCAGTTTTTTATCGAGAGCTTCTTTCATTATATAACCTAACCAGCATTATATTCATTAAACTTATCCGAAAGAAAAGTCAAAATGACCTTCATTATAAATTTCAATTAATCCATTCTTGCGTTCAATCACTACCTTGTTTTCACGAGCCAGCCAACCGACTGCCAGAGCTGTGCTTTCCACACTCAGATTTACTTTCCGGGCAAGTTCGGGAATCGAAATTCCATCAGCTTCATTAAGGGCGTGCCATACTTTGCCTGCGTTGGCACCTACGATTTTCTTATCCATAGTAGTCTTTTTTTAATTAATAAAAAGGAAAACTAACTCGTTAAAAAAGCAACGCACTTTTACGATAAAACCCAAAATGAAGATCTTTTCATATGTTTTGAATGTTATGTCAAGAATAGATATAAAAAAACGTGAGCCTTTTCTTCCCAAATGTAGCAACAGGAACTACCAATCCCTACAACACAAATGAGAAGAACGCCCACGCAAAGTATATGTATAACAAGCGTAGGCGTTCAGTCATTTTTACGTGTTGTAATATTTACCCTGAGGGTAAAAGAAATTGGTAGTTTCGTTACTACGTAAAAAAGCTGAACGCTTTTCGATATTTAGTCTCAATGAACGCACCTTTCAACGGCTATACAAATATAATAAAAATCAGAATTAAAAGTTACAGTATCCCTCCTTTTTTTATTCCATTACTATTAGATTATCACATTTTTTAGTACTACAGTCGTAAAAAGACATTGTTGAGCACGATTCGGCTATACTTTTATCTGATAAAAGTAATAAATAAACAGCTATAAAAGCCGGAATTATTCTCCGGCTCTCGTCTTTTTCTCACGATAAATAACCTTATCTCTCTGACTGATTGTCCACAATCCGTCTATAAACCGTACATTTTTCGTATCATCATCCTCCACGTTCCATGCATAACCTCCCGAAGGTAAGCCACGTCTTTCCAGAATCTCATTCGGTTGTTCATCAGAGAAGAAAAGTTCCAGACGTGTGGAATCGGGGCTGAACACAATAAAAGCAGAAGCAGTGCTTCCATCAACAGCTTCTGTCCGGATACCTTTTTCAAACAACCGGATGCAGTCTTGCTGCACTTCACACCATACATATCCGGCAGAGCCGATACAACCGTGTTCATCCCGATCGCCTCCAAGTTTGAGAGATTGCGGATACCGGACTAATTTTGAGGCCTGCATCCCCGGTGTATATTTACCGGTATAGAATACTTCCAGAGTATCATTCAGAAGCAAGCCATCGACTTCTTCTTTATTCGCGTTCATCGTACTGAATGAAAGAGTATCATTCTTGTCTGTAACAATCGCCACTGTATTCATGGTCGCATCACAAACAATGCCTTTTGAACTTGTCATACCTGACGAACAACTTCCCATGAAACACAAAACTCCTAATGCTGCCAATACTGTTCTCATATCTTTTTTATATAATTGTTGGTTCTAATATCATGCAAATATAAAGGTTATATGGAAAAGATGTTCTCCTAACAATCAGAATAACAAACAAGTTTGCTTTTATAGAATGCAATTCCGCATATATTTCATTCATTTGTCTATATTTGCATTATTGCGCAGTTGCGCAAAAGAAACTTTAAAACAGAAAGAGAGGAATTATGCCAGAGTTTGATTTTTCCCCAATAACAGAAGGGATTTATAATGTTATAGAGACAGAAGAAAAAGTATTAACCAGCCTGCCGGAAGAGACAATCACACAAAAACGTAACAGGCAGAATCGTACTATCAAACAAATTCTCGGACATTTGATTGATTCCGCCTCAAACAATCATCAACGGATGATCAGGTTGCAATACAGTAAGGACCTGCTTTTCTTTCCTGATTATCGACAGGATAATGATCTGTGGATAGCCTTGCAGGATTATCAGCATACGGACTGGAATAATCTGATTCAGTTATGGAAATTCTTTAATTTGCATATCATTCAGGTAATAAAGTCGGTAGATCAAACGAAACTAGATAGTTACTGGTGTGACTTCGAAGGGACAAAAGTCACTTTAAAAGAAATGATAGAAGGATATTTAGATCATCTGAATCTCCATATTCAGGAAATTCACGCACTGATTTAGCAGCCTGTTTGCTATATGATATAGTAGAGTACAGAGATAAGAAGATTAATATTTTCTTATCTCTGTTATTGCAGCAGATTGAGTCATTGTACCATAAGTCAATAATCCTTCCGTACTAATTTTGATGCTTCTCCGGTTTTATTTTTAGAATCCCATAGCCTCTTTTACCAAAGACATTTCACGATGAGAAGTCAGTTTCTCCAATAAAAGAAGGGCTACTCCCGAAGCAGTTTGAGGACCATAGGACGTGATTATATTGTCGTCCACCACTATCGGTTCATTGACGATTATTGCTCCGAAACTTTGAAGAACCTTTTGCTTGACTGCCCCTCCAAGATGATAAGTAGTCGCCTTTCTATCTTTCAGCACACCACTTTTACCGACAGGCAAAGCACCTACACAAACTGTTGCAATCCATTTCTTCCGGGCATCAAACTGACGAATCAGATTTAAAAGCTTCTCTTCATAAGCTTCTTCATAAAAGCCGAAAACTTCAAAACCTCCGGGGATGGCAAGAGCATCATATTCATCAACGGATATCTCATCAATCGTCTTATCCACCAAAACGGGAATATTAAAAGAACTGATGACTTTCTCGTTAAAACCACCTGTTACCACCTCAACATCACAGCCAAAATCAGTTTTCGCCCATCCCATCACATCAATGAAACCACTAAATTCAATCGTCTCAAAGCCTTTAGCAAGAAAAACCAGTAACTTCATAATCGTCAGTGTTATAAATTAAACAAACCGTTTATACTGCAAAGATAGGCAGATACCTCATGAAACAATAATAATCCGCCAAAAACTGCTATATTTACTTCATCTTTCACACATAAAAAGACTTCTGCAAATACAGTGTAAGGATAAAATTCACAAGATAGTTAGCAAGAATAGACAAGCAGATCTGACAGACGGCAGCTATCTTTGCGATTAAAAACCGTCTGACATGAATATACAAGAAAAAAGTAAAATAGAATATCGTTCCAGGATCAATCGGGTGATGGACTACATTGACATACATCTCGACCAGCCTCTGGAACTGAAAAGTATAGCAGAAATAGCTAACTTTTCGCCTTTTCATTTCCACAGGATATTCACGTTCCTGATAGGTGAAACACCGATTGATTACATCCAACGCCTCCGAATTGAGAAGGCAGCCTGCCGGTTACGGGAAAATATGGATATTTCTATCAGTGAGATTGCTGATAGTTGCGGTTTTTGCACAGTATCCCTTTTTAGCCGTGTATTCAAAAAGTTTTTTGGTTTGACGCCAAGCCAGTTCCGTAAAATGGAGAAACCCGTTTATGCCCAGGACGGAATCTTATTTAGCAAGAACGGACAAATGGTTAGCAAGAATTTGACACCCAAGCATGTATTATCTCCCCAACTTTGCAGCGTCAAATTTAAAATATCATATTTTATGGAAACAAAAATCGAAGTAAAAGAGATGCCGGACATGAAAGCTGTTTATTGCCGGCATATGGGAGCATTCAAAGAGATTGTAAAAGCGTATGAGAAACTTATCAAATGGGCAGAACCTCGTGGCCTGTATATTCCGAATGTTACGAAATCGGCAACCGTCACACATGATGATCCTTCGGTAACGGAATTGAGTAAAGTGCGCCAGAGTGCCTGTATCATCGTGGAAGGAGACGTAAAAGGAGAAGGTGAAATCGGTAATCTCGTCATTCCCGGTGGGAAATATGCTGTGGGACATTTTGAATTGGGTACTGAAGATTTCGAGAAGGCATGGAACACAATGTGCAAGTGGTTTACGGAAAGTGGGTATCAGCAAGGAGATGGATGTACTTATGAGTTATACCATAACAGTCACCGGACACATCCGGAGAATAAACACATTGTGGATATTTGTATTCCGATAAAACCTCTTTAGAGGATCATCTGTCTTACCGGATAAAAAACGAAGAGGATGTGTCAAGACTCCCCTTTTAACGAAATCATCTTCGCCACAGATAGTTGTAGCGAAGATGATTCTTTATTTATGAAGGGTTTCGACACATCCTCTTTGATTTGTTCAGAATGGCAGCCCCATCGGAACGATATGCCCGTCAGATTTACTTCGCAGTTTGAAATAACAGACTATTGCCATTGGTATCCATCCATTCCGCCATCAAACGATAATACGCCGGATATTCAGTCGGAGTTATCAATTGTTTTTTCAGTTTCAAGGTACGGAATATCTCTATTTTATCCTCCGCCTTTTTCACTGTAACTTCCATGATGCCGACAGCATTTTCAATCTTTTTGTTAGTCGGCACAACCACTGGTTTCATTCCTGCATCAATCTTTACGATATAGGTATAAGCCTCATCGGGCAAATACCGCAAAAGCAGGTTAACAGGACGAGTTGTATTCAGAGCCGTCACACGCCCATCATAACTTGCCCATCCACCACGAGCCTGTGGTAAGTCGAATTTCCGATAACCATCCGCCAGTACTTTTCCGATTTTATCGCTCACCCGCAAGGTATCAGTTCGTGAAACAACATGAGAAACCTTCTCTAAAACTGCCTGCTGAGCATTCAGATCAACTACAGAAACAAAATCCTGTATATCGGCAATTCCTTTATCAAAGAGAAACAATCCGCTGACAGCGGCAAGTCCGGCTGCATCTTTATCTTCTGTTTTAGGAAAAGCCGCTTTTATCTCCGCACGGATGCCTATCGCTTGTTGCAAGGCAGCCAACAAAGCAGCCTTCTCCGCTTCAGTTCCGTATGCCGAACGGATCACTTCGGAAGCCGGACGCAAACGGTATCCGGTTTGCGACAGGGTCAGACGGCAATTTCCTAATCCTTCTACATAAGCAGTGAGTAACTCCTTTTTTTGTTCTGTGGTTTGTGCACCGGCAGTCAGCTTCTGTGCCAATTCGGAAACATCCTTTCCATCACTTTCCAGTTGTTGTTTTATCACTTTCAGTGCATCAGCCTTTGAAGCATAAGTGGACGCCACAACAGCCTGTACATTACCTGCCGGCAAAGAGACGTCAAGTGAATAAGGACGCGGCTGCACATTTTTCAGTGTCCAGTTCACTGTTTTCATGCCATCCGCAGTTTTCACCACCGGAGCAGCTTTTCCATTCAACCATTCATAATGCAGAGGTTTGCTTTCGGGCACTGACAGCGAAAACACATATTCCCTGATTGGAGAAAGCTCTTCCACCTGCTCGCACACATCCAATTCGGGCAGATATCCCGGACGGGTAACGACGGAGTAGTCCAGATAAATGGTAGCTCCCAATTCCAGTCCCGTATGAACGACTACCATCTCTTTCAGACCATTATAAGCCGGAGCATCTGCCGCTGCGGAAGGAAGCACCTCAAGGAGCGCATTTTCGGGAGTCTTCACAATAGTACCGTCTTTCTGACGAGTATAAGAATCGTGTATCTTCAGTGTCTGAAACTCCGGATTGTAAATGATAAAACTCTCTCCATACACACGGTTCATCGCTGCATGAGTAAACAAAGTCAGCTCTTTTTGCACACGTATTTCCTGACTACCGTCAGCGTGTAACGTATAAGCCTTGGTCAACTTCCCAAATTCAGCTTCGGATGCCGCTTTCACCGGAAATGCCAGAATCAGCATCGCCAGCGTAACTATATAATAATATGTATTTTTCATTCTGCTCTACTTTTTAATCACCAGATATTCACCATACGCCTTGTGGGCATTCACAGCATTGCGGAAACTTTCCCAATCGGAAGCCTCATAGACACGCTTCTTCAAAGCCAGTCTATTGTGGAGCAACACTTTATTTCCTTTCTGTACCAACGAACCTTCAAAATCGGCTCCCACTCCTTGCATGGTTTCATCCTTGGCAGCACTCACTAGCTTGTATCCTGCCGGAAGCTGAATCGTTTCATCCAGTTCGACCAAACGGGAACAACCATCTTTGAAACCATACTTGCGGTTTTCTACCGAAGTATCGATCCACATATAAGAACGTACCTGATTATAAAGGTTATTCATCACCATCGGACGGAAAAACATCTCGCCCTCTCCTTTCAAGGCATAATCGGGTATTTCATAACGAAAAGTGATTTTAATAGGTGCAGCCTGATAGTCTTTGGGATTTTTTCCATAGTCTACGCTCAACAATCTGGCTTTGGGAGAGATGGCCAACAGCTGACGTTCCATCGTGCTTTTCCATTCGCTCTGAAAGCCGGTGGTAAAGATGCGACGGATATTGCTGTCACTCTGTCCTTCGGCTGTAAGGGTAAAAGTACCGCGTAGTGTACCATCTGCTTCCAAGCGGTTGTCGGCTTTGATTCGCACATAATGATTTTCGGGAGCCGAAACCGGAGTGATACACAAATCAGAACCTTCGGGTACACCCGGCAGATAGTTCTGCTGCTGTTCGGCACTGCTCCATAACTCGCGGCAGAAAGGAACCCATGTCGGATCGAGAGGCATATATGTTCCATTGCTCAGTTTCACCACTGCCACACAATGATTAAAATGGTCGGCAGGAATACTTTCTACCCGACTACCTGCCATTGTCATGGCAGGATAGGCTTCGAAACCGGCCATGCGCAAGAACGAAATCAGTGTACCTGCTATATCTTTGCAGACTCCGCAACGATCAGTATAATTCATTTTAGTATTATGAAGTGTAAATCCTTCTCCTTTTCCCATCGAAATGCCGGAATAGCGGATGTTATCTGCCACCCAATGAGTCAGCACAGCTATTTTTTCCATTTCGGTCTTCTTGCCTTTTATCAGTTCATCTACTTTTTTCTGTGCTTCGGGCAATGGATCAAAACTACCATAATCTTCATTCACTTTATTGAACCACAACGACTTGTCTTTCCACTGGGGAGTGGAAGACATCATCAGTTTGGGAGCTGCATCGAAAAGGTCTACCATGTTTGGCTCTTTAACGAAAGGCATCATATCATCCATCGCAAAGCTATATTTCTTGCGACCGTCTTCATAACGCATGGATGATGCGCACTCGCCCTGATAGAACTGAAACTGAAGTTCCTTCTCCATCGGAATACTTACTACATAAACTTTACGTACAGTAGGAGTGCTGCTCCAAAAGGGAACAATATCATAAAACTGTCCGCGCATAGGCGGAATAAAGCGTGATTCATCTTCATTACCGGCTGCAAGCAACGCATAGGTAAAGCCTTTCTTGGCTATTTCGTAATCCACAATATCACCCGGCTGCAAGGCGCCCACTTCAATCATGATTTGTCTTGCGCCCCAATAAATGGCACGGGCAGGAGCAGCATAATCACAGGTTTTCCTGACATCAAGTTCATCTACTTTTCCATTAGCACGATGGATGGTTACACGTTTAAATTCGGCATAAGCAGTCAAAGGGTCATAATCGTATTTAATCACCCGATTATCCACTGCTCCCCTCGGAGTCTGTACCTTTATCACTTTGCATACAGCAAACGACCCTTGTCCTGTAGGCTGGACAGATACCAATGTACTATCCAACAGTGTCACACAATCGGATGCTTCGTAAGTCTTCCCCTTCGCAGTCTGTTCATAAGATTTCCAGCTTTGAGCTAATGACGTAGCCGAAACAAGAAGGCAGCAAAGGAGTGATACTGATAGTTGTTTTCTCATGTTTTTCACTTACATTTTATTTATAGAAACAAATGTAAGTAAAATCTTTGGAATTTATTTACTTCATGCTAAAGCAATTATCTTTTTTCCTGCTTGAATACAACAAATAGTTACATCACCTTACTTAAATCAACAAATACTGTATTTGAAATATTTGAATGTTCACTCCGGATTTGAATCTAGCTTTTAACCAATACTCCATTTCTCACCGAGAAATGTCCTCTTGGTTTTAAAGAAACGAGGCGTTGGTTTAAAAGGAACGCCTCGTTGGTTTTAAACCAAAAATAAGATTTCATAACCATCTGATATACAACTTTTTGTAAAATGCACATAAACGCCCTTCAGAGCATTTTATTTTTCCCAACAAATAGATTAAAATTAAAGACTATATTTGGAGTGAAGTATGAAATATGTCTTTACATCTTAATTTTAAATCTCATTGCTATAATTGAAAGAGTGCAATGAGAATTAAAAAAGAGATTGAAATGCTGATGAAAATAAAACTTCTTCGAACTTCTACTGAGATAGAAAACCCATATAATTATGGTGTAATTAATGAATAATAGCTAAATTACGAACAGATAATTGAATATTTTAGTATTATCTATTCTAAATTTTACTATATTTGCATTAAAACAGAATTTAAAGAATATGAATACATTATCAGAGATTGGTAATATACCCGTTGATTTTGCTATTTTGAAATCGATGTATCCTGACCACAAATCAGTACATAACAAAATTAGTGAATTGGAAAAGTCCGGTATACTTATCAGACTCAAGAAAGGTTTGTATGTGGTTTCGCCTAAGAAAAGCGGGAAACTATTATCTATGGAACTTATAGCAAATCACTTATATGGTCCGTCATATATATCTATGGAATCAGCATTACGTTATTATGGATTAATTCCCGAAAGCGTGTATATCACACAATCGATGACAACGAAACATTCGAGAGAATTTAAAAATTCACTTGGAAAATTTGAATATACTCAATGTACAAAAGAGTATTTTGCAATCGGTATCAGACATGAGATTAAAGACAATACAGCTTTTCTAATTGCCCAACCGGAAAAAGCTTTATGTGATTTAATTGTGAACACACCAAATCTTAATATGAGATTTCAAAAAGAAATATTGACTTATCTAGAAGATAATTTACGTTTTGACATGGATGCCTTCTTCAAAATGGATACAAACATCTTTCAGCAATGTGCATTAGTCGGCAAAAAAAAATCTACTATTACCAATATTATTAAAATCATAAAGAAAAACGTCTCCACTTACTAAAAGGAATGTCTTGCTTCAACTGATATAAAAATGGTAAAACAGGATGTAGAACCTTTTATTAAGAATACTGAAAAACTTGAGATATGGTCAAACGACTATTTCTTACAATTAGCCAACATGATTAAATTTGAATAGATTTCGAATGATTATAACCAAAGATGCCTATATTGGACTACGATTTACAGAAAGATCATCCTATCTTTGCGAAATAGATCTGATTAAACAGCAAATACCATGAAAGAATCTTTTCAAATACCGGCTTCCGAAGATATAGAGAATCTGATAGGAACAGACCTTTACAATGTATGGAACTCACTCTGCCAGCGCATCGAGAAGAGCTACGAAATGGAGCAACTTTGGAACCGTGGCGGCAAAGCGTGGACGTATGAATACAAATACCGCAAAGGCGGTAAAACCCTCTGTGCATTATATGCGAAGGAAAAGACTCTGGGATTTATGGTTATCTTGGGGAAAGATGAACGCGCCAAATTCGAAATTCAGCGGGAACAGTTTTCAAACGAGGTACAGATGATCTATGATGCAGCTACCACTTTCCACGACGGCAAATGGATCATGTTTGAATTAAAAGACACAAAACTATTCAATGATATGGAACGGCTTCTACTCATTAAGCGGAAACCAAACAGAAAAGCAGAGTAAATACTTGGAGGATAAAATTGCTAAGATGCAAAGCTAATGCCTATCTCCCCAAAACGAATTGTTACATTTTTCAAAAGGATAAATTCTACATCTTGACAGATTAATCATATCTTTGTAATCCAATTGATTATTTATGCTTGATACAGAAAACCTACAGTCACTCATTGATAGCGGAGAAGGCTATAATGTAGAATTTAAAGTTCGTGTTCCCTCAAAGGTGCGTGAATTGACAGAAGAAATTTGCGCTTTCGCCAATGCTGACGGAGGACACTTACTAATTGGGGTAGATGATAATGGAAAAGTGATTGGCACTACTTTAGAGAATGACAAACGATCGGCTATTCAAGGTTCTATCAGTGAAATATCTCCGGCTCTCCACTGTGAAATGTATGCTGCAAACATTGGAGATAAAACACTTTGGGTGATTGATGTTCCATCAGGTAAAGATAAACCTTATATCTTTTCAGGTTCTATTTTCGTTCGTGAAGGTGCTAACTCGCAAAAACTTCGTACTGTCGAAGAAATGCGCAACTTTTTTCAGGAATGCAACAAAATATTCTTTGACGCTATCCCCTGCTCATGGTTCAACATTTATACAGATGCAGACGAACAAGCAATAAAAAATTTCCGAATGGAAGCTCAGCTCAGTCCGTCCACTGACAACAAACAGATATTTGAGAATTTAGAGCTGTTTACTGATAAAGGAATAGCCAAAAACGGTGCAGCCATGTTCTTTGGGAAGCAACCCGAACGGAAATTTCCTCACGCAATAACAAGATGTGTTCTTTTTAAGGGAACGACCAAAGTATATATCATAGATGATAAGTCATTCGGTGGTCCACTATATCAACAGTATTTGCAAGCGATGGCATGGCTTGAAAGTAAACTTCAAGTTGCCTATAAAATAGAAGGTCCCGGACCGAGAGAGGAAATTTGGGAAATTCCTCTAACTGTTTTTAAAGAAGCCATCATAAATGCTCTCTCCCACCGTGACTACTACGAGCAGGGAGCAACCATCACAATAGAGATGTTTGATGACAGAATAGAGGTTTCCAATCCGGGAGGGTTATTGCCGATTGTTGCAAGAGATTTCGGGCACAAAAGTATGACACGTAATCCGCTAATATTCGGGTTATTTACCCGTATGCACTTGGTGGAACGGGTTGCATCCGGTATTCCTCGTATGCAGGAAGCAATGAAAGAAGCTAAACTTCCTGAACCAGAATTTCATACAGATGGGATTTTTACGGTTGTGTTTAAACGCCAAGCAAAAAACTATGCCATCGATGGCATAGTAAATGGCATAGTAAATGGCATAGTAAACGAAAATGAGCAAGCAATTATAGGTGTACTAAAAATCAAACCCGGATTAAATGCTTCGGAAATAGCTGAAAGTATTTCTAAAAGTTGGAGGACAACAATGCGCTATCTTAAATCTTTAAATGAAAAAGGTTTAATAGAATTTAGAGGTGCTCCAAAAACAGGAGGATATTATTTAAAATAGAATTAAGACAACACTGCAAAGTAAATCAAAAAAGAAAATGTCTCACCGTGACAAATTTGTATCTTTCCGTGACACAAGCGCTATATAGCAAACCGATTTTTCCTGATGTTAGAAATACTTCATTAACTTTGCGGCATAAAACAAACTATCAACACGATCATGAAAACTACAATTATTCTCATTCTTTTTATGTTTAGTTTCAACTGCCTCATGGCGGTTCCCGTACAGATCAAAGGAAAAGTACAGGAAAAAGGTACAGGCAACCCGATAGAGTTTGCCGATGTCGTACTAACGAAGAAAGGCGAAACCGATCCCGCTTCATTTACCCATACTAAAGAGAGCGGCGACTTCCACTTATCGGGTATTGCCAAAGGAGAATACTCGTTAATGGTGAGACTGATCGGCTATGACATCTACACACAAGGCGCCATTAGTATCACCTCTTCCGAATCAGTGACGGACTTAGGTATTATCGAACTGCAACCTTTGGAGGTAGGTATAGCCGAAGTAGTGGTGCAGGCAGCCAAAAGGCAAGTCATCTACAAGCTGGACAAAAAGATTATAGACGCTTCGAACAATCTCATGAGCAGCGGCGGAACGGCGGTCGATATTCTGGAAAATACTCCCTCCGTCCGGGTCGATGTGGATGGTGAAGTTACCTTTCGCGGAAGCAGCGGATTTAAGGTATATATCGACGGGAAGCCCAGCTTTTATTCCGGTTCACAGGCCCTGCAACAGATTCCTTCCACCCAGATAGAGAACATAGAAATCATTACTACGCCTTCGGCACGCTATGATACGGACGGAGAAGTAGGAATGATTAACATCATCACCAAGAAAAACAAACAAGCGGGTATCAACGGTATAGTCAATGCATATGGCAGCACAGCTCTCTCCAACGGTCTGGATTTCCTGTTGTCCCAGCAACACAAGAAGTTACAGTGGCACCTTGCCGGGCACTGGAACAATCCCATCCGTAAGAGCGATTTCGAACAGAGGAAGACGACTGTTGTTAGCGACAAGACCACCACTTCCCTGTCCGATGGTCCGCGAATCGGAAAGAATTATCACTATGGACTACGGGGAGGCATTGATTACGCTTTTACTCCCAAAACCTCCGTCAATGCAGAGTTGCAGGTAGTATATGACAAGTTTACCCGCGAAGGGGACCTCGATTATACAGAGACACATTCCAATTCCGCCGCAGCATCCGCCCCATCCAACTATTTTAGCCGCGACAAATATGACCTGCACTCGACGGTCAATATTGGAAAAGCAGGATTCTCCCATAAGTTTAACGACAACGGGCATACCCTAACCGGCAGCTTTATGCTGGGTTATGAAGACAATCCCCTTGAATATTTCCAAAGTGACCTTTTCGACAAGAACGAACAACGCCAGCAGGGACACCGTGCGTGGGAAGACGAAAAACGCTGGACAGTCCAAGGCAATCTGTCCTACAGCTATCCTTATAGCAAGACCGGTCTGCTGGAAAGCGGGTATCAATATCATTCGTATCTGGAAGACGGCGATTACACGATGCAATTCTGGAATCCGGAGAAAAAGGAGTTTTATTGGCGGGAGGATATCTATAACACTTTCTATTTTCAGCGGGGTATTCATTCCGTTTATGTCATGGGAAGTGACAGCTATAAAGCATTTGACGTACAGATAGGGGTGAGAGGTGAACATACACACCAGGTGCTGAGAAGTTCTATTGAAGGTTCGGACCGCACGGTGAATCGTTTTGAGGTGTTCCCATCCGTACATTTGGGATACACGCTGCCGCACGAACAGAAGCTGACATTCGCCTATTCGTACCGCACCAACCGTCCGGAACTCTTTTTTATGGAGCCTTACATTACTTATCGCGATTATTACACAGCTGAAATTGGCAATCCGGATATCCGGCCCGAATACATACATTCTTTCGAGCTGAATTACAAAAAGACTATGGGAGAGCACACTTTGCAATCCAGCCTGTTCTACAGAAAACGTAAAGACAAGATTGAACGCTTGCGTGTTCCGTACGAGGCAGGAGTTACATTAGACTCCATGGCTAACGTGGGCAATGACTATTCGTTAGGCGTGGAGCTAAGTACCCAGTTGAAAGTCACTAAATGGTGGAATCTGGACGTCAACGGAAATATTTACTATTATAAGGTAATGAATAATATAAATTCGGGAGGAAAAAAGGAAACGAGTACCAATTATGACTTTACAGTCAATAACCTTTTTCGGGTTCATAAGAATACCCGTATTCAGCTGGACGGGAATTTCGTGGGGCCTTCGGTTACTACACAAGGGAGGTCGGATTCTTTTTGGTTTGTCAATCTGGCTATTCGTCAGCAGTTGTTCAGTCCTCATCTGCAATCGACCCTCTCCTTTCGGGATATATTCAATTCTGCCCGTTACAAAAGTGACATTGAGACAGCCAATTTACAATCAATCACACGGATTCAACCGAAATTCCCTGTAATTACGTTGACTATCAGTTATACATTCAATGACTTCAAGCGCAATTCACAGAGTTCACGAGACAACCGCGATTTATTTGAAGGGGTCAAGCACTAAAAGACGATGTATGGGGTATCGCCATATCCGGATAAAGATTTGAAATGGAGAAGGACAACTATACAAGTGCCCTATTGTTAGTCTCCCAAATTACTTAATTCGTCATGAGTAATCACGGCATTCGTCGAATAATTCTATATCGAAGCCTTTTTAAGCCTACCTTTGCGAGGTAAACAAAAGTAATTGATAGCAACTATGGAAGGGCAAATACTCATTTTCCGAACCTCAATAAGGAATGCACGGGATATAAAACATATCGCGGCTCTTTTCACCCTATGTCCCCAAATCTACAAATGGAATGTAGATATGGAGGACTGGGAGAAAGTATTAAGAATAGAATGTCAGGACATCACCCCGACTGAGATTTCAAAGGCACTGCGAGCCATCAACATTTACGCACAGGAAATGAGATAAAGAGAGGAACCGACGACCTAGTAACGAGGAATATCTTTGATTTCCTCGTAATACTTTTCCACTCCGATCTCCTGCATCCGCTTGTTGATAGTTACAAATCTTTTGTATAAATGCTCGTCGAAACCAGTGTTTTCACAGGGGAAGCGGCTGCACTGGAAACAATAATCAACTTGTTTCTCCTCGCTGCATACACGTACATTGCAGGTTTTAAACAACTTGCACTTCTCCTTTCTGCATCCCTGACAAGTCGCTACGGACAGGTGATTCAAAAACTCCTTAAAGTCCGGATACTTTGCAAAGACGGGTTCGTCAAGCAAGTCCACAAAACGCTGTGCGTACACATCAAAATTGCCCAGTGACCTTTTAAGTTCGTTGCTATGATAAGAGATCTCTCCGTCAGAAAAAGCAAAGCACTTTCCGCAATGCAGTCCGCAAGGGGCAATACGCCCCTTGATAAATTCACTATCGGCCTTTTTCATTTTTCACTCTTCTATCGTTAATTCCATTTGTATATCTCCTCTTTCATAAGTCGTGTGGTATTCGGGAAGTTCCCTGAATCCCAGCTTGTGATAGATATGGATAGCAGGTTTCAAACGTGTATTGCTCTCTATAAAGATTCTTTTGCCGCCCAACTCTTTTGCCTTATTCACGACAGCTTCACAAAGCAACACTCCGATACCTTTGCCCTGTACTTTGGGACTGACGGCGAGTTTGGCCAACTCATAATCGTAGACCGGATGATCCATCTTACACAAAGCACATACTCCGACCGGTTCACCCTTGTAAAGGGCTACCAAAATGTCTCCGCCCTTATCCAAAATGTATTCTTGCGGATGATCCAAAGCCTTGTAGTCAGCCTCTTCCATTCGAAAATAAGCAGTAATCCACTCCTCGTTAAGTGTCCGGAAAGCAGATTGATAGCATGGTTCATAAGATACTATTTGGATATCCTTAGCTTCACGCTCCTGCTTCGCATCCTTCACCCGCTCCAGCAAAGACTTATCCGACAGAAGGTTCTCCCATTCTTCAATCGCCTTCCAAAGATCGTTCCGGGTTTGCTGCGTTATTTGCTCGATAGCGGACGTAACATCTATACATTGCTCCGCAAAAGAGTCGGACATTCTTTTTCCTTTGGCAGACAACATTACCATATTCCTTCTCCCGTCGGATTTATCTTTCGTCTCTTTCACCAATCCCTTAGCTACCATTTCTTTTATGATATTGCTCACCGAAGGATGCGAGTGTCCTATCTCTTTAGCAATAGACGTAATTGTCTTTGCCTCTCCACGTGATAAAACAAAGAAGACAGGAAACCACTTGGGTTTCAAGTCCACACCGAACATTTTGTAGATTGCAGCCGCATCTACGGTGATTTTATCGGTCAGCATACGTAGTCTGCTTCCGATAGCTAATTTCCCCGTCTGATTAAAAAAGTCCATGTCTTTACTACTTGCGTTATTAAATACGTAATTGATTACGCAAATATATCGGATTTCAATAATACAAGCAAGTATTTTTCAAAAAACACGTAATCGGTTACGCATTTTTATTCCATTCAGACTTCAACAACACACAATCATTACGAATGAAAATGCATAAATTCAAATCAAATAACTACATTTGCAGTACTATAGCATAAATAAAATAGTCATGAATGAATCAGATGGATTTATCACCCCACCGGAACACTTGAAGTTCTTAGCCAAAAAACTTTTTGGCAACTGTGGTGAAATAATAGACGGCGCAATAGCCTATTTAGAACCGGACGGCGGCGGACCTGTCAAGCTGCATACTCACCCACACAATCATTTATTTATAGTGATCAGCGGGCAAGCCAAAATTCTGCTTGACAAGGAAGAAAAGATTATTAATGAAAACGAAGCTTTTCTGGTAAAAGGAGAAATACCTCATTCGGTCTGGAATAACAGTCAGAATACAACCGTAATGCTGGGCATATCTGTGAAGTAAAAAACAAATTATAAAGAAACGATTACTCCACACGCAAAGTATTCTCTTTAATCTTTCCCAAAATTTTAGGGAACTGCCAAAAGAACAACAGCGTACAGCAGATGGCCGCAGTCGCATCAGATATAGCCTCAGCTGCATACACTCCGGTTACTCCCATAAAGTTCGGCAAAATTAACGCCAGCGGAATCAACAGGATAGCTTTACGCAACAGAGCAATGAAGATAGAGATTCGGGCCTGCCCCAATGCAACGAACATATTCTGACAGGCACGTTGCAAGCCGAAGATGGTCATGCCACCCAAGAAAACGGGCATTGTCCAACGTACGGTTTCTATCAGTCTTGCATCACTGGTGAAAGCAGACGCAACCGTCGAAGGGAAAAGAATCATGAAAAGCATCAATATCAAGTTGAAGGAAAACATAGTTACCAATACAATACGGAAGCAATCTTTCACACGCTGCTTGTCACCATGCCCGAAGTTATAACTTATGATCGGAACGAATCCTTGCGCAAATCCGGTCAACGGTACACTGGCAAACTGCATCGAACTTTGCAGAATCGTCAATGCGCTGATGTACATATCTCCGAACTCCTTCAGACTGCTATTGAGGACAAACCCAACCAAACTCTCCGTACTTGCCATAATGAAAGGGGATACTCCTAAAGCTAATATGGAAAGGATAATTTTCCGGTCCAGTCCCATATATCGTTTCTCCAAAGGCAGAGAGGCACGTCGGGAAAAAAGGAAACTTACCACCCACACCGCACTGCACGCTTGGGAAAGTACCGTAGCCAAAGCAGCACCTTTCACGCCCATGTCAAACCAGAAAATAAAAATAGGATCAAGAATGATGTTCAATAAGGCTCCGATCAGAACTGAAAACATGGCAATGGCAGGACGTCCCTGTGCGTTGATAAAGCTATTCAACCCTGTGGATATTTCGACAAATATCGTTCCCAAGAGATAAATGGAAAGATAGTCAACCGCATATTCCAAGGTGTTTTCCGAAGCTCCTGTAAAGAGGAGAATAGGTTCCATAAAAGTATATGCGATGACAGAAGTCAGCAAAGTAAACAATATCAGCAAAACAAACCCGTTTCCCAATATCTTTCCGGCTCGTACACGGTCTCCCTGTCCGAGTGCAATGGCAGCCAGCGGAGCACCACCGCCGCCGACTATTGCCGAAAAAGAAGAAATCAGTATAATGAGAGAGGTAGTCACCCCTACACCCGCCAGCGCATCGGTGCCAATTCCCGGAATATGCCCGATGTATATACGGTCGACAATGCTATAAAGCAGATTGACGAATTGTGCAGCCACTGCCGGAAGTGCCATTTTGAAAACAAGCGGTAACATACGTTCTGTTCCCAGCCGTTCTTCGTATTTATTGTTCATTCCAAACTTCTTTTTCTAAAATCGGCAGCAAAGTTACAAGAAAAACAGGCTTTCGGTTTAAAACTGCCGGATAAAATAGAAATGATGCTTCAGTTATCTTTCCGTCAGAAATTTGCGGATATGCTGATTGATGAGGTCATGCTGTTCCGCCGTTCCATTCTCACCCATATTGCTATGTGTAACTCCATCCAGTTTCACTACTTTCATTCTGAATTGTTCCTGCTCCTGTCCGGTAGGCAGAACTCCCGCATCTGCCTCATAGTCACATCCTCTTAATGTATACAGACGAGGCTTCAACGTTCTGGGCATGATCATTCTACGATGATCCATAGATATAGCCTTACTGATCAACTGCGGGTACTTAGTGGCAAACAGCATTGTCATATCCCCTCCATTAGAATGCCCTATCAAGATGAGTTCTCTCCAATTCAATTGTGGTTTCAAGTTTTTAAATTCCTGAATTGTAAAAAGTATATTGTCGGTTCCTCGTTCCCAATTCGGCATACGGGTCTGCATGAGATCGCCTTCCATCGCTAAAAGAGGATCATCGGACAATTCATGTTGTATACTAATCACATAAAAACCTTTTTGTGAAAGAAAACGTGTCAGGTAGGAATAGGTTTGGTTCGACTTACTGTTTTTATTCCCATCATAGCCGTGGCTGAATATGATAACTTTCGTTTTTGAATTTACTTTCTTCGGCTGATAAACCGCTATCGGTATCACTCTGTTTCTGGATATGTCAAACAGATAAGTAGTAAACTCCGTTTGTGAAAAACATTGTACTGATAGTATCAATGAAATTAATAAGATGATTATTCTGTACATAGTGATTCGCCCGATATTTATTTTGTATACACCATTATTTGTTGTAAAACTTTTATTTCAAATATACCTTCTCTGTTTTTTTAAGTTACAAAGCTATATATAATAAATAAGAAATCAATTCTAATAATTACCTTTATATCATCATCCTGCATAATATACACTATCGGGAACAAGTTGATCATGTATTATCATTCGAATGAAAAAACAGAATTTAAACCGAAAAACTTGTTTTATAACGCTCATTATCAGAATCCGATAACCGGTTAAAAGCATTATGAAAAAAGCCCGAATAACTAACCGGTTCCTTCCCTGATATTTATATTTTTAGTCCTATAATTAGTTCGTACCACTACAGTTTCCCTTGCGGACTACTATAGTAGAACGCAAAGGGAACTATAGTTCTTCTTGCGTACCACTATAGTGGCACGAATAAATATCAGGCAACGAAGTTAATAAATATAGTACAGAAAGTCTTTAGAAATCGCCATGAGAACACAAGCTAAGAAAAAGGACTATCGGATGAGTTTTAGTTTATTCTTTTTCGTACATTTGAGGAATGAAATAAAAGTCGTATCAAAAAGATACGGATATAACCCACAAGTATTAATGATATGGAACAGATTACCGGACAGAACAATGAATTTACATTAATATTCCCACACAACAGAATTGATTGCATTTCTTCTCCGAATGATAAATTCAATAAGATTATTAATCAGGCTAACATTACAATCACAGGAAATAACAATCATATCTCAATGTATTTCGACACTGAAGAGAGTGCAGAGGATTTGCTACTCAGCAACGGATTTCTTCTGATCGTAAAAGGGGATAATAATATCGTAAATATAGGAACGATCATCTTACGATATTCTACCATATTAGGCATGACGGGATTAAAGCTAATCATCGGACAGCTGCCGGGACTGGGTGTCGGTGTTTCAAGAACAGCCAACAATTGCCGGATAGATATCGGAAACCGTGTTGTTATCAATGGGGTTACATTGTATTTGCAGGAAGATGACTCATATGTTAGTATTGGAGATGACAGTCAGTTAAGCTGGGGAATTGATATATGGTGTACTGATGCACATACAATAACAGATTTAAAGGGTGAACCGATCAATTTTGCCAAGTGCATAGAAATCGGCAAGCATGTATGGATAGGGAAAGATAGCAAGATTGGCAAGAATGTGAAGATAGCGGACAACAGTATCGTTGGTTGGGGAAGCATCGTAACAAAAGAATTTAATGAGCCGAATGTAATCATTGCAGGTATACCGGCCAAAATTGTCAAGCGAGGGATAAATTGGGACCGGAGATGTATCAATAAGTATTTAAGTAGATAACCATCATTATTTTCGGGGCGAAATACTTTCTTATTCAACAAGATATGCCTACTTTTGCAAATGAAATCGCAACTAATGGAACAGTCTAAACACACAGACATTTTTGATTTCCCTATATTACAACGCATTCATAGGGAAAGGGCAAAATTCAAAGGAATTAGCCTTGTCTGCTACGGTTGCGCCGAAGAAATCAAACAGAATGTGCTAAAACATATAATTAGTAAGAAGCCTTGGAATATTCCGAGGCTTCTTTTTTTGTCCCTATACCGTCACAGTATTTCTTACATCATAATTTATAAACTCACTTAAATTTCAGGTTATGGAAAAGCAAAAAGGATTAGCTATTATTACAGGAGCAAGTCAAGGTATTGGTGCTGTCATTGCAGCAGGTTTGGCAAAGGATGGTTATCGGGTGGTATTGATAGCCCGAAACAGGCAGAACTTAGAGAAAGTGCATGATGAAATCATGCTGTCGGACAAAAATGTACAAGAACCTATTGTATTGCCGTTGGACATCACAGACTGTACAAAGGTAGATACTGAAATCAAAAACATCCATCAAAAATATGGCACCGTCGATATCTTGGTGAATGCAGCCGCCATGTTTATGGACGGCTCTCTAAGCGAATCTGTGGATAACTTCAGGAAGATCATGGAAATAAATGTCATCGCTCAATATGGAATACTAAAAACGGTGACGGAGATAATGAAAGCGCAGAAAGACGGATACATATTTAATATTGCATCCCGTGCCGCTAAATATGGTTTTGCTGATGGAGGTATTTATGGCTCCACCAAATTTGCATTTCTCGGATTGGCAGAATCTCTGTACCGTGAGTTAGCGCCATTGGGCATCCGTGTTACGACCCTTTGCCCCGGATGGGTGAATACTGAAATGGCGAAAAAAGCAGGAACTCCTTTTAAAGATGAAGAAATGGTACAACCCGATGATTTACTAAATACGATCCGATATCTACTGAATCTATCAGAAAATGTATGTATCAAGGACATTGTTTTTGAAATGAAAAAGAGTATTATTTAAATCTTCGGAATAAATGCCATATTCATTATAAAAAGGAAGCTCCAACAAAATCTATGCTTCATAGATTCTATCGGAGCTTCCATTCTATGTCATTATTACAGTTCAAATAACCTTCTCATACAACTTGAACCAATCCAGTCCGTAATGCCCCAACCCCAAATCTACGGTATCAATATATTCGAATCCACATTTTTCGTATAATGAGATAGCAGGAAAGTTCTTCTCATAGACGTCCAGCCGGATGGATTTCATTCCTGAATTTACAGCCAGTTCCAGTGAAAAATCCATCAATGCCCGACCAACTCCCATTTGCAGGAAAGATGGATGAACAACAAAAGTACGTACTACAAAAATACGACTGTAATCTGCCTCTACTTTCCATCGGATATTCTCATAAGCCTCTTCCGGCTGATGGTCTAAAATGACAGAACCGGGTATCCTCCCGCCACATCTGGCAACAAACAGACTCTGATTGTTCACACCAGCAACGGCATTTTCACGAACCGGATAAATCCCCTTTATCCATCCGGGATAATTGGTAGTAGCCGATAAATGGTCATTCAATTCATCGTATAGTTTCTCCAGTTCGTCAATATCGGTCAGGGAACCGGATTCAATTATAAATTTCATACATATATTGTTTGAGGACAAAGATACTTTTTATTTCATAAGTTCCTCCATATCCCCATTCATGATATGAGGCAAATAATGGGCTATCTTATCAGTACTCCAATCCCACCATTTCAATTCCTGCAATTGCACAATCGTATCTTCGTCAAAACGCATCCGGATTTTCTTCGCAGGCGTCCCGCCTACTATCGTATAAGGAGGTACATCTTTGGTGACTACTGCCCTCGATGCAATAATCGCTCCATCGCCGATATGTACGCCCGCCATGACAACAGCCTCATAACCAATCCATACATCGTTTCCAATCACTATATCCCCTTTATTATCCCATGCCGAAGTGATATTTCCCTTATCCAACTGCCACTCCTCAAAAAATATAGGAAACGGATAATTCGATAAAGAATTCAACGTATGATTCGCACTATTGAAAAGAAACTTAGCTCCACAGGCTATCGAACAGAATTTCCCTATGATCAGTCGGTCTCCATTGACAGGATAATGATATAAAACATTGTTCTTTTCAAACTGAACAGGATCATTCACAAAATCATTGTATATGGTGTAGTCACCAACCTTTATATGAGGATTATTGATAACTGCATTCAGATAGACGGTCTGAAGGTCATTGGTGCGCGGATAAATATTTGTATTCATTGTAATTGCTTCTTTATATAGTTTCTAAAATAATATAATAAAATATCAGGTGACCTGTTTAGCCACAAAAGACCTGAACAACAGATTTCACCATTGTTCATCATCCATATAGAGCGAAGCTATTTACAATGTTGCCATTTCATTGCGTTCAAAGAATAAGGTTCATATCACATAACAAATGTACAGGATAATTTTGGAAATCAGATGCAAGAATCTAAGAATTATCCCGTATATTTGCTGTATACCATTTATATCATCACTATAAACCTTTAGTATCATGGCAACTTATACTCATTACGGCAAACAGCCTGATGTACTGAAACATCTGATACTTTGCGAAGTTCTTCGGAACGAGCATCCACAAATCTATGTAGAAACAAATTCAGCCTGCGCTTTCTATCCGATGCAGCAGACTTCGGAACAACAATATGGCATTTACTATTTCTTAGAAAAAGCAGCAGAGGAAGACAATCAAGTTTTAAAGGATTCCATTTACTATAAGATAGAAAGTGCAGAAATGCAAAGAGGATACTATTTAGGTTCCCCGGCTTTAGCAATGGAAGTATTAGGAAGACAGGCCCAAAAATTTCTATTCTTCGATATAGAAAAGAGTGCTTTGGATAATGTAGAACGCTATGCGAAGCAAGCGGAACTACAGACATCCGTCCGCCTATATAATACCGATTCTCTTGAAGGAGTTATGAGATTACTGCCATCACTCCCCAAAGATTCTTTCATTCATATCGATCCTTATGAGATAGATAAGAAAGGAACATCGGGACTAACCTATCTGGATATATTAATAGAAGCTACCCAATTAGGGATGAAGTGTTTACTATGGTACGGCTTTATGACTCAACATGACAAAAGCCATCTGAACTCATACATCACGACCCGACTAGAAGAGGCAAGGATTAAAGACTATATTTGTGCAGAACTGATAATGAACTCTATCAGACAAGACACCGTATTATACAATCCCGGTATCATAGGCAGTGGTATCCTGGGCACCAATTTATCACAGAAATCAAATACAGCCATTCTTGATTACAGTGATATACTGGTCCGCCTCTACCAATACGCAAAATACAAGGACCATGACGGCAGCTTATACAGAGACATTATCGGCAATCCACCGGAAACCTGAGCCGAAAACAAAGAGTAGCCAAAATAGGAAATACATCAATCCTCCCACTAAATATGTATTCCATATCGGTGCTTCACTTCCGCCATCACAAACGTACTTTCCAGCGAACCCAGGCTATCGATGGTTCCCAATACATTCAGAATGAACTCCTGATAATATTTCATATTAGGAGCATGGATCTTCAGCAAGTAATCGTAGCTGCCCGATATATTATAGCATTCGGTCACTTCGGGAATATCCTGTATGATTCGGGTAAACTCAGCCGCAATGTCCCTGTTCAGCCGCCTTAACTTGACACTACAAAAGACCACAAAACCCTGATTCAGCTTTTCGGCATCCAGCACAGCGATATACTTCTTTATATATCCCCCACTCTCCAAACGTTTAAGCCGCTCGAAAACAGGAGTCGATGAAAGACTGACCCGCGCAGCCAACTCTTTGGTCGTCAACCGCGCATTCTCTTGCAAAGTACGGAGTATCTGCAAATCCACTTTATCCAATTTCTCAAAAGTATCCATAAGAAAAATATTCTTCTAACAGGTGATTTTTAAGAATAAAGCAGTTGCCTTATTCTGTATAACGATACAAAAATAGCATTATTTTCTATATTTCTACTATATATTGTTCGATATATCTACATCCCATAACTTTGCAAGAAAATAAAGAGAGAATATTAAACTTAAAAAGCATACGATTATGGAAAGAAAGAATTTACACTTTGAGACATTACAGGTTCATGTAGGACAGGAACAAGCAGATCCGGCAACAGACGCACGCGCAGTACCTATTTATCAGACCACTTCTTATGTATTCCACAATTCTGCTCATGCAGCCGCACGTTTCGGCTTGCAAGATCCGGGCAATATCTACGGCCGCCTGACCAACTCCACCCAAGGAGTTTTTGAAGAACGTGTAGCCGTCCTCGAAGGAGGTATAGCAGGTCTGGCAGTTGCCTCCGGTGCTGCCGCCATTACTTATGCTTTCGAAAACATTACTCGTGCAGGCGACCACATCGTAGCTGCCAAAACGATTTACGGAGGAAGCTATAACTTACTGGCGCATACTTTGCCCAATTATGGCGTTACCACCACTTTCGTCGATCCGAGCGACCTTTCCAACTTTGAAAAAGCGATTCAGGAGAACACCAAAGCCGTATTTATCGAAACACTCGGAAACCCGAATTCCAATATTATCGACATAGAAGCGGTATCCGAAATTGCTCACCGCCACAAAATACCTTTGATTATAGACAATACGTTCGGCACTCCCTACTTAATCCGCCCCATCGAACACGGAGCAGACATTGTGGTACACTCCGCCACCAAATTCATTGGTGGTCATGGCAGTTCCTTGGGAGGAGTAATCGTTGACTCCGGTAAATTTGACTGGGTAGCTTCGGGCAAATTCCCACAGTTGACAGAGCCCGATCCGAGTTACCACGGAGTACGCTTTGTAGACGCTGCCGGTCCGGCTGCTTACGTCATCCGCATTCGTGCCACTTTGCTACGGGATACGGGAGCAACGATCAGTCCGTTCAATGCCTTCATCCTGCTGCAAGGGCTGGAAACGCTTTCTTTGCGTGTAGAACGTCATGTAGAAAATGCGCTAAAAGTGGTGAACTTCCTGAATAATCATCCGAAGGTGAAGAAAGTCAATCATCCGTCACTCTCCGATCATCCGGATCATGCACTCTATCAACGCTATTTCCCGAATGGTGCAGGCTCCATCTTTACGTTTGAAGTAAAAGGAGGACAGGAAGAAGCACACCGCTTCATCGACAGTCTGGAGATTTTCTCGTTGCTGGCTAATGTAGCTGACGTGAAATCACTGGTCATCCATCCGGCAAGTACCACACACTCTCAACTTAATGCGCAGGAACTTGCAGAACAGGAGATTTATCCGGGCACTGTACGTCTATCCATCGGAACGGAACATATCAATGACCTGATAGCCGATCTGGAACAGGCACTCGCCAAAATCTGACATTAGATTCTAACCTATTTGTCTGTTAAAATGTGATTGACAACAAGACGCAATGAAGATTCGGGGATTGAACTTTCCATCACTATGATACGTTATAACAATATAACATTAAAACATTGCAGTTATGGAGAAATATTTAATACACAGCAACGAACTGCATCTGATAGACGCAGGGAAAATCCACCAGGCAGTAGAGAAAATGGTGGAGTCACTCGATCTTGCCGCAGGATCAACCAGCAATTTTGATCTCTATCAGGTCGTAGAAAGCTACTTTAAGGACCTTGAAAAAAGAAGGAAAATCAACCATGTACTGGGGATCAAAGAAGACCGATATGAATTTGCTGAGGATTTCGGCATCAAATAAAAAGAAATTTTCCAATCACACCAGACAATTTGTTCATAATCGAGTAGGAGGAAAACGAAGTAGAAGTTTTCCTCCTACTTTCGTTTTCCGA
>ERZ791923.450-NODE-450-length-61455-cov-8.692410_pt1 | contig 61455 bp, 58 predicted proteins | sample MGYA00510133_ERZ791923 | MGnify/ENA primary metagenome ERZ791923 (study PRJEB30046, sample SAMN00792106) | human gut metagenome | study: EMG produced TPA metagenomics assembly of the A metagenome-wide association study of gut microbiota in type 2... | reverse complement strand
GGTCTGCACCTGCGCCGCCGGAATGGCCGCCGCAGCCGGGCTTACCGCCCCTTTCTGCAGCGAGCTGGCGGGCTTAGCGCCCACCTCAAAACGCAGCTGCGGGGCGTCCGCACCGCAAAAATCATTGAGGAGTCCATTGATATTATTGAGGTATTTGTCCCTTACCCAGTCGAGCACAAAACGGTTTGGCGCATACAGTGCCAGCGTGTTATCGCTCAGTTCCGCCTGCAATGGGCGGATCCACATGCTGAATTCTGTGGCTGGTAACTCATCCTGCAATCGGGCAAGACACTGCTGCCAAAGCGAAAGTGACACGGCGGACTCCACTCGAACATAAAATCGATATCAAAGAAAAACTGAAACAATCGTGATTGTTGGCACACGTCGACAAGACCCTGCATTAGCCGAAAAGCCCCTGCACAAAAGGGGTGACGTGCGAACCGCTATCTGCGGTTATTACCCGCTGCGGATCCGGGGATCGCGATCGGGACCGGGGATCATAGCCTAAACTGAGAAAGAGATCTTGTGTTTCTCAACAGATTCTTCCCGATTTATCCACAGGAAGGATCGAAACCGGGTAAGTGTAATCGATCCTGCGGGGAGTGAAGCACGATTTCCGCCGCATATTGGAAAAATTAATGAGCTATGCCGCTTTTGGGCGGAAACGATCTAATAAAGATCCTTGTGGATCCTTGCGCTTTACTGGCCAGGCCGTATAATCCCCCACCCGGCGCGTAATGCCCGTTTTCGTCACGCGTCTCAGCTTATTTTTTGTGCGACGAGGTGCGAGAAATAAGGAAAGAGAATTGACTCCGGAGTGTACAATTATTACAATCCGGCCTCTTTAATCACCCACGCTGAGGCGTAAGTCGTTCGAAGTTCGTTCGGGTCTACGCAAAAGTCAGTGAATTTATTCAAGTTTAGGTAGAAATCGCCATGAAACGCACTTTTCAACCGTCTGTACTGAAGCGCAACCGTTCTCACGGCTTCCGTGCTCGTATGGCTACTAAAAATGGTCGTCAGGTTCTGGCACGTCGTCGTGCTAAAGGCCGCGCTCGTCTGACCGTTTCCAAGTAATAAAGCTAACCCTGCGTGGTTAAGCTCGCATTTCCCAGGGAGTTACGCTTGTTAACTCCCAGTCATTTCACTTTCGTCTTCCAGCAGCCACAACGGGCTGGCACGCCGCAAATCACCATCCTCGGCCGCCTGAATTCGCTGGGGCATCCCCGCATCGGTCTCACCGTCGCCAAGAAAAACGTGAAACGCGCACATGAACGCAATCGGATTAAACGTCTGACGCGTGAAAGTTTTCGTTTGCGTCAACATGAACTCCCGCCAATGGATTTCGTGGTGGTGGCGAAAAGAGGGGTTGCCGACCTCGATAACCGTGCTCTCTCGGAAGCGTTGGAAAAATTATGGCGCCGCCATTGTCGCCTGGCTCGCGGGTCCTGATCGGCCTGATTCGAGTTTATCAGCGCCTGATTAGTCCGCTACTCGGGCCGCATTGTCGTTTCACCCCAACCTGTTCTCAATACGGAATTGAGGCCTTACGCAGGTTTGGAGTGATAAAAGGCAGTTGGTTGACGATGAAACGCGTATTAAAATGCCACCCTTTACACCCTGGTGGTGACGATCCCGTCCCGCCTGGACCATTTGATACCAGAGAACACTAACGATGGATTCGCAACGCAATCTTCTTATCATCGCTTTGTTGTTCGTGTCTTTCATGATCTGGCAAGCCTGGGAGCAGGACAAAAATCCGCAGCCCCAGCAGCAGACCACGCAGACTACGACCACAGCAGCGGGTAGCGCCGCCGACCAGGGCGTACCGGCCAGTGGCCAGGGGAAACTGATTACGGTTAAAACCGACGTGCTTGAGCTGACTATCAACACCAACGGTGGCGATATTGAGCAGGCGCTGCTTCTGGCGTATCCAAAAACGCTGAAATCGACCGAACCGTTCCAGTTACTGGAAACCACGCCGCAGTTTGTCTACCAGGCGCAGAGCGGCTTAACCGGCCGTGACGGTCCGGATAACCCGGCAAACGGCCCGCGTCCGCTGTACAACGTCGATAAAGAGGCGTTTGTGCTGGCCGATGGCCAGGATGAGCTCGTTATCCCGCTGACCTACACTGACAAAGCCGGCAACGTCTTCACCAAAACCTTCACCCTGAAGCGCGGTGGCTATGCGGTGAACGTGGGTTACAGCGTGCAGAATGCCAGCGAGAAGCCTCTGGAAGTCTCAACCTTCGGTCAGCTGAAGCAGACCGCTGCGCTGCCGACCAGTCGCGATACGCAGACCGGTGGCCTGTCCACGATGCATACTTTCCGTGGCGCCGCGTTCTCCACTGCGGATTCGAAATACGAAAAATATAAATTCGATACCATTCTGGATAACGAAAACCTGAACGTCAGCACCAAAAACGGTTGGGTTGCCATGCTGCAGCAGTACTTCACCACCGCATGGGTGCCGCGGAATAACGGGACGAATAACTTCTACACCGCCAACCTCGGCAACGGCGTTGTCGCTATTGGCTACAAATCGCAGCCGGTACTGGTGCAGCCAGGCCAGACCGACAAACTGCAGAGCACGCTGTGGGTCGGCCCGGCTATTCAGGACAAAATGGCTGCCGTTGCGCCGCACCTGGATCTGACCGTCGACTACGGCTGGCTGTGGTTCATCTCCCAACCGCTGTTCAAGCTGCTGAAATTCATCCACAGCTTCCTCGGCAACTGGGGCTTCTCGATCATCGTTATCACCTTTATCGTTCGTGGCATCATGTACCCGCTGACCAAAGCGCAGTACACCTCCATGGCGAAGATGCGCATGCTGCAGCCGAAGATTCAGGCCATGCGTGAGCGTCTGGGCGACGATAAACAACGTCAAAGCCAGGAGATGATGGCGCTGTATAAAGCGGAAAAAGTAAACCCGCTGGGCGGCTGCTTCCCGCTGATTATTCAGATGCCGATCTTCCTTGCGCTGTACTACATGCTGAGCGCCTCGGTTGAACTGCGTCATGCGCCGTTTATCCTGTGGATCCACGACCTGTCTGCTCAGGACCCGTACTACATCCTGCCGATCATCATGGGCGCGACCATGTTCTTCATCCAGAAGATGTCGCCGACCACCGTGACCGACCCGATGCAGCAGAAGATCATGACCTTTATGCCGGTCATCTTCACGGTGTTCTTCCTGTGGTTCCCGTCTGGCCTGGTGGTGTACTACATCGTCAGCAACCTGGTCACCATTATTCAGCAGCAGCTAATTTACCGTGGTCTGGAGAAACGTGGCCTGCATAGCCGCGAGAAGAAGAAATCCTGATACTCTTCATTCTTCAAGCCAACGCATCTGCGACTTGGATAATTTAGAGTAGTTACGGTAACGTTAATGCCAGAGAAGGCGGTCAATGGACCGCCTTTTTTACATCTACATAGAGAGTCACCATGAGCCATAACGACACTATCGTCGCCCAGGCAACCCCTCCGGGACGCGGGGGTGTGGGCATCCTGCGTATCTCCGGCCTTAAGGCGCGCGACGTCGCGCAGGCGGTGCTGGGCAAGCTGCCGAAGCCGCGCTATGCCGACTACCTGCCGTTCAACGACGTTGACGGTACCCCGCTGGATCAGGGGATTGCGCTGTGGTTCCCCGGGCCGAACTCCTTTACCGGGGAAGATGTGCTTGAGCTGCAGGGCCACGGCGGCCCGGTCATTCTCGACCTGCTGCTTAAACGTATTCTGACCCTGCCGGGCCTGCGCATCGCCAGGCCGGGTGAGTTTTCCGAGCGCGCGTTCCTCAACGACAAGCTCGATCTGGCGCAGGCAGAGGCCATCGCCGACCTTATCGACGCCAGTTCAGAGCAGGCGGCGCGCTCGGCGCTGAATTCGCTGCAGGGGGTGTTCTCCGCGCGGGTGAATCATCTTGTGGAAGCGCTCACTCACCTGCGCATCTACGTGGAAGCGGCCATTGACTTCCCGGATGAAGAAATCGATTTCCTTTCCGACGGCAAAATTGAAGCCCAGCTGAACGAGGTGATGGCCGATCTCGACGCCGTCCGCGCGGAAGCTCGTCAGGGCAGCCTGCTGCGCGAAGGGATGAAAGTGGTGATCGCCGGGCGGCCAAATGCCGGTAAATCAAGCCTGCTGAACGCCCTGGCGGGCCGCGAAGCGGCGATCGTCACCGATATCGCCGGTACCACCCGCGACGTGCTACGCGAGCATATCCATATCGACGGCATGCCGCTGCATATCATCGATACCGCAGGCCTGCGCGATGCTAATGACGAAGTGGAACGTATCGGCATCGAGCGCGCCTGGCAGGAGATTGCCCAGGCCGATCGGGTGCTGTTTATGGTCGATGGCACCACCACCGGCGCCGTTGACCCGGCGGAGATCTGGCCAGACTTTATCGAGCGCCTGCCCGCTAAATTGCCGATTACCGTGGTGCGCAATAAAGCCGATGTCACCGGCGAAGCGCTCGGTATCAGCGAAGTAAATGGCCACTCACTTATTCGCCTGTCGGCACGTACCGGCGAAGGCGTGGAGGTGCTACGTAACCACCTCAAGCAGAGCATGGGCTTCGATACCAATATGGAAGGCGGCTTCCTCGCCCGCCGCCGTCACCTGCAGGCCCTGGAAGAGGCGGCGAACCATCTGCAGCAAGGCAAAGCCCAGCTGCTGGGCGCCTGGGCCGGCGAGCTGCTGGCGGAAGAGCTGCGCCTCGCGCAGCAGGCGCTGAGCGAGATCACCGGGGAGTTCACTTCCGACGATCTGCTGGGCCGCATCTTCTCTAGCTTCTGCATCGGTAAGTAAATTTTAGTCCATCTTCGTCCGTGAACGTTCACTAACCCGCATTAACTGCCTGTTAATGCGGGTTTTTACTTTCCATACTCGTCCATAGTCGTGCGGGGTCATCCGCGATTTTTGTGTCCTGAATTGTGCCCATCTTTAAATCCCTCACGTGTCATTGTTTATTTTTTGAGCTAAAAATCACATCAAATGGACACAAAAAACGGTATAAAAAACGTTCAAATCTGCCTTCTCATGGACACAGTGAAAAAGAAGGCGTTAATAATCCAATATTAAACAATCTATTAGAAAGGATGCTCATGGACACACTGTAGAGGTGAGATATGGCACTTTCAGATACCAAACTACGCACACTTGCCCCCAGAAACCGCCCCTGGCAACTTGCCGATCATGACGGACTGGTGATTGAAGTTCTTCCCACCGGACGAAAAATCTGGCGTTTCCGCTACCGCTTTGACAACAAATCGCAAAAGATCACGCTGGGCGAATACCCTGCTTTCTCACTTGCAGAAGCGCGGCTTTGGCGTGAAAAGTGCCGCTCAATGGTGGCCCATGGCATCAATCCCGCGCAGAAAAAGCAGGAAGAAAAGCTTAAACAGAAAGACCCAACGACAGTCAAAACATTCGCCAAACGCTGGCTGACCGATATCGTTGAAAAAAGTAACCGCGATCCGCGCAACATCACTCGCGTTATCGAGAAGGACATCATTCCCATCCTCGGGAAGCTGGAACTCGAAGAACTCACAACTGCCCACATTCAGGTCGTGCTCGACCGCATCAAGCAACGAGGTTCCGATCACGTCGCGCTACTGACGCGAAACGTGCTTAAACGCATGCTGGCCTATGCGATTTCCAGGGGAATCATATTCAACAACCCGGCAGCCGCTATCGAGGCCCGTTATATCGCACAAGCAACAAGCCGCGATGTGGCGCTAACCGCAGAAGAGATCGGCATCCTGCTACGGGGGATCTACACCTCTAATATGAACCGACGCCACAAGCTGGCTTTGCACCTGCTGATCATCTGCATGGTGCGTAAATCGGAGATGATTGAAGCGACATGGAGTGAAGTTAACTTCAATGCGCTGGAATGGCATATACCCGGCGAAAGAATGAAGATGGATAACCCGCATATTGTTCCGCTGTCAAAGCAGGCGCTGGCGATGTTCGAAGAGCTAAAATTTCTGGCCGGAGATTCCCCTTACGTCTTCCCCAGCCGAAACGACCACCGACGCCCGATCTCCAAAACAACGCTTAACTGCGCGGTGCGTACGTTGGATCTGAACGTCAGGGATTTTGTTATTCATGACTTCCGGCGTACTGCCAGCACATTGCTCCATGAGCAAGGCTACAACTCAGACTGGGTGGAGAAATGCCTGGCGCATAAGATCGGCGGCGTTCGCGGTGTCTACAATCGTGCGGAATACCTGAATCAGCGCCGGGAGATGCTTCAGTCCTGGGCGGACTTTGTTGATGCGCAGATTGAGGAGGGGCGGAAGGTGGTTATCGGGAAGTTTGGGAAGGCTTATGAAACTAAAACAGTTTTTTGATTAATTCCAAAACGGAATAAAGTTTAAATGCAATCCCAAACAAGTGACTACTATTGTTAGGACTTTACATGATCTCTATCCTGTATCCCTCAATAAAGCACCGCAGCAACTTGATTATGGATTAAGCTTGACATACACTCCGTATAGAAAAAGGTCAAGTTAAAGACACAAAAGCTCTGTTAAAACAGAGCTTTTGTGTCTTTAACTCATAACGAAAACACCATATATAGTGTCATAAAACAACTTTAGATACTATATATATTAAAACAAACTAAAACCCGCCTACGCAGTAACATCGTTACAACTAGAGAAGGCGGTTACAGATAAGGAAAGGGGGAGTTATGCTCTATGCGGTTCCTCAGCAAACTTCTGATTCTTTGAAGCTCATAAAAACGGTGCTTCAACTTATAGCTTCTCAGCAAGAAGTTTCACAGCAGCTAAAATCAAGGGTTTATGAAGTAATTAGAGAAGCTTCAACTTTGACTGTAGATAGAGGTGATCAGCTACAGATTCCTAATCATAGAGAATCCATCTCGCTAGCAGTTGAAATACAACATACTCAGGCTCTCGCCCAGGTGCTAACCAGAGTAACTAGCGAAGATATGTTAGAACCAACAATGGCCCGAAATGTATTAGAGCACATTTAATGCTAGCATTCACACAGCTTATATTAGTTCGGAATAAACTAAGGGAGATATCAGAATCTCCCTACTTTTCTAAAGATATGCATAAGTATCTTTCTGTTCTTCAAGAAGCAGTAGATAAGTTATATGAAAAACATGGGACAATTGCTGATGAAATAATTACAGAATGTACTTTTTTCATCACTAATGCAGTTAACTTTTTCACTGGTAGCACCACAAAAAAAATACCCTATGAGATTGTTTATTGCTTAAATGACGCCTGTAAAAAGTGGATAAGTGAAGAAACACTTATTACTACAGCCCTATCGCCAGATATGCATGGATTTTATTTCAGATCTGTAAGCAAACAATCATATGATTTACTTGAACAGACTTTAGGTATTAGTTTCGAAGCCGAATTAATTCAGATTTCATTACCTGAAATGTACAGAAGACGACCGCTATGCTCTACACCTTTATATCACGAACTAGGTCATTTTGTTGATTTTAGTAAAGGTATTTCTGAACTGGCTATTCTCAACTATCGTTCAGTTAATCAAGGTACACTCCCGATCCCGAAGGGACCCCAGGGAATTGTTGAATGGGCTACATTACCTGATTTTATTTGGCTGAATCATTGTAAAGAATTCTTTGCAGATCTTTTCAGTGCACAATTCGTTGGAAAAAGTGGGGTGGAGTTCTTATACAAATTAGCAGGTTCTCATCCTGCAAGTGACACTCATCCATCAACAGAAAACCGAATTAAAATTGTAAACGATTTTTTAAACAATGTTAAAAACCCAGTTGTTGATATGTTTAATGCGGTAATTTCAGCCTTACATAAACAAGGGAAGATTATTTCCCCCAGCTTAACATTACCTTTAAATTTACTTGATGTAAAAACTACTTTTGATAATGTACGTCCCTTTGTAATTAATAACCACAATGAAATGCATGCATTTATTAATAGTAGCTGGCAGTATTTATGTACCGAATGGGAAAATCCGACAGGCATATGGAAGGGATTATCAAAAGAATCCATAGAAAAAACCATAAATGATTTGGTTGAAAAATCAATTCGAAACGTAATGATACTTGAGAAATGGAGTGCGCAGTGAATCTCCTAAGCAAAGCTGAATTGATGCAATATTATGAATCAGCAGAACCTGAATCATTGTTCATTGAACCTCTTCTAAATATAAACCAAATTGGTAACTTCACTATAGATCTTAGACTTGGCTACGATTTTTTAGTATCCATCATGACCAGGAAACCTTCAATAGAATTATTTCCTTCTAAAAACCATGAAATTCATCAACCAATCAGAACATTTTTTCAAGAAACAAGACGAGATCTTGGAGATAGGTTCATTGTTTATCCACACCAAGTAGTTTTAGCAACAACATTAGAATATGTTAGCTTACCCCCAAATTGCTATGCTGATGTATTATCACGAAGTAGTTATACAAGGCTTGGCCTTTCATTAAATACCATGATACAACCAGGATATAGAGGCTGTATATCTTTAGAGTTATTTAATCATGGCAATACCCCTGTTGAACTTATTGTCGGTTCTCGCATATGCCAGATTCGTATATTCCAAAACGAAACTGGTGGTGAATATATAAGCAATGAATCTCAAAGAAAATATTTCGGTAATGTTAGACCGACTGTCTCAGCAGCAGAAAGTGATAATGAATTAACTATACTTGAACAAATTCGAGAAAATGAAATCGCTAAAAAATAAAAACATCAACAGATAACCTCTTTTTATATCAAAAAAACCATCACACTGTGGCTTTTAAGTAGTGATGGTTAATAAATATTATCCAAAAATATAATAAAGTCGCGTATTTTACATAAAACCCCAACTTTGAATTTTTTCGTATATAGTTTTCTTACTATAAAGCTTCTACTTATTTACCACCAAATCTCATTTTTTGTCTATCAATACAGCGTAAGAACAAATTATTCAAATCCTACAAACAATTTCCCCCAGCTTTCTCCCTCCCCACGCTCTACCCTATCCCCAACTCATAGCAGTACCCCTAAAAGCTTCCTGTTCTAAGACGAACTGCGACCTGTAAGAAGCGCCTTTGGCGGTCAGCCCCCCGGTCAACCAGGGAACGAAGCGTGGTCTGAAACTGACCTCCTGTCTCGATACAGGTGACCACACCGTTTATCGCTACCCTGTTGCAAGCGTAGCGACAGACAGAACGCTGTAGAGAAGTCGGACGGCATTGCCGAAGGCTTTGCGTCCGTACTTCCTGCTGAATGTGCAAAACGCGGCGTCACTTTTAAGAGCGTAAGCGAGTGAAAGTGACGCCAGCGCGCAGATCAGCTTCAACCCAGCTACTGCCTGCAATTCCACTGCAACAAACAGGCTGACACTCAAACAGATGTCAGAAATTCACTTACCAGAAGGAGAAACCAGCACTACCGAACCGATACCGGAGGACAGGTTATTTTACCTGTGGGGATATACCTGCCTGAGCAGGCGGCTGCATTCGTGCATCACCGTACCCCGTCATACCTCATCCGCGCATTCTCCGGCGCACCGGTATCGTTCAGCACAGCACGCTGTGCCCAACCGCGCGTCGGAGAATTGAGTGGAGAGCAGCTATGTCGAAACTTACAAAACGCATGGAAAAACTCGCCCTGCTGGCTGGCGGCAGTTTTAAAACAGTCCATGATCGCCTCCGTATCGCCGGGCGTTTAAGCCAGCATCTGCACAAGCTGAATATCCAGATTCAGGATCTCCAGCATCTGAAATCGTCACATATTGAAAGCTACGTGATGGCACGACGGGAAGCAGGAATTACGCCACGCACGCTACAAAACGAGATGGCTGCCCTGCGCACCATCCTTGCTCAGTCTGGACGTCAAAAATTTGCCCAATCGGAGCGCATCAGCAATAAAGCGCTCGGGCTGGGTAACGCCAGCCGGGCAGGAACGCATCTGCCATTAACCTCAGAACGCTGGTTGTCGGCGCTGTCTGCTTTTCATGAAAAGGATGAAGGGCTGGCTCTGACGCTGGAGCTTGCCAGAGCAATGGGTTTGCGTTCACAGGAAGCGGTGCAGTGTTGTCAGTCTCTGAAGACATGGGCCGCTGCGTTAGAGCGTGGAGAAAATCGATTGCAGGTGGTTTTTGGCACCAAAGGATCACGTTCCCGTCAGACGGTGGTGCTCGAACCTGAAAGGCTACGCAGCATCCTGAACCAAGCTATCCCCCTGATGACACAACGCGGGGGACGTTTGCTCAATAAACCCGATCTGCGCGCCGCAATGAATTACTGGCGTGCCAGCGCAGTTCGCGCAGGGCTGACTGGCCCCTATGCACCACACAGTCTGCGCTATTCATGGGCGCAGGAGGCGATGGCGCACTACCAGGGACTGGGGCTGAGTATAAAGGAAGCCAGGGCGATGGTTGCGATGGATCTTGGTCATGGCGATGGTCGAGGGCGCTACATCCAGCAAGTGTATGGGAGGCAATCATGAGCTATTACGTTTCTGCCGTCTCCGATCGGGCACGCAATAACTGGCCGAAAATATTTGAAAAACTTGGCATTTTCATTCCACCAAATCATCGGCATGGCCCGTGTCCCTGTTGTGGGGGTAAGGATCGCTTCAGGATGGATGATCTGGAGGGGCGCGGCACATGGTTCTGCAATCAGTGCGGCGCAGGTGACGGACTGGATCTGGTTTCCCGCTTCTTCGGTTGCGCACTGGTTGCGGCCGCCGGAATGGTGCAGGACATGGATCCTGTACCGCTGGTTCCGCCAGCCAGGGAAAAATCACAGGCTTTGAATATGGAATCGCGTATTAAGACACTACTTCGCCATTGTGAATCCGGAGAAGCGCCGTATCTGACAACGCGAGGCTGGCGACGAGCCCAGTGGCTTCTGACTGAACGTAGTAGCCGGACAATCTGCGGCGTGCATTTCGGGGCGGGTACGCTGGTATTGCCAATTCGAAATACAGGCGCGCAGCTGACAGGTGCGCAGTTCATTCATCCTGGAGGGAAAAAGTACCTGCTGCCCGGTAGCCATCTGAAGGATTGTTTTTGCCCGGTACATCAGGCGAGCCGCAACGGTAGACCGGAACCCTGGGCACCGGACAGCAAACCACCGGAAGGCATCATCATTACCGAAGGATATGCAACCGCACTTGCGGTCTCATGCTTTCATCATTTTCCAGTCGTTGCTGCCCTGTCGGCGCACAACCTGAAAAATGTGGCCATCTCTTTCCGGGCGCAGTGGCCTGAATGCCACCTTATCCTGGCTGGCGATAATGATTGCAGTCAGGAAAAAAATACCGGGTTGCTGAATGCAACCGCCGCTGCCGAGGTTGTGAAGGGCTGTGTGGTTCTCCCTGCAGACACCACATTGAGCGACTGGGATGAATTTTACCGTCACTACGGTGAATCCATTTCCCGGATTGTGTTCAACCAGCAGCTTCCTGCAAATCTCAGGTCGTAAGCCATGACAGCATCAGACCGTACTCTCACCACCTCCCTTCCGCTGCGCAGGGGCTCAGAAGGGTTTAACACGAGTCAGGATTATCTGGTTAAAGGACTCATTCCCGCCGGGGCGCTGTGCAGTATTTACGGCCCCGGCGGCTCTTTTAAATCCTTTCTGGCGGTATCGCTGGCGTGCCATATTGCCAGCGGTACGTCATGGGGCGGAAGGCGAGTCAATCAAGGGGCTGTGCTGTTTATCGCCGGAGAAGGAGGAACCGGTGTATCACGACGGATCCGCGCCTGGGAACTCAGCGTTAATGACGAAATGGCGCTCGATAACCTGTTTCGCGTCGACTGCCCGATCTTTCCAGCCGCTCCGGGAAGCATCGAGCAGGTGATCCTGGCGGCAAAGGACATTCAGAACATGACCGGAATGCCGGTACGGCTGATTATCCTCGATACGCTGGCCCGCTGTTTTGGTAACTCAGATGAAAACACCGCGCGGGATATGGGCGCATTTATCCAAGGTTGCGACGCCATTCGGTATCATACGCGCGCAGCGATGATGATCGTTCATCACTCGGGTAAGGATCAGGAGCGAGGCGCTCGCGGTTCAAGTGCTTTTCAGGCTGCTCTGGATGCCGAGTTTAACGTCAGGCGTGAGGGACGTCGCAACGCTATCACCCTGAGTTGTACAAAGATGAAAGATGCGGAGATGCCGGAGGTCACCGCCTACGATCTTGAGGAAGTCGTTATCTATACCGATAGTGATGGCGAACCAGTGACCTCGCTGGTACTGAACGACGAGCCCCGGCAACCAGACGATGACTTACTGAGTAGTGGCATACCACCCGGCGTTCCTCATATCACCCGCAACCATACGGCGTTATGGCGCTGTATTAACCAACGCATCAGCCAGAATAAGCCTTGTACCCGCGCGCTCTTGCGCGAAGATCTACGGGCTAAGGGAATTAACGTCGAGAAGAAATTTTCGCGCTGGCTGGAGAAGCTAATTCGCGAAGGATTGATATTTGTAAATGGTGAGGAAATTAAACTCAATCACTAGAATTTTAATAACTATTCATAGACAGTAAGATGTCAACGGTTCAAATCGTAAGTGACTCACAAAAAAACTGGTAGCCAATATAAATAAACACAAAATAAGAGCAAAGAGGATTAGTAAAAACCCATTTCGCAAACTCATATAAGAAAGCTCATTCCTTATATGCCGTATTATATTAACCTTTTCCTGACCAATAATAGCCTTAATTAAAGATTCTCTATTTTTGTTGATCTCAAAATACGTTCCATACCCAAATTTTGGTAGAGTTTTTAATGAACCTAATGAGATAAGACCTCCACACAGCATATAAAAAGAAGAAAGAAAAAACACAAACGATATATATGGACTTAATTGACTTTCAGGAAGAAATTTAACAACCCCACTGGCACCGGCACTTATAATACTTAATGATATACTTAATGCCAATGTAAATTTAAAAGTCTTATCATCTATCTCCTTGGCTCTATTATGCTCGCTTTCAAGTCTCTCGACTATTTTTTCATCCGATAACCCTGAGTAAAACTCAAAGTTTGAAAAGGTGATATCATACACACTAACTGTTTTTTTGTTGGCAATATAGTAAAAATAAAGAAATGGGAAAACTTCCTCAATAATTCTAGAAAACATTTTAATTAGCCTCAGATAATTTCTTTGCAATATCGTAATCAATTTCTCTTTTATCATTAGAAAGCCATCCCCACTCGCCAGTTGGATTTATTTCAATAAATATATATTCGTCTTTTGTTTTGATAAAATCAATAGCACCATAATTCAACCCAAGTAACTTAACATACTCTATGCAAAGTTTTTTAATTCTAACAGGAAGTTTAATGTCGACATATTCAAGATCTTCTTTTTTTAAGGTTCTCCAATCATCAGAGATAGCATTACCATTAGATTTTATTGCAACGGCATATACTTTGGAGCCAACAATAGTAACTCTAATATCTAACTTATCCTCAATATATTCTTGAAACGTTATCGGTGCTTGTTTGGTTTTGTCTAAAGTAAAGTCCGCAGGATTAGCTTTCGATGTGTATGTAAAATAGCAATCATCATTTTCTTTAAGTAAAACGGTATCCATCGACTTTATAATAAACTTCGTTGAAGGGAGTTTCTCAAAACCAAGAGAATTACTAATAATCGTTTGAGGTACACAAAACCCTATCTTTTTTGCAATCATTAGCTGATATGGCTTAGATTCAGCAGCATATGTTGCTTGCGGCCAATTCATCCAATACGCCTTATCAAAAACCATTAATCCCCTAAGAAAAGCATTCCATTGTGATAATGAAAGCTGCTCATTTATATCAATGCTACGCCCTGGAGTATTTCTTAGAAAAACTGGTTGTCGAAACCAAACTGATTTTACATTAGATGTTTCTACATCAACATATTCACCTTTCACCCTTAGGATTGTATTTATGGGATCTAAAAAAATCTCATAATCACTTAATTGCTCTTTGTTTAGCCTAATAAAATTATCGCCATTATTTTCCAGTCGCTGAACAACCAAATCCGTGGAAAAATCATACATACTTGATAGAATCAATACATAATTTTTCATTCTCCTTTTTGATCCTCTCCAGTTTCAACATCACACTTCTTGGTAGCCCTAGTTCCATATTCTGAATTATATGACACTAAAGGTTCTCCATTTCTAATCCAATAACCCTTTGCTTTATTATAAACTGCACCTTCTGGCATTTCAGGTTTATTAGAAAAAGGCCTTTTCGTAGAAAACTGTATTAGTACATGCTCTTGTTTCATCATAATCCTTTATATAAACAGTTATTAACCAATTGATAGTAAAATACTATTTATTAGTTTTCAATTAAAACATACAACACTTACTAGCCAGAGCAAATTTGAGAACCAGATTTATAATATAGCCTAATAAAATCAATAGATTATAGTAGCCTTAGATTGCACAACGCATCCCCCACTTTCTTTTTACTTAGTAGACAATAAATGGGGGAACTTGAAGGATTCAGATAACGAATGTATCGCTGGATTCCGAATTGTACCAAAACACACCACAACATCTGTCCCTGATGCTGTGGTCGCTGTAAAAATTATTGAGGTAATTTCTCATCCCTAAGCCGTCTGATCTCATCCTCTTCAAAAGCATCCCTTAACAGTTGTAGCTGGTCGGCAAGGATGAGAAGCAACGCATAATTCGGGCCGATATCGTCAGGATGCTCGAGCATCACATGCACCAGGACTCGCGAGCGATCGACCAGTTCTCTGGCTGAGGGTTGTTCTACGGTGATTTTCATAGATACCTCCGGCGGAGGCTGGTGCAATGGGAAATTCAGGGACAGGACACATACGCAGCGCTCCGCTTCGTGATAAGCAGGTTAACGCCACCACCGGAGACGCCAGGCTCACTGGTGGTGACCCAGACAGGGTTGGCGTACCGGTTATCACGACCCGGCGCTTCTTTCGAAGCCCCTGCCTGAGCCACCATTGAAGGGGCGAGCGCAGGCCGCGCCAGTAGCACTGCAAACATCGCTACCGACACTCGTGATAATTCGGAACGCCAATTCCGGTTGCGGTTTTGCCGCAACGTGGGGACTATAGCGCAAGTCAGTACGCAAAACTATGCTTATCGCCTCATAACAGAGGGCTTATGCGTGCCGCATAAAATCTTATATTCAGTTATTAAGAAGGCGAGATTCATTGGCAAAAGCTATTGCCACTACAGAGTCAGCCTGCTAACTATGTTGATTGTTTGCTAATGGTGATGGTCATGACTACCGAATATACCGTTGTTGAATCTGTTTCCTCTGCCGAAGCTTTTTGTCGTTTACGAAGTATATCGGGGTTGTCAGCACGGCCGCTTGAGGCTGCCAGGGTGGGTTTGCCGAGAAGCTGTTATGGCGTACACATTCTCTGGCAAGGAGTGCCTGTCGGCATGGGGCGTATCGTTGGCGATGGTGCATTAAACTTCGAGATAGTCGATATAGCCGTCGACCCCGCCCATCAGGGGCGTGGACTTGGCCGAATCATTATGGAAAACATTATTCGCTGGCTGGACAGCAACGCTTATAAAGGCGCTTATGTCTCTCTGGTGGCTGATGTACCGGAACTCTACGCGAAGTTCGGTTTTGAGTTAGTCCGCCCGGAAAGCGAAGGAATGGCGAGAGTCTGGGGGTAATGTTGTCATCTGGATCAGCAAACATCCCGCTTTTGTGTCCTTGAATGTGCCCATAGCCATGTTTTCAAGGCAACGTATTGCTAATAGATTAACGAGTTAGCACGATTTTCCAGCTTCTGTATCGGTTTAGTCCGTAAACGTTCACTCACCCGCATTAACGCCGCGTTAATACGGGTTTTTTCTTGCCCTTTGCGGCGCAACGTTCTCTACTTTTATCTCCCCCTCTGCCGCGAGACTAAAACATGACCGTTGAATATACCGTGATCGAGAAGGTGCCCTCCGCCGAAGCGTTTTGCCACCTGCGGGTAGCCGCCGGCATGTCGCCGCGCCCCCTGGAAGGCGCCAGAGCCGGACTGCCGCATAGCTGTTATGGCGTACATATCCTCTGGCAGGAGACGCCGATCGCGATGGGACGCATCGTCGGCGACGGCGCGATTAATTTCGATATTGTCGACGTCGCCGTCGATCCGGCTCACCAGGGAAAAGGCCTTGGCCGGCTGGTGATGGAGAAGCTGGTCGCCTGGCTGGACGCTAACGCCTTTGATGGCGCCTACGTTACGCTGGTGGCGGATGTGCCGGAACTGTACGCGAAGTTCGGCTTCGAAAGCGTTCGCCCGGAGAGCGAGGGGATGGCCCGCGTCTGGCGAACCCGCAGTCGTTAGCTCGCATTTCCTGCCAGGAAAAGAGCGTTGTCCAAATGGCAACTCGTCTTACGGCGCGTTCCTCACTATGCTGAACGCCATTCACATCGCGAGGATCCCATGACACGCTTTCTTCTCTGCAGCTTTGCCCTGGTTCTGCTCTACCCCTCCGGCATCGATATGTATCTGGTCGGCCTGCCGCGTATTGCTCAGGACCTGGGGGCCAGCGAGGCGCAATTACATATCGCCTTCTCGGTCTATCTGGCCGGTATGGCCTCCGCGATGCTGTTTGCTGGCCGCATCGCCGACCGCTCGGGGCGTAAGCCTGTCGCTATTGTAGGTGCAGCGATCTTTGTTATCGCCTCCCTGCTCTGCGCCCAGGCGCATACCAGCAGCCACTTCCTCATCGGACGCTTTATCCAGGGGATCGGCGCCGGCAGCTGCTACGTGGTGGCTTTCGCTATCCTGCGCGATACGCTGGACGACCGTCGCCGCGCCAAGGTGCTGTCGTTGCTCAACGGCATCACCTGCATTATCCCCGTCCTGGCGCCGGTGCTTGGCCACCTGATTATGCTGAAATATCCGTGGCAGAGCCTGTTCTACACGATGACCGGCATGGGCGTCATGGTCGCTGTGCTGTCGGTCTTTATCCTGCGTGAAACGCGGCCGACGGCGCCTCCGCAGGCAGCGTCACCGCAGCATGACGCTGGCGAATCGCTGTTGAACCGCTTTTTCCTCAGCCGCTTACTCATTACCACCCTCAGCGTGACGGTGATCCTGACCTACGTTAACGTCTCGCCGGTACTAATGATGGAAGAGATGGGGTTCGACCGGGGAACTTACTCAATGGCGATGGCTCTGATGGCGATGATCAGCATGGCGGTCTCCTTCTCAACGCCGTTCGCCCTGTCGCTGTTTAATCCCCGCACCTTAATGCTGACCTCACAGGTGCTGTTTCTGGCGGCAGGCGTGACGCTGAGCCTCGCCACTCGCCAGGCCGTCACCCTGATCGGGCTGGGCATGATTTGCGCCGGCTTCTCCGTTGGGTTCGGCGTCGCGATGAGCCAGGCGCTGGGGCCGTTCACGCTGCGCGCGGGCGTCGCCAGCTCGGTCCTCGGCATCGCGCAGGTGTGCGGTTCATCGCTGTGGATTTGGCTCGCCGCCATCATCGGACTCAGCGCAATGAATATGCTGATCGGGATACTCATTGCCTGTAGCATAGTGAGCCTTGTTTTGTTACTGGTCGTCACCCCGCCGCGGGTTGCGCAATACGATGAAGAAGCCGCTGTCGAGTCTTGATCTTAATTTACTCCTCTGCCTGCAGCTCCTGACCCAGGAGCTCAGCGTTACCCGTACGGCGAAGCGGATGAACGTTTCGCCGTCAGCGGTGAGCAAGTCGCTGGCCAAACTGCGCGCCTGGTTTGACGATCCGCTGTTTGTGAAAACCCCGCTGGGCCTGGCGCCCACGCCGCTGGTCAGCAGCATGGAGCAGGATCTGGCGGACTGGATGCAGATGGGCAACCAAATCCTCGATAAACCGCACCATACCATGCCCAGCGGCCTCAAATTCGAACTGGCGGCGGAAGCGCCGCTGCTGATGATCCTGTTTAACACCCTCTCTCAGCGCATCTATCAGCGCTATCCGCAGGCATTGATTCGTTTGCGCAACTGGGACTACGACTCCCTGGACGCCATCATCCGCGGTGAGGTGGATATCGGCTTCTGCGGACGCGAAAGCCATCCGCAGTCGCGTGAGCTGCTGAGCCTGCTGCCGTGGTATATCGATTTTGAGGTGCTGTTCACCGACCTGCCGCAGGTCTGGCTGCGCGCCGATCATCCGGCGCTCAGGGAAGAGTGGGATCTGGCGGCATTCTTACGCTATCCGCATATCACTATCTGCTGGGAACAACGCGATACCTGGGCCCTGGACGACGTGCTGCAGGAGCTGGGGTATAAGCGTAACGTGGCGCTGACCGTGCCGGGGTTTGAGCAATCACTTTTTATGGCCGCTCAGCCGCAGCACACCATGCTGGCCACCGCGCCGCGCTACTGTCAGCACTATAATCAGCAGCACCAGCTGCCGCTCGTCTCCCGGCCGCTCCCCCTGGAGGCGCAGCATCTGGAAAAGCTGCGCGTTCCCTTCACCCTGCTATGGCATAAGCGCAACAGCTACAACCCGAAGCTTGTCTGGCTTAGAGATACGCTGAAAGCGCTCTATTCCGGTACGCTTTAAGCCTTGTTTCGTACCCATAGCACCTTATTTGCGCAAGAATTTGTAAAATTCAAACAAATTCCCTTTTCAATGGGGGATTTCGGCATTAAAACCTGTTAATACCAGGCGATAATAGCGCCCGCAGTTTTATCCAGACCATTACTCACGGAGCGACGTATGGCAACGCATTTTGCAAGAGGGATACTCAGTACCGGGGAGCCGCTATCGACACGTTTGTCAGCGGCCTGTCATCAATCCGCACGTCTTCTCCCGACATATCGCCAGGCTCGCTTTTGCGCGTCGCGCTCGCTGCTTGCCGAGCTGCTGTTTATGCTTTACGGCATCAGCGAGCTGCCTGAAATCATCAACGAAGCCAATGGCCGACCGGTTTTTAGCGATCGCCAACTCCCCCGCTTTTCGATCGCTTATACTGGCAATATCGTTGGTGTTGCCCTCACCACCGAGGGGGATTGTGGCCTCGACATGGAACTGCAGCGCACTGTCCGCAGCCACGACGCCGACCGGCACAATTTCAGCAACAATGAGAATCTGTGGATTAACATACAGCATGATCCGGACGAAGCGCGCAGCCAGCTGGTAGCGCTGCGCCGCAGCGTGCTAAAGCTGACCGGCGAAGCATCAACGCAGCTGCAGCTGCTGCCCGGCTCTGGCCGCCTGCGCACCGCCGGCAGTCAGCCAATCGAAGCGGTATGTGACGCCGAATCGCTGCTGGTATGGTCCATTGCCGCTACCCCGAACATCGGCTCGCTGAAGGTCTGGGAATATGATGCTAAGGGAGGTGACTGGCGCAGCCTGGCGGATGCGCAGCAGCGCGCACGCGAACCGTCAGCCCGCCTGATGCGCTTTACCAGCTTACCCATGGAAAAAACCTTATCCCTCAATTGACCGGTCTTGCCGGCATCATGATCCAAAGGAGCAATCATGTCAGATACCTTGAAAGTGGTTACGTTACTCGGCAGCCTGCGTAAAGGGTCGTTTAATGGAATGGTCGCGCGCACCCTGCCCGGCATCGCGCCAGCGGGCATGGATATCTCCGCGCTGCCGTCGATCGGTGATATCCCGCTGTACGATGCTGATATGCAGGAGGAAGAAGGTTTTCCGCAGCGCGTGCAGGAGATTGCGCAACAGATCCGCGAGGCGGATGGGGTAGTGATAGTCACTCCAGAATATAACTATTCCGTGCCTGGCGGCCTGAAAAACGCCATCGACTGGCTGTCACGCCTGCCCGAGCAGCCGCTGTCCGGCAAACCGGTACTGATTCAGACCAGCTCAATGGGCGCCATCGGCGGTGCGCGCTGCCAGTATCATCTGCGGCAGATTCTGGTCTTCCTTGATGCGATGGTAATGAATAAACCGGAATTTATGGGCGGCGTCATCCAGAACAAAGTGGATCCGCAGGCGGGTGAAGTGGTCGATCAAAGCACCCTCGACCATCTGCGCGGCCAACTGACCGCTTTCGGCGACTATATTCGGCGGGTTAAAGCATAAAAAAAGCCCGGCAGCGATGCCGGGCTTTTTCATCATGCGTGCGGATTAATGTGCATCGATAAAGACAATTTTCAGCACGAACAGCAGCGAAACGATAATCACACACGGGCTGAGCTCGCGCAGCCGGCCGGTACCGATCTTCATCACGCAGTAAGAGATAAAGCCCAGGGCGATACCTTCGGTGATCGAGAAGCTAAACGGCATCATCACTGCGGTGATGAACGCAGGCACCGCCTCGGTCAGGTCGCTCCACTTCACGCGCGCGAGGCTGGAGGTCATCAGCACGCCAACGTATATCAGCGCGCCCGCGGCGGCATAGCCAGGAACCATCCCCGCCAGCGGAGAGAGGAAAATAACCAGCAGGAACAGGATACCAACGACAACGGCGGTCAGGCCGGTACGCCCGCCCACGGAAACGCCGGAAGAAGATTCGATATAGGCCGTCACCGACGAGGTACCGATGAAGGAGCCCGCCACCGACGAGACGCTATCGACAAACAGCGCTTGCTTCATGCGCGGGAATTTACCGTTGGCATCCGCGAGACCCGCTTTATCCGTCACGCCAATCAGCGTCCCGGAGGAGTCAAACAGGTTGACCAGCATAAAGGAGAAGATCACGCCGGCCAGGCCCAGGTTCAGGGAGCCCGCCAGATCGACCTGACCAATCACCGAAGCCACGCTCGGCGGCGCCGAGACGATCCCGGTGTAATGCACGTCGCCCAGCATCCAGCCCAGCAGGGTGGTCACAACGATAGAGACCAGTACCGCGGCGTGAATGTTGCGCGACGCCAGAATCGCGATGATAAAGAAGCCCAGCACGCCCAGCAGTACGCTGTGGGAAGTCAAATGACCAATGCTGACCAGCGTTTCCGGATTGGCGACAATCACCCCGGCGTTTTTCAGGCCCATCATGCCGATAAACAGGCCGATACCGCTGGTGATACCTACACGCAGGCTAAGCGGAATATTGGCGATCATCCAGTAACGTACGCGGAAGATGGTCAGCAGCAGCAGGCCCACGGCGCCCCAGAAGATGGCGCCCATGCCCACCTGCCACGGCAGCCCCATCGCCTGCACCACCACAAAGGCGAAAAAGGCGTTCAGGCCCATCGCCGGCGCCAGGGCGACCGGCAGGTTCGCGAACAGACCCATCAGGATACTGCCGAAAGCGGCAATCAGACAGGTGGTCACAAACACGGCGCTGGTATCCATGCCCGCTACGCCAAGAATTTGTGGGTTAACAAAAACGATATACACCATCGTCAGGAACGTGGTGAAACCGGCGATGGCTTCGGTGCGCACCGTGGTGCCGTGCTCGCGCAGCTTAAATACGCGCTCCAGCAGACCCTGGCCAGAAGACTGGCTGGTTTGTTGTTGACTCATTATCGGTTTCCGAACGTAAGGAGGGAAAATTCGAGGCTATCCTATACCAAATTACGGCACCAGGCGCGGTTGTATGGTAATTTTTTTCATTTATTTTGCTTATACGGCAACGATTGCGTCGCGGCATTGAGCATTACGAAAACGTTAAACTTGTTAATATGGAAAGGCTATGACTCAACCAGAAGCAGTATTTTTTGACTGTGACGGCACGCTGGTCGACAGCGAGGTGATTTGCTCCCGCGCCTACGTTCACATGTTTCAGGAATTCGGCATTACGCTGGACCTCGCCGAGATTTTTAAGCGCTTCAAAGGTGTGAAGCTGTACGAAATTATCGACACCATCAACGCTGAGTATGGCGTTAATCTGCAAAAGGCCACCCTGGAGCCGATTTACCGGGCGGAGGTCGCTCGCCTGTTCAATAGCGAGCTGGAGGTGATTCCCGGAGCCCAGGCGCTGCTGGATGCGGTAAGCGTCCCGATGTGCGTGGTTTCCAATGGCCCAGTCAGTAAGATGCAGCACTCGCTCGGACGCACCGGCCTGCTGCGCCATTTCACTGACCGCTTGTACAGCGGCTACGATATTCAGCGCTGGAAGCCCGACCCGGCGCTGATGTTTCATGCGGCAGAGGCCATGCAGGTAAAAGCCGAAAACTGTATTCTGGTGGATGACTCCAGCGCCGGCGCTCAGTCGGGGATTGCCGCCGGCATGGAAGTGTTTTATTTCTGCGCCGATCCGCACAACCAACCGATCGATCATCCCAAAGTGACGACCTTTACCGATCTGGCAGAGCTGCCGGCATTGTGGCAGGCGCGCGGCTGGGATATCACGCGTTAAGGGCCTGGTGAGCGGCACGTTGGCATCGATGAACCCCCGCTATGCGTCTGCGTAAGCGGGGAATAGAACTAGCGGCTTTTTATTGCTGCAACTCCGCCGCCGCCGCTTTATCGGCAATAATCACCAGTGAAGGGTGCAATTTGAGCACTGAAGCCGGCACCTGCACGCTGACCGGACCTTCCACCACTTGCTTTAACGCGTGCGCTTTTGCCGCACCGCTGACAATTAGCAATAAATTTTTCGCCGCCATCACGCTTCTCGGCCCCATGGTGACATAGCTGTCTGGTACTGCCGAGATATCCCCGCCCATCTCGCTGTTAGCGATAAGAGCAATCATTTCCCCATGAATCGGCACTTCGACCGTCTGATCATGAAAGCGGGTGGTATTCGGCAGGTTGCCGCAAAAATGGCCGTCGGCCCCCAGCCCCAGCACCATCAGATCCAGACCGCCAGCCTCTTCCAGCTGGCGATCGTGCTGAGCGGCGTTGTCCAGCGTCAGCTTGTGAATGTTCTCTTCTTTGATCTGCGCCGGGGTAAAAAACAGCTGGCGCAAATTAGATATCGTGACGCCTTCTCGCGACTGGCCGCGAAAAGGGATCTCATCGAAGTTGTAATAGTGCACCCGATCATAGAATGCTTTGCCTTTCACGGCGGCGGTCAAATGCTCATACATCCGCTTTGGCGTGCTCCCCGCCGTCACCGCCAGATTCACCCGCCGCGGCGCCGTGATATAGCCCAGAACATGATGGCTGGCGACCAGGCTCATCTCTTCATAATCTTCGGTCACAATCATTTTCATCTTGTCGTCCTTCACAAGCACAAAACGGGGGCTGAAGGCCCCCTAAAGGTTATTTAAACAGTTTTTGCACAAACTCGGCGTAGGCCGGGCGCCAGACGTCCATTTCATGGTTCAGGCCGGGATACTGGTGGTAATCAAATTTAATCTGCTGTTTTTCCAGCTCGCTTTTCAGACCAGCAATGTCTTTACCGGTCACAGAATCTTTTTCCCCGACGACCACGGTAAAGTTACGCAGCTGCTTATTGATCGCGTCAGGCTGCTTCAGCTGCGCTTCCACGCCGGCATTCGGCACCGTGGTAGTCGTAACGCCGCTAAAGGTGGCGAGCCAGCCAAAGCTCTCCAGATGATTCATTCCGGAAACCAGCGCCTGATAACCGCCCTGCGAGAGGCCCGCCAGCGCCCGACCGTCGGCATCTTTACGCACGTTAAATCGGGCATCGATCAGCGGAATAATATCCTGCATGAGCTCTTTATCCGCCGCCTGCGCATTAAGTGGATAGAAGGTTTTGCGCCGCTCCTGCGGCGGGAAGTTTTCCGCGACCGCTTCCGGGATATCGGTTTCGGTATCCGGGACCACCACCAGCATCGGCTTAATCTTGCCCTCCGCCAGCAGGTTATCCATGATTTGCGGGATCCGCCCCTGATCGATGGCCGACAGGCCGCTGTCGCCAAAGCCATGATAGAAATAGAGCACCGGCAGCGGATCGCCGGTTCCGCTATAGCCCGGCGGCGTCCAGACATAGAGACGACGTTCGGCGTTCAGAGCCTTCGAGTGATAGGTGAGGGTGCGCAGATCGCCATGCGCAACCTCCCGATCGTCAAGAATACTGCCCGGCACCAGAATCAAACTGGTGTTCACCTGGCGCTGCGGCTTCTGATAGCGGCTGCCGGTATCTACCGAGCGGAAGCCATCCACATCGAAATAGTATTCATAGAGATTGGGCTTCATCGGCTCGCTTTTCCATGTCCAGACTCCGTCCGCTGCTTTGGTCATGTCGTGCGAGACAAAGGAGTCCGGCGTGGCGCCAGTCACTATCGAGACCCGCCGGGCATCAGGGGCAAACAAGCGGTAAGTGATACTCTTATCCGCGTTAACCTGGGTGATAAAGTGGCTCACCGGCAGGCTTGGGTCCGGCATCGCGGGTAATGGCGCCGCCTGGAGGGTAAACGCCGCGCCCGCCAGCGCCAGGGCGAAATAAATTGCATGTCGTTTCATCGTTGTTCCTCTTTCGTTGTGTCCGTTCAGTTATCGTCTTACCACCAGATTTCCGCCTGCGCCCCCACGGCAAACTGATCGTTCTTCCCGTCTTCAAAAATGCTGGTGGTATTATTCGCGGCCTTATCCAGGTCAATATCCTTCGCTTTAATATAGGTGGCATAGAAACGAATTTCCGGGCGCGAGGTCAGCATACTGGTATTGACTTTGAAGGTATGGAACAGCGTGGTCTTGTAGCCGGACTCGTTATATTTCTTGCCGGTAACATCTTTGTTTTGCTGTTTGAAGTACCCCAGCTCGACGCCGGTCTGGTTATATTTATCCCAGATATAAGCCGGTCGCAGAACCGTACGGATAGATTCAAAATCGGAGTGGGCCCCGGTTTCGTAGCTATAGACGTCGTTACCAAAAGAGTAGACGATGGCATTCGCCATAATAACGTCATCGCGTAAATAGGTTTCCCCCTGCGAGGTTAAGCGCACGGCGGTGCCATTGGTATGATCGCCATAATAGCGGCCATTAAAGGTGGTATAGGGGCTGGATCCGGCATAGCGTGAGAAGCTGCTGGCAATAGAGTTATTGGCCAGTAAGAAAGAGAATTCGTTAAAGCCGCCGTTAGCAAATTTCTGCGTTAACGAGGTACCAGCCATCCAGGTATCTTTCCACGGATAATAACCTTCATTGCCCTCTTTATATTTCTCCGATGAACTTTGGTTGGCGGCGACATAGCGTCCGCTAACCATCAGGCTGGCTTTATCCCACAGCGGAATCTCTTTGTAGCGAACGTCCAGGGTGTTAGTGTTAATTTGCTGCTTATTGCTTAAAGAACGGTCATAATCATCGACATCTTCGCGAATCAACGCGATATCGAATTTCCCGGCGCCCACCTGCCAGTTTTCCAGCCCTACGCCGGCCGCCGCATCGGTTCTCTGCGTTTTCCAGTCCAGCATCTGGATTTCAATTTTTGGCGCCCCGTGTTTGCCGACCCAGAAATCGGCTTCCGGCGCAAACGGCAGGAACCCTTTGGTGTTAACATACATATCCGAGAATTGAATGTAGTTTTCGCCGCCGGCATTGTCACCAAACCAGCCAGTGGAATACTGCTGGCCGACGTTCCCGTCGAGCATCACGATGGCGTCGACGCGTTTATCGCCTTCCTGAAACACCCGCTGCTTCAGCTGCAGATCGAACCAGCCGGAATATTCATTGCCCAGGCGGCCAAGCGAACCGATCGCCCATGATTTTGGCGAGCCGTGCGAGGCGGTCCCCCAGCCGGAACGGAAGTAGCCGTTATAGCTAAAGCCAATTTCATCTTTCACGAACTTGCTAAAGTCTTTCAGCGTCATCGCGCTGTAGGCTGGCGCGCCATCGGTGACAGGTTGTTGATTTTTAACCAGCACCGCATCCGGTTTAACCGCCGTTTTCGGCCCAGCGGTCGCCCCCCCGGTCTTGCGCTTCTGACCTTCCGCAGGTGGAGACCATGAGGCCCAAATCTGGTCTCTTTTTCTTTCCTGGTCCTGATATTTTTTGAGCTCTTTTTGCGTGTCTTTGAGCGCTTTTTCCAGCAGCTCAAGCCGTTGTTCCACCGTCAGCTGGCTCGCTAGCAGATTAGTTGAATAACAAAGTGGCGCCAGCAAGACTATCGCCGAAGCGATCCTGTTTTTTCTCATCATAATATTCCCTTATATAATCATTGGCGTAAATAAAACACGACAACAACCCTATTCCGTGCCGGTGCTAATAGCCGTATCCATACCGTTTGACGTCGCGGCGGCTGTTATTTTTGCGGTTAGACAAAAACAAAAAAACCTGAAGAAGACCATCTGCCTTGGCAGATAATCCTCTTCAGGTTTTGCCCGCGCATCGCGGTAGCAACCCTCATTCAGCCATTATTGGCCCGCATAAAACAAAAAACCTGATATCGCCCCCAGGAGCAATATCAGGTTTTGCCTGCTGTCGCAGTCACAATCCGTTTAAACCATCCTGAGCGTTAAAACTCAGTGAGTGGCAGCTGATTGTTACGCGATAAAATGAATAACTCAAACGGGCAGATTGTTAATTGTGACGATAATCTCAGCAATCTCGCTGCCGCGGGGTAAAACATATCTAATTCTGATAAATCCATTTACCAGAATTAGACAGAATGATTATTACTCTTTCGGATCTTTGCCAGCGAGCAGTTTATCCAGCTCATCGCCGCCAACGTGACGGAAATCCTGACCTTTGACGAAGTAGAAAATATATTCGCAGATATTCTGGCAGCGGTCGCCGATACGCTCGATGGAGCGCGCGCAGAACAGCGCGGTCAGGACGCTGGGGATAGTGCGCGAGTCTTCCATCATGTAGGTCATCAGCTGACGCACGATGCCTTCATACTCCTGGTCGACTTTCTTATCTTCGCGATAGATACGTACCGCTTCGTCGAGATCCATACGCGCAAACGCATCCAGTACGTCATGCAGCATCTGCACCGTGTGGCGGCCCAGCGATTCGAGGCTCACCAGCAGCGGCTGGTGCTGCTGGGAAAACTTCTCCAGCGCGGTGCGGCAGATTTTATCCGCCACGTCGCCAATGCGTTCCAGCTCAGCGATAGTCTTGATGATCGCCATCACCAGGCGCAGGTCGCTGGCGGTCGGCTGGCGCTTGGCGATGATGCGCACGCACGCTTCATCGATAGCCACTTCCATCATGTTGACCTGCTTGTCGCCGTCGATGACGCGTTTCGCCAGATCGCTGTCCTGGTTATGCATGGCGGTGATGGCATCAGAGAGCTGCTGTTCCACCAGCCCACCCATGGTCATCACCTGGGTGCGGATATACTCCAGTTCAGCGTTGAACTGGCCGGAAATATGTTTGTTAAGATTTAGGTTGTCCATGGTGTCTCCTGATTGCCCAACTGGTGAGAGCCTGAAAGCACAAGGGCAAATCAACCGTAGCGGCCAGTAATATAATCTTCAGTTTGTTTCTTCGCGGGCTTAGTGAACAGGTCATCCGTGTTGCTGAACTCAATCAGCTCGCCAAGATACATAAATGCCGTATGGTCGGAGCAACGCGCAGCCTGCTGCATGTTGTGAGTCACGATAACGACGGTGTAGTCCTGTTTCAGCTCGGTGATCAGCTCTTCGATACGCCCGGTGGAGATCGGGTCCAGCGCGGAGCACGGCTCATCAAGCAGCAGCACTTCCGGGCGGATCGCGATACCGCGGGCAATGCACAGACGCTGCTGCTGACCACCGGAGAGAGAATACCCGCTCTGGTGCAGTTTATCTTTGGTTTCGTTCCATAATGCGGCTTTGGTCAGCGCCCACTGCACGCGCTCGTCCATATCGGCACGGGACAGCTTTTCAAACAGGCGCACGCCGAAGGCGATATTGTCGTATATGGACATCGGGAACGGCGTTGGTTTCTGGAACACCATGCCAACCTTAGCGCGCAGCAGGGCGATATCCTGGGTGTTAGTCAGAATGTTGTCGCCATCCAGCAGGATCTCACCTTCCGCGCGCTGCTCCGGATATAGTTCAAACATCTTGTTGAACGTGCGCAGCAGGGTGGATTTACCACAGCCTGACGGACCGATAAACGCCGTCACCTGGTTTTTGGTGATATCCAGGTTGATGTTCTTCAGGGCATGGAATTTGCCGTAGTAGAAGTTCAGGTTACGAACTGAAATCTTACCCGGAGCTGTATTCACCATACTCATCTCAATCTCTTCCTCATTCAGCGCAGCAGTTGTTGCGCTGCAAAAAATTAACCGTGTTTCTTCTTGGCGAAGATAACGCGCGCCAGGATGTTCAGCAGCAAGACGCACAGGGTGATAATCAATACCCCGGCCCATGCCAGTTGCTGCCACTCCGCAAACGGACTCATGGCAAATTTGAAAATGGTCACCGGCAGGTTAGCAATCGGCTGCATCATGTCGGTGCTCCAGAACTGGTTGGACAGCGCGGTGAACAGCAGCGGCGCCGTTTCCCCGGCGATACGGGCGATAGCCAGCAGGATCCCGGTCATAATCCCTGAGACGGAGGCTTTCAGGGTGATCGCCGAGATCATCTTCCACTTCGGCGTCCCCAGCGCATAGGCCGCTTCACGCAGGCTATCCGGCACCAGCTTCAGCATGTTTTCGGTGGTACGAATAACGATAGGCACCTGCAGCAGCGCCAGCGCGATAACGCCCGCCCAGCCCGAGAAGTGCTGCATCTGCGCCACCACAATGGTGTAGACGAACAGACCCACCACGATAGACGGCGCGGAAAGCAGAATGTCGTTGATAAAGCGGATGATTTCCGCCAGCACCGACTTGCGGCCATACTCCGCCAGATAAATTCCGGCGAGGATACCCAGCGGCGTACCAAATACGGTTGCCCACAGGATCAGCAGGCCGCTGCCGGCGAGGGCGTTAGCCAGTCCACCGCCCGCCGTATTCGGCGGCGGCGTCATTTCGGTGAACAGCGCCAGACTCATGCCGTCGAAACCGCGGGTTATCGTCGCCATCAGGATCCAGATAAGCCAGAACAAACCAAACGCCATGGTCGCCATCGACAGCGCCAGAGCGATACGGTTCTTCATGCGGCGTTTGGCCTGCATCTTGCGACGGGACTCCGCCAGTTCGGCGGTAGTTTGCAATTCAATGGTCGCCATTAGCGTGCCCCCTCATTCTTCGCGAGGCGCATAATCATAAACTTCGACGCGGCCAGAACGATAAAGGTGATAACGAACAGGATCAGGCCCAGCTCCATCAGCGCCGCCACGTGCAGGCCGGTTTCCGCTTCGGCGAACTCATTAGCCAGCGCGGAGGTAATACTGTTCCCCGGCATATACAACGAGATGCTGTCGAGCTGGTAGGTGTTGCCGATGATAAAGGTGACCGCCATGGTTTCACCCAGCGCGCGGCCCAGACCGAGCATCACCCCGCCGATCACCCCGTTTTTAGTGAACGGTAAAACGATGCGCCAGATCACCTCCCAGGTGGTGCAGCCGATGCCATAGGCCGACTCTTTCATCATCACCGGGGTCTGCTCGAAAACATCGCGCATGACCGCGGCGATGTAAGGGATGATCATGATGGCCAGAATGACGCCAGCGGCGAGAATACCGATACCAAAAGCCGGGCCGGCAAACAGCGCGCCGACGAACGGGATGGTCGACAGGACGTTGCCGACCGGCTCCTGGAAGTAAGTCGCAAACAGCGGGGCGAAAATAAACAGGCCCCACATGCCGTACACGATGCTCGGGATTGCCGCCAGCAGCTCAATCGCAATGCCCAGCGGACGCTTGAGCCAGGCGGGGGACAATTCTGTCAGAAACAGCGCGATGCCGAAGCTCACCGGAACGGCGATCAGCAGCGCGATAAAAGAGGTGACCAGGGTTCCGTAAATCGGGACCAGCGCGCCGAAGATCTCGTTAGGCGCATCCCACTCTTTGGTCCACAAAAAGGCAAAGCCAAACTTTTGAATGCTCGGCCAGGAAGAGATGATCAGGGAAACGATGATGCCGCCCAGCATCAATAGCACAATCAGCGCAGCCAGTTTTACCAGCGCACTGAAAATCATGTCACCCTTTTTCCCCGGAGGGGTAAATGCAGGCTTGGTTGCAGCCATAGATTACTCTTTACGTATTAAAACTTGTTCGAATAAATGCCCGGTGGCGTTGGCTCCCGGGCCTACAGTCTGAACCGTAGGGCGGGCAGCGCCTGAACGCCCCCGCCATCTTCGTCAAAAATCTACTGTTAGTACAGCGCTTTACCGCTGCTGTCTTTGACGTTGGTTTTCCATGCCGCGCGAACCTGCTCTACCACGCTTTCCGGCAGCGTCGCGTAATCCAGCGCATTCGCTTCTTTCCCGCCGTTTTTATAAGCCCAGTCGAAGAACTTCAGCACTTCAGCGGTCTGTTCCGGCTTGTTGGTCGCCTTATGCACCAGGATGAAGGTGGTTGAGGTGATCGGCCATGCATTCTCGCCTTTCTGGTTGGTCAGGTCCTGAGCGAAAGACTTGCTCCAGTCAACGCCTTTTGCGGCGTTAGCGAAGTTGTCTTCAGTCGGGCTAACCGGCTTGCCGTCGGCAGAGACCAGTTTGGTGTAGGCCAGGTTGTTTTGCTTAGCGTAAGCGTATTCGACGTAACCAATCGAGCCCGGCAGACGCTGAACAAAGGCGGCGATACCATCGTTGCCTTTACCGCCCAGACCGGTTGGCCAGTTTACGGTAGAGCCGGCGCCGATTTTCGATTTCCACTCTTCATTCACTTTGGACAGGTAGCTGGTGAAAACGAATGAGGTGCCTGAACCATCGGCGCGGCGGACCACGGCGATGTTCTGCGACGGCAGCTTCAGGCCCGGGTTGAGCTTAGCGATCGCTTCGTCATCCCATTTTTTAATTTTACCCAGGTAGATATCACCGAGGGTTTTGCCATCCAGCACCAGCTCGCCGGATTTCACGCCAGGCAGGTTAACCGCCAGTACCACGCCGCCAATCACGGTGGGGAACTGGAACAGACCTTCCTGGGTCAGTTTGTCATCAGCCAGCGGAGCATCAGAAGCACCGAAATCAACGGTGTTGGCAATAATCTGCTTAACGCCACCAGAGGAACCAATACCCTGGTAGTTCACTTTATTGCCGGTTTCTTTCTGATAGATATCAGCCCATTTGGCATACACCGGCGCAGGGAAAGTTGCGCCTGCGCCAGTCAGGCTTGCTGCTGCGAAGGCAGAGAAAGCGCTCATCGATAAGGTCGCGGCGACAACTGTTGCGACGGTGGTACGCATAACGTTCATAATGTCTCCTGCTGGGATTCGTAAATCATTGTTTCGAGGCTATGGTGAGCAAAATAGGTCAAAGAGGTGACAGTAAAATGTACGAATTATGACAGTTTTATGACAGGCCGGGAGAGTGGATTTTACGCCAAATAATACGCTTATAACTCAGATGGTTACCTTTAATCATGACCGTGGAATGACAAAATAATTTTCTTTTTATGACGGCAAAATCGGACCGTAAAACGATCGTTTGTCATCTACCGCCAGCCAAAATATTACGCACGTAATCGTTGGAAAACAGCAGGTGCAAATAAAAAGGGCCGCCGTCGGCAGCCCTTTGCAAGATAGGATGCTTTACTCAACCGTTACCGATTTCGCCAGGTTACGCGGCTGGTCAACGTCAGTGCCTTTGATCAGCGCGACGTGATAAGCCAACAGCTGCAGCGGAACCGTATAGAAGATAGGGGCGATGGTCTCTTCCACATGCGGCATCTCAATGATGTGCATGTTATCGCTACCGTTGAAGCCGGCTTCACCGTCGGCGAAGACGTATAGTTCACCGCCGCGGGCACGAACCTCTTCGATGTTGGATTTCAGTTTTTCCAGCAGTTCGTTGTTCGGCGCCACCACGATCACCGGCATTTCCGCATCAATCAGCGCCAGTGGGCCGTGCTTAAGCTCGCCCGCCGCATAGGCTTCCGCGTGAATGTAGGAGATCTCTTTCAGCTTCAGCGCCCCTTCCATAGCGATCGGATACTGATCGCCACGGCCAAGGAACAGCGCATGGTGCTTATCAGAGAAGCGCTCTGCCAGCTGCTCAATACGCTTGTCCTGGGAGAGCATCTGCTCGATACGGTTCGGCAGAGCCTGAAGGCCGTGCACGATATCATGCTCGATAGACGCATCCTGACCTTTCAGTCGCGCCAGTTTCGCCACCAGCATCAACAGCACGGTTAGCTGAGTGGTAAAGGCTTTGGTTGAGGCCACGCCGATTTCCGTTCCGGCTTTGGTCATCAGCGCCAGATCGGACTCGCGCACCAGCGACGAGCCCGGCACGTTGCAGATGGCCAGCGAGCCGAGATAGCCCAGCTCTTTCGACAGACGCAGCGCCGCCAGGGTATCGGCGGTTTCACCGGACTGGGAGAGGGTGATCATCAGGCTATTGCGACGCACTGCGGACTTGCGATAGCGGAATTCCGAGGCGATTTCCACATCGCACGGGACGCCGGCTAACGCTTCGAACCAGTAGCGGGAAACCATCCCGGAGTTATAGGAAGTCCCGCAGGCAACTATCTGAATATGTTCAACCTGAGCCAGCATTTCATTGGCGTTCGGCCCCAGTTCGCTGAGATCCACTTCGCCATGGCTGATGCGCCCGGTCAGGGTGTTCTTAATCGCGTTCGGCTGCTCGAAAATCTCTTTCTGCATATAGTGGCGGTAGATACCTTTATCGCCAGCGTCATACTGCAGATTGGATTCGATCTCCTGGCGCTTCACTTGCGCAGCGGACTTATCAAAAATCACCACCGAGCGGCGAGTCACTTCCGCAATATCGCCCTCTTCGAGGAAGATAAAGCGGCGGGTAACCGGCAGCAATGCCAGCTGGTCGGAGGCGATAAAGTTTTCACCCATCCCCAGGCCAATCACCAGCGGGCTACCGGAGCGGGCCGCCAGCAGAGTTCCCGGGTCACGGGTATCCATGATCACCGTACCGTAAGCGCCGCGCAGCTGCGGGATAGCGCGCAGGACGGCTTCACGCAAGGTACCGCCTTGTTCCAGCTCCCAGTGCACCAGATGGGCAATAACTTCGGTATCGGTCTCGGTGACGAAGACATAGCCGCGAGACTGCAGCAGGGCGCGCAGCGGCTCATGGTTTTCGATGATCCCGTTATGGACCACCACAATGTGTTCAGAGACATGCGGATGCGCATTGCTCTCAGACGGTTCGCCGTGCGTCGCCCAACGAGTATGGGCGATCCCGGTACCACCGTGTAACGGTTGCTCTTCTACCGCCTGAGCCAGCATCTGAACTTTACCCAGGCGACGCACGCGGGTCATATGACCTTCGCTGTCGACCACTGCCAGACCGGCAGAGTCATAGCCACGGTATTCCAGACGACGTAAACCTTCGAGAAGGATTTCAGCAATATCACGCTGCGCGACTGCGCCAACAATTCCACACATAGTTAAATTTCCTGATAATGGCGATATGCCATGCGTTGTCGCTGACCTGTATTTGCCCGTTTTCCGGGCGCCCCGAGCCTTGTAGAGAGTGGGGTTATTGTTATGGTACTGCCTGCGGACGGGGATCTATGTTGACCCTCTCATCCTGGTTCGCCGGGAAAATTTCCCCGGCGCTAATCCAAATTATTTCTTCTTCACCGGACGCTGCCAGCCCTGTTTGTGGACCTGCGGTACGCGGCTCAACACCAGTTCGTTATCGGCGATATTGCGCGTAACGGTGGTGCCGGCGGCGATAGTAACGCCATTGCCTACCGTGACTGGCGCCACCAGCTGGGTATCCGAGCCGACAAAGACATCATCGCCAATAATCGTTTTATGCTTGTTCGCACCATCGTAGTTGCAGGTGATGGTGCCCGCGCCGATATTGACGTTATCGCCAATCTCCGCATCGCCCAGATAGGTCAGATGACCCGCCTTGGAGCCTTTCCCGAGACGCGCTTTTTTCATTTCCACGAAGTTACCAACGTGGGCGCCTTCCAGCAGTTCGGCGCCCGGGCGCAGACGGGCAAATGGACCGATGGTGCAGGCCGCCTGCAGCTGGGCATCTTCCACCACGCTGTAGGGGCTAATTTCGCAGTCATCGCCGATGGTGCTGTTTTTGATCACGCAGCCGGCGCCGATTTTCACTCGATCGCCCAGCACCACGTTGCCTTCCAGAATAACGTTAGTATCGATCTCTACATCGCGCCCGTGCTGCAGCGTACCGCGCAGATCGAAACGCGCCGGATCGCGCAGCATCACGCCCGCCAGCAGCAGCTTTTCCGCCTGCTCCGCCTGGTAGACGCGCTCCAGGCGCGCAAGCTGCAGGCGGTTGTTGACGCCTTCGACTTCGCTCAGGCGCTGCGGATGCACTGCGACGATCTGGTGTCCTTCCTGGTGCGCCATGGCGATGATATCGGTGATGTAGTATTCACCCTGAGCGTTGTTATTGGTGAGTTTCGCCAGCCAGCGCTTTAGATCCGCTCCGCCGGCGATCAGGATCCCGGTGTTGATTTCCTGGATCTGGCGCTGGGCCTCGCTGGCATCTTTGTGCTCAACGATGCCCGTCACCTGGCCATTTTCACGGGTAATGCGGCCATAGCCGGTTGGGTCATCCAGCTTCACCGTTAACAGACCAATCCCACCCTGTGGTTTCGCGGCGCGCAGGCGCTGTAGCGTCTCAACGGAGATCAGCGGCACGTCGCCATAGAGCATCAGGATGTCTTCATCATCATTGAAGAATGGCGCCGCCTGCTGCATAGCGTGCCCGGTTCCGAGCTGCTCGGCCTGCAGCACCCAGTTCAGGTTGTCTTCATGCAGAGTCTGACGCAGCAGATCGCCGCCGTGGCCGTATACCAGGTGTACCGCACATGCGCCTAAATCGTTAGCGGCATCAATGACATGCTGCACCATTGGCTTCCCGGCCAGGGTATGAAGCACCTTAGGAAGATCGGAATACATGCGGGTCCCTTTGCCTGCAGCAAGGATAACCACGCTCATCGCACTATTTGACATACTCATCCTGACGGTAGTTAGAACGAAAAGTAAAAGCCTTTCACGTTGAAATTTCTACATATTTTTCATCATAAAACGAGACGTGGAGAAAACGCCCAGGCTCACTGTTTTACCCCATTTTATGACGCTATTTTTAACCACTGCAAATCAGTTTAACGCTGAAAAAGGAGGGCGGGGTGGAGAATCATTAACTATCTCACTGCTTTTGCTGTTTTTTCGCCACCTGAATAAAGCCGCAGCGGCAGGCGTTTATCAGCACCCACAGCGGGAAGAACCAGGATAAATATTCGCCAGTCGCTGGCGGGGGAGGGCGGTAAAGTGATGGATGCTATCCATAAAAAACGAAAGGCCACCTATCAGGTGACCTTCTTTTCCCGGTTTCACATCGCCAGTGTTGTCGTTTTGATGGGCGATACGTCGTGTCAGCGGGCGAGATAGCGCGGAGCTTAGAAGCTCAGGACGCTAAATTTAGCGATGATTTTATGGAACAGTTTCATGATGATTTCCTGACGCAGGTGCAGTTTATAACGCTCTTTTTTGTGATATATATCACATAAAAAGAGTTTACGCCTCATCATTTAACTAATCAATAACAATTAAGGGTGAATACTGTTTTCACTTCATCCGCTCGTCAGCAGCGGGCAATAAAAAAAGCCAGCCTGGAACCCAGACTGGCTTTTTACGTTCAAGCCGGTGTTACATCGCTTTTTTGGTCAACTCGATAACGCGCAGTTTAGCGATCGCTTTGGCCAGTTCCGCAGACGCCTGAGCGTAATCCACATCGCCGTGAGAGCTCTTAATGTGCTCTTCCGCTTTGCGTTTCGCTTCCAGCGCTCGCGCTTCGTCGAGGTCCTGACCGCGAATTGCGGTATCCGCCAGGACGGTCACGCTGCCAGGCTGCACTTCAAGAATGCCGCCGGACAGATAGATAAACTCTTCATGACCGTGCTGTTTAACGATGCGAATCATACCAGGCTTAATGGCGGTGAGCAGCGGCGCGTGGCCCGGGTAAATACCCAGTTCACCTTCGCTACCCGTTACCTGGATTTTTTCGACCAGACCAGAGAACATTTGTTGCTCTGCGCTGACGACGTCCAGGTGGTAAGTCATTGCCATATCACCCTCCGATTAAGGCGTTAAAGTTTTTTGGCTTTTTCCACGGCTTCGTCGATGGAACCGACCATGTAGAACGCCTGCTCTGGCAGGTGATCGTATTCGCCTTCCATGATGCCTTTAAAGCCACGGATGGTGTCTTTCAGCGCCACGTATTTGCCCGGAGAACCGGTAAAGACTTCTGCCACGAAGAACGGCTGGGACAGGAAGCGCTGGATCTTACGCGCGCGAGCTACCACCAGTTTGTCTTCTTCAGACAGTTCGTCCATACCGAGGATGGCGATAATGTCTTTCAGTTCCTGATAACGCTGCAGGATGGACTGAACGCCACGCGCGGTGTCGTAGTGTTCCTGACCAACAACCAGCGGATCCAGCTGACGGCTGGTGGAATCCAGCGGGTCAACGGCCGGGTAGATACCCAGGGATGCGATCTGACGGCTCAGTACTACGGTTGCATCTAAGTGAGCAAAGGTAGTGGCTGGGGATGGGTCAGTTAAGTCATCCGCCGGTACGTATACCGCCTGTACGGAGGTGATAGAACCGGTTTTGGTGGAGGTGATACGTTCCTGCAGAACGCCCATCTCTTCCGCCAGGGTCGGCTGATAACCTACCGCTGAAGGCATACGACCCAGCAGCGCGGATACTTCAGTACCGGCCAGGGTGTAACGATAGATGTTATCGACGAACAGCAGTACGTCACGACCTTCGTCACGGAATTTCTCAGCCATGGTCAGGCCGGTCAGCGCAACGCGCAGACGGTTTCCCGGCGGCTCGTTCATCTGGCCGTACACCAGGGATACTTTATCGATAACGTTGGAGTCGGTCATTTCGTGGTAGAAGTCGTTACCCTCACGAGTACGCTCACCTACGCCCGCAAACACAGAGTAACCGGAGTGCTCGATCGCGATGTTACGGATCAGCTCCATCATGTTTACAGTTTTACCTACACCCGCACCGCCGAACAGACCAACTTTACCGCCCTTGGCGAACGGACACATCAGGTCGATAACTTTGATGCCGGTTTCCAGCAGTTCCTGAGAGCTGGACAGCTCTTCATAGGACGGTGCCGCGCGGTGGATAGCCCAACGCTCTTCTTCGCCGATGTCGCCTTTCATGTCAACCGGTTGACCCAGTACGTTCATGATACGACCCAGCGTTGCTTTACCTACCGGGACTTCGATCGGGTGCTCGAGGTCTTTTACATCCAGACCGCGGCGCAGACCATCAGAAGAACCCATGGCGATGGTACGTACGATACCGCCGCCCAGCTGCTGCTGAACTTCCAGCACCAGAACTTCATTACCATTCTGTACCTCAAGGGCTTCGTACACGCGTGGTACGGCATCCTGAGGGAACTCGACGTCGACCACGGCGCCGATTACCTGGACAATCTTTCCAGTAGCCATCTTAAATCCTCTACGAAATAACCTGGTTAAACCGCGGCGGCCCCCGAGACGATCTCGGTGAGTTCCTGAGTAATGCTGGCCTGACGAGCTTTGTTGTATACCAACTGCAGCTCTTTAATCAGGCTGCCGCCATTATCGGTCGCGGCTTTCATCGCCACCATGCGGGCGGCCTGCTCGCTGGCCAGGTTTTCAACCACGCCCTGATAAACCTGAGATTCGACGTAGCGGCGCAGGAGGGTATCCAGCAGCGCTTTCGGATCGGGCTCATACAGGTAATCCCAGGATTTACGTTTCAGATCAGCATCTTCTGATGCCGGTAACGGCAGCAGCTGAGTGATCGTCGGAACCTGAGACATGGTGTTAATAAATTTGTTGCTGACAACGTACAGCTTGTCCAGACGGCCTTCATCATAGGCCTGCAACATCACTTTTACCGGGCCGATCAGTTCGGACAGGGATGGGTTATCCCCCATACCGGTCACCTGTGCAACCACGTTGCCGCCCACGGAGTTAAAGAAAGAAACGCCCTTAGAGCCGATCATTGCGAGGTCGCACTGAACGCCTTTATCGGACCATGCTTTCATTTCCGCCAGCAGTTTCTTGAACAGGTTAATGTTCAAGCCGCCGCACAGACCACGGTCGGTCGACACCACCAGGTAGCCCACGCGCTTAACGTCGCGTTCTTCCAGGTAAGGGTGCTTGTATTCCAGATTACCGTTCGCAAGGTGACCAATCACTTTGCGCATAGTATCTGCGTAAGGACGGCTGGCCGCCATGCGCTCCTGCGATTTACGCATTTTGGAAGCGGCGACCATCTCCATCGCTTTAGTGATCTTTTGCGTGTTCTGGACGCTTGCGATCTTACTACGTATCTCTTTTGCGCCGGCCATGAGCTTCTCCTCAATGCCTTGCGGTCTGCCCTAAGACAGACCGCCAGACGTTACCAGGACTGGGTTGCTTTGAAGGAATCGAGGATGCCTTTCAGCTTGCCTTCGATTTCGTCGTTATAGCCACCGGACTGGTTAATCTCTTGCATCAGCGGAGCGTGATCACGGTCGACGTAAGCCAGCAGAGCGGCTTCGAAGCTACCGATTTTCGCCAGTTCTACATCAGCCAGGTAACCACGTTCTGCTGCGAACAGAACCAGAGACTGCTGCGCGACGGACATCGGCGCATACTGTTTCTGTTTCAGCAGCTCGGTCACTTTCTGACCGTGGTCCAGCTGTTTGCGGGTTGCATCGTCAAGGTCGGATGCAAACTGGGAGAACGCCGCCAGTTCACGATACTGCGCCAGCGCGGTACGGATACCACCGGACAGTTTCTTCATGATCTTGGTCTGCGCTGCACCACCAACACGGGATACGGAGATACCCGGGTTAACCGCAGGACGAATACCGGCGTTAAACAGGTTGGTTTCCAGGAAGATCTGACCATCGGTAATAGAGATTACGTTGGTCGGAACGAATGCGGAAACGTCACCCGCCTGCGTTTCGATAATCGGCAGCGCGGTCAGAGAACCGGTTTTCCCTTTCACTTCACCTTTGGTGAAGGCTTCAACGTATTCGGCGTTAACACGCGCAGCACGCTCCAGCAGACGAGAGTGGAGGTAGAATACGTCGCCCGGGAACGCTTCACGTCCAGGCGGACGACGGAGCAGCAGGGAGATCTGGCGATAAGCAACAGCCTGTTTAGACAGATCATCGTAAACGATCAGCGCATCTTCACCGCGGTCGCGGAAGTATTCGCCCATTGCGCAACCAGCGTATGGCGCCAGGTATTGCAGTGCAGCAGATTCAGATGCAGTCGCTACCACTACGATGGTGTTAGCCAGCGCGCCGTGCTCTTCCAGTTTACGCACCACGTTAGAGATGGTGGACGCTTTCTGACCGATAGCGACATAGACGCACTTGATGCCGGAATCACGCTGGTTGATGATGGCATCGATAGCCAGCGCAGTTTTACCGGTCTGACGGTCGCCGATGATCAGTTCACGCTGACCACGACCGATTGGGATCATGGCGTCAACGGATTTGTAACCGGTCTGTACCGGCTGATCGACGGACTGACGTTCGATTACGCCCGGCGCGATCGCTTCAACGGCGGAGAAACCGTCGTTTTCCAGCGGACCTTTACCATCAATTGGCGCGCCCAGGGTGTTCACCACGCGGCCCAGCAGGCCACGGCCTACCGGAACTTCCAGGATACGGCCAGTACATTTCACCTTCATGCCTTCGGCGAGGTCAGCGTACGGACCCATTACCACCGCACCTACGGAGTCGCGCTCCAGGTTCAGTGCGATAGCGTAACGGTTACCCGGCAGGGAGATCATCTCGCCCTGCATACATTCGGCAAGGCCGTGGATGCGGATAACACCGTCACTTACAGAAACAATAGTACCTTCGTTATGAGCTTCGCTCACAACATTGAACTGAGCAATGCGCTGCTTGATCAGTTCGCTGATTTCGGTGGAATTCAGTTGCATGCTCCAGTCCCCTTAAGACTGCAAGACGTCTGCAAGGCGCTCAAGACGGCCGCGTACGCTGCCATCAATGACCATATCACCCGCACGGATGATAATACCTGCCATAACAGACTTATCGATTTTGCAATTCAGCTTAACTTTGCGTGACAGACGTTTTTCCATCGCGCTGACGATCCTGGCAAGCTGTTCATCACTCAGTTGGTTGGCAGATATTACTTCTACCTCTGCGATGGCCTCACTGGCCGCGCGCAGGTGAATGAATTGCTCAAGAACGTCCGGGAGCACCTTCAGACGATTATTTTCCGCCATCACCTTAATCAGGTTCTGGCCATTTTCGTCGAGTTGCTCGCCGCAGATAGCGATAAACGCTTCTGAGAGCGTTTCCGGCGCCAAAGCACCGGAGAGAAGCTCTGCCATTTGGTCGTTTTTGGTCACTTCGGCGGCAAACGCCAGCATATCCTGCCAGCGTTCAACACTGTTGTGTTCGACGGCAAAGTCAAAAGCTGCTTTGGCGTAGGGGCGAGCTACCGTTACAAATTCAGACATCAGCCCCTCCCTCCTTACAGTTCAGCGACAAGTTTATCCACGATGTCGCTGTTAGCAGCTTCATCCACGGAACGTTCGATGATCTTCTCGGCGCCAGCAACAGCCAGGATAGCGACCTGCTTACGCAGCTCCTCGCGTGCACGTTTACGCTCAGCATCAATTTCAGCCTGCGCTTGTGCAACGATTTTGGTGCGTTCCTGTTCTGCTTCAGCTTTAGCTTCGTCCAGAATCTGAGAGCGGCGCTTGTTCGCCTGCTCAATGATTACCTGGGCTTCCGCTTTCGCTTTTTTCAGCTGGTCGGTCGCGTTGGCCTGTGCAAGGTCCAAATCTTTCTTAGCGCGTTCTGCAGAAGCTAAACCGTCAGAAATCTCTTTCTGGCGTTTTTCGATGGCAGCCATTAAAGGCGGCCATACGTATTTCATGCAGAACCATACGAAGATAACAAACGCGATGGCCTGGCCGAGGATTGTTGCGTTCATGTTCACAGCACAATACCTCTTTAATTAACTCTGTGGCTTAGGTTTCTAACAACTTACTACGCGACGGCGAACATCACGTACAGACCCAGACCTACAGCGATCATCGGGATAGCATCCACCAGACCCATAACGATAAAGAACTGAGTACGCAGCAGAGGGATCAGATCCGGCTGACGCGCTGCGCCTTCCAGGAATTTACCTCCGAGGATGCCGATACCGATCGCAGCACCGATTGCCGCCAGACCCATCATCACAGCGGCAGCCATGTACAGCAGATCCATATTCAGGTTTTCCATGACAGTCTCCAGTTTGTTTCAGTTAAAACGTAGTAGTGTTGGTAAAAAATCAATGCTCTTCAGATGCCATCGACAGATAGACAATCGTCAGAACCATGAAGATGAAGGCTTGCAGCGTAATAATCAGGATGTGGAAAATGGCCCAAGGCACATTCAGAACCCACTGTGACCACCACGGCAACAGACCAGCAATCAGAATGAAAATCAGCTCACCGGCATACATGTTGCCGAACAGTCGCAGACCGAGAGAGACCGGTTTGGACAGCAGGCTTACCCCTTCAAGGATTAAGTTGACAGGAATGAACGCCCAGTGATTGAACGGCTGCATGGTCAGTTCTTTAACGAACCCACCAACGCCTTTCATTTTGATGCTGTAGAAAATAATCAGGATGAACACGCCAAGCGCCATCGACAGGGTGATGTTCACGTCGGCAGACGGAACCACGCGCAGTGCAGGCAGGCCGAGTATGTGCTCACCGATCCAAGGTAAGAAATCGATAGGCAAGAGGTCCATCAGGTTCATCAGGAAGACCCAGACGAACACGGTCAGCGCCAGCGGCGCGATAACCTTGCTCTTGCCATGGTACATGTCTTTGACGCTGCCATGGACGAAGCCGATGATCATTTCGATGAAGGTTTGGAATTTCCCTGGTACGCCGCTGGTCGCTTTCTTAGCAACGCTACGGAACATGGCAAGGAACAGCAGACCGAGAACCACCGAGAAGAACATGGAGTCAATGTTGAGCGTCCAGAAGGTGGCTGTGTGGTTGTGCGGATCCACCAGCGAGAATGTACGCAGGTCCAACTGAAGGTTGTTCAGATGGTGTCCTATGTAATCCTGCGGCGTCATATTTTCTGAAGCCATGATGCCTTTACCCTTTGTTGTTAATTACAGCTGGCGCCAGAACTTGTACCACCAGCACCAAAACCCACGTCACGATCAGTGGCAAAAATACCACTTTTAAAACGGCCAGCGCCACCGCCAGAAGGGCGAAGGTCAGCAACACCTTGAAGGCTTCACCGAAGGCGAAGGTCCAGGCCACACGGCCTTTTGCTGGTGTATGCGCCTGATGACGCCAGGCAAAAATTATAAACATCAGATTTGGCAAGACCACTGCCAAACCGCCGCATACAGCGGAAATGCCCCAGAAGGGGTCTTTGAGGCTGAACAGCAGTCCACTTGCCATTACTGCCAGTAACTGAATAAACAGAAGCTTGCGAGCAACGTTTCGACTCAAGAGCGACACTGACATCACGTTTTTACTCCTGCTCCCTTTGAGGTATGTCGCGTGTCGTATAAAACGTCCTTTAAGACGAAGAGTCAAGCATCAAAAAGCGGACAAATTATACGGTGACGCCCCGTGATTTCAAACAATAAGTAGCAAAATAGTGAATAAATGTTTAATTATTTTCCAACGGACAACTTTCCGTGCATTTCAGCGTTCTGTGAGCGGTCATACAAAACTGCAAATAACGAGGAAACACGGCAATTAAAGCGTGCATCAGATCACATAATAAACATTTCAAGCGCCCTTTAATGAATCAAGGACATAAAACACTATTTTTCATGCTTTTGATATTCAAGATAAAAAGTGAGGACATTATCTAAAACAACCTCACATACAATAAAAACCTTTTATTGACATTTATAATAAAAATTTAACATCACTATGCTGTTCATCATTGTCGATTTTTAGCACCCTGATATTTTCAAAGTTGACTATTTTGTCAGTGAATCACTTACACTAAGTTAACTGCAAGAAAAGCCTTAGTAAAAACAAGGTTAAATGCAGCCCGTTAATATCGGGGGACGTCCTTTATTTTTGTAACATGCGCGGGCCACATTTTTTCCACATTTTTTGATAAAAATTAACTCGATTTTGGCTTAATCACCACCAGGTGCCGCTCCCCTTCCAACCGAGGAACATGCAGCTCAATCACCTCGACAATGTCATACCCTTCCGGCAGACTTTCCATTTCTTCTTTTTGCGCTAACCCTTTGAGCGCATAGAAGTGACCATTCGCTGCCGGCAGATGATGGCACCAGCTCACCATATCATTAAGCGATGCGAAAGCGCGGCTTATCACGCCATCAAACGGCGGCTCGGCCGGGAAGGCTTCCACGCGGCTCTGCACCGGGGTGACGTTATCCAGCTTCAGCTCGTGCTGCACCTGACGCAGGAAGCGCACGCGCTTGCCAAGGCTGTCCAGCAGGGTGAAATGTGACTCCGGACATACGATGGCCAACGGGATCCCCGGCAACCCCGGGCCCGTACCAACATCGATAAAGCGCGAGCCCTGCAGATAAGGCGCCACGATGATGCTGTCGAGAATATGACGCACCAGCATCTCATTCGGATCGCGAACGGAGGTCAGGTTATAGGCTTTGTTCCACTTATCGAGCAGTCCGACGTAAGCCACCAGCTGATTTTTCTGGTGATCGGTGAGCGAAATACCCGCTTCATCCAGCAGACGAGAAAGTTTGTTGAGCACGGTAAGTACCTTCAAAAAATAATGAGCCCGGAGGCGCTAACGCTTACCGGGCTATGAATGATAAAGGCGAACGCTGATTATGCAACTGGGAAATCAGCGCGGCAGGCAGCCGCAATCAGGCGCTGCGGCGCAGCATCCCCTGCTTTTTCAGCCAAACCAGCAAAATAGAGATCGCCGCCGGGGTGATCCCGGAGATACGTGACGCCTGCCCTATCGACGACGGTTTATGGTCGTTCAGTTTGGCAATCACCTCGTTAGACAGCCCAGTGACCTGGCGGTAGTCGAGGGTCGCTGGCAGCAAGGTATTCTCATTGCGCTGTTGTTTCTCAATCTCATCCTGCTGGCGCGCGATATAGCCCTCATACTTCACCTGGATCTCTACCTGTTCAGCCGCCTGACGATCTTCCAGTCCCGGGGTGAATGGCGAGAGTTGAACCAGCTGTTCGTAGGTCATTTCCGGACGACGCAGCAGATCTTCGCCGCTGGCTTCACGCGACAACGGCGCGGTCAGGTGAGCGTTCACTTCGTTGGCGCTCTCTGCCTGCGGATTCACCCAGGTGGATTTCAGACGCTGGCGTTCACGTTCGATGCTTTCCAGCTTCTCGTTGTAACGTGCCCAGCGTTCGTCATCCACCAGACCCAGCTCGCGCCCCTGTTCGGTCAAACGCAAATCGGCGTTGTCTTCGCGCAGCATCAGACGATATTCAGCGCGGGAAGTAAACATGCGGTACGGTTCTTTGGTACCCAGGGTGCAGAGGTCATCTACCAGCACGCCGAGGTAAGCCTGATCGCGACGCGGCGCCCAGCCCTCTTTTTCCGCAGAGAAGCGGGCGGCGTTAAGTCCGGCCAGCAGCCCCTGAGCCGCCGCCTCTTCATAACCGGTGGTACCATTGATTTGGCCGGCGAAGAACAGACCCTGAATAAATTTGCTCTCAAGCGTTGGCTTCAGATCGCGCGGGTCGAAGAAATCGTACTCAATAGCGTAGCCTGGACGGACGATCCGCGCATTCTCCATCCCCTGCATCGAGCGGACGATTTGCATTTGCACATCAAACGGTAGGCTGGTGGATATACCGTTCGGATAAATTTCGTTTGAGGTCAGTCCTTCCGGCTCGAGGAAGATCTGATGCTGGTTGCGATCGGCAAAGCGCATGACTTTGTCTTCGATCGACGGGCAATAGCGAGGTCCGATCCCTTCAATCACTCCGGCGTACATAGGACTGCGATCGAGGTTATTGCGGATCACATCGTGGGTTTTCTCGTTAGTGTGGGTGATATAGCACGGTACCTGGCGCGGATGCTGATCCGCGGATCCCATGAACGAGAAGACCGGCATCGGGTTATCGCCATGCTGCTGCGCCAGCACGCTGAAATCGATGGTGCGCGCGTCAATACGCGGCGGAGTACCGGTTTTCAGACGACTTACGCGCAGAGGCAATTCACGCAGACGACGAGACAGCGGGATAGACGGCGGATCGCCGGCGCGGCCGCCGCTGTAGTTGTCCAGACCAATATGGATTTTGCCGTCAAGGAAGGTCCCGACGGTCAGCACTACCGCTTTAGCGCGGAATTTGAGGCCCATCTGGGTGACGGCGCCCACGACGCGATCGTTTTCGACAATCAGATCTTCAACCGCCTGCTGGAAGATCATCAGGTTCGGCTGGTTCTCCAGTGCGGTACGTACTGCCTGACGATAAAGCACGCGGTCAGCCTGAGCGCGGGTGGCGCGCACTGCCGGTCCTTTGCTGGCGTTTAGTATCCTAAACTGAATGCCCGCCTGATCGATCGCTTTGGCCATCAAACCGCCGAGCGCATCCACTTCTTTTACCAGGTGTCCTTTCCCAATGCCGCCAATCGCCGGGTTGCAACTCATTTGCCCCAGCGTGTCGATATTGTGTGTCAAAAGCAGGGTTTGTTGACCCATACGCGCTGCGGCCATTGCGGCCTCAGTGCCTGCATGACCCCCGCCAATGATAATGACGTCAAAAGGATCCTGATAAAACATGGTGGTCTGCCTCGCATAAAGCGGTATGAAAATGGATTGAAGCCCGGGCCGTGGATTCTACTCAACTTTCGTCTTTCGAGAAAGACTCCGGGATCCTGAGTATTAAAAAGAAGATCTTTATATAGAGATCTGTTCTATTGTGATCTCTTATTAGGATCGACTCTCTTTGTGGATAAGTCGGATCCGCGAAGTAAGATCAAAAGCTTAAGAAGGATCACTATCTGTGAATGATCGGTGATCCTGGTCCGTATAAGCTGGGATCAGAATGAAGGGTTATGCACAGCTCAAAAACCATACTACGGTTATTCTTTGGATAACTACCGGTTGATCCAAGCTTTTAAGCATGGTTATCCACAGAAGATCGGACGATCTTTACAATTCTCAGAGCAAATTTTTCCAGGATCCCAGCCAGATTTCCGCTGGATCCTCCGGAATTTCGTGTTCAAGGACGTTGATCTTCAGCGTCTCACCGATCTGTTTTGCCCCGCAGGCCTTCAGCGCCGCTTCTAATTTATCGATCGCGCCGCAAAAGGTGTCGTATTCGCGGCTGCCGATCCCTATAGCGCCAAAGCGCACGGCGGAAAGATCGGCCTGCTTCTCCTGCAGCGCGTCATAGAAGGGAACCAGGTTGTCGGGAATGTCGCCGGCGCCATGGGTGGAAGAGATAATTAACCAGATCCCTTGCGCCTGCAGATCGTCCACCAGCGGACCGTGCTGGATTTCAGTGCTATAGCCGGCTTCTTCCAGCTTTTCCGCCAGATGCTCTGCTACATATTCCGCACTGCCCAGGGTGCTGCCGCTGATAAGTGTAATGTCTGCCATAGATCGCCGATCGCCCGCTCAACTGTTCAGAGTGGCGTATTGTACGCTGTGAGCGAGCTGGGATCTACCTGTGGAAAAATGTGGGATTAAAAAAAGCGATCAGGGCTTGATGGTGCGCATGATCGGGTTCTGCAGCACGATCAGAGTTTCAGTGGACTGAATTTCATCGATTGTTTGGATCTTGTTGATAAGTACCTGCTGCAGAGCATCGATGGATTTACACATCACCTTAATAAAGATGCTGTAGTGGCCGGTGGTGTAGTAAGCCTCGGTGACCTCCTCCAGACTTTCCAGGCGGGCGAGGGCGGAGGGATAGTCTTTGGCGCTTTTTAAAATAATGCCGATGAAGCAACCGACGTCGTAGCCCAGCTGCTTGGGGCTGACGTCAATGCGCGCGCCGGTAATGATACCCGCCTGCTTCATCTTTTCGACGCGCACGTGAATGGTGCCCGGGCTGACGCTGAACTGTTTGGCCAGTTCGGCATAGGCGGTACGGGCGTTGGCCATCAGCGCATCAAGAATGCCGCGGTCCAGATTGTCGATCTGATAATTTTCCATATCTTTTTCTTATGAAGTTTGAGGGTTCTTACTATTTTAGCGCCATATTTTAATGAATTAAAAGTTGATGCGCCTTTTTATTGATTGATTATTGTATTGCCGCCCTGTTTTGTTGCTTAATCAATGGCAACAGGACGCAGGAGTCATAAAAATGAAAACCGCATATATCGCAAAACAACGCCAGATCAGTTTCGTTAAATCCCACTTTTCCCGTCAGCTGGAAGAGAAGCTTGGCCTGATTGAAGTCCAGGCGCCAATCTTAAGCCGCGTGGGCGATGGGACGCAGGATAACTTGTCCGGCTGCGAGAAAGCGGTTCAGGTAAAAGTGAAAACACTGCCCGACGCCCAGTTCGAAGTGGTTCATTCGCTGGCGAAGTGGAAGCGTCAAACCCTGGGACAACACGACTTCAGCGCGGGCGAAGGGCTGTACACGCACATGAAAGCCCTTCGCCCCGATGAAGACCGTCTGACGCCTATCCATTCCGTCTATGTTGACCAGTGGGACTGGGAGCGCGTGATGGGGGATGAAGAGCGTCACGTCGGCACCCTGAAGGCAACCGTCGAGGCGATCTACGCCGGGATCAAAGCCACCGAGCTGGCGGTCAGCCAGGAGTTTGGCCTGACGCCGTTCCTGCCGGAACAGATCCATTTTGTTCACAGCCAGGAGCTGCTGAGCCGCTATCCGGAGCTTGATGCCAAAGGTCGTGAGCGGGCTATTGCCAAAGAGCTGGGCGCCGTCTTCTTAATTGGTATCGGCGGCAAACTAGCTGATGGCAAGCGCCACGACGTGCGTGCGCCGGATTATGATGACTGGAGTACTGAGGTTTCTGAAGGTTTTGCCGGCCTGAACGGCGATATCCTGGTGTGGAACCCGGTGCTGGAGGATGCGTTCGAGATCTCCTCGATGGGGATCCGCGTTGACGCCGAGGCGCTAAAGCGCCAGCTGGCGCTGACCGGCGATGAAGATCGCCTGAAACTGGAGTGGCACCAGGCGCTGCTGCGCGGCGAGATGCCGCAGACTATCGGCGGCGGCATTGGCCAGTCTCGTTTGACGATGCTGTTGCTGCAGCTTGACCATATCGGTCAGGTGCAGTGCGGCGTATGGCCGGCGCAGGTTCGCGAAAGCGTTTCCGCGCTGCTGTAACGATTAGCGCCGCCAGCGTCGCAGCAGGCGGCTACGCAGCCCGGTGTCAAAGCGCCAGATATGATCGAAGATGCGCATGATGCCGGGTTTGCCGTGAACCGACATCGCCACCGCGTGAAAACGGTGCTGATGCTTACGCTGTAACTCCCCCACCTGAGCAATCACCTCATCCGGCAACCGTTGGGCAATAAAGTCGGAGATCACCACGGCATCCGCATCCACCCACTGCGGGTTTTGCAAACGTTCAATAATGGCGCGAAAACAGCTGGCCAGATCGGTGCCGCCGCGAAAACGCTGGCTCAGGAAACGGATCGCCTGCTCCAGTCCGCTCTCGCTGGTCAACTCGTAATGCACTACTTCGCTGGAAAACAGCATAATGAAGCAGCGACGGTTATCGGCCAGCGCGATGCGCATCAGGGCCAGACAAAAGGCCTTAGCGCACTGTTCGTTAAAACCGCCCATCGATCCTGACGTATCGACGCAGACAATGAACGGCCCGCGCGGTTGCTCATCAAAATCCTGCCGCGTTACCGGGCGTTCGGTAATTTTCTCGCGCCAGGCATCGCCGTGTAGCCGGTAGGTGAGCAGCTGTTTCTCCACCAGCTTGCGATAAAATTCAAACTCCAGCTCCGTGATGCCAAGCGTCGCCAGCTCCGGCGGCAGCAGGCGTAGAATGTCGTCGCTCTGCTGGAGGCCGTCGACCTGTTCAGGCACCGTTGCCGGCTCGCGTACCAGGCTGCGGAAGGTTTCCATCGGCGCATCTTTCTTCGGCACGGATTTCGCTTCCCTTGAACGCCCCAGCTGTTCCGCCAGCTGCAGCAGCTCCGGTTGCTGGTTAAGAAAATCGCCATAGCGCACGATCAGCTGGTAGTCGCCTCGTTTGAGTTCGCCGGCGCTCATATCCCACAGGCGTCCGGCGGCGGTATCATTTTCCGCCAGCACCGGATCGAGCTGACCGCTGAGCGTCATTCGTTCCTGGACCTCACTGAGCAACTGGTCGCGCTCCTCGTCCAGCAGCTGCTGGTTAAGGCTGGTGGCTTGCACCACCAGGCTCAGGCGCCAGCGCTGTAAAAACAGCGTATGCAGCGCCGGGGTAAAGGTGGCATTGTCATCCACCAGCTTCTGCGCCTGGGCGGCAAAAGGGGACTGGAGCTGGTGCAGTTTGCCGAGAATTTGCGGGAGCTGGACGATAAACTGCGAGGTAGAGAGCAGCTGAGCCTGCTGATAGGTTTGCACTTCGGCGTCCAGATCCGGCGGGATGTTAACTTCTTTTAAGCGGGCGCGAACGGCTTCCCGCCAGCGCGGAATATCCGCCGCGATGATGTTTTTCAGGCGGGGAAATTTTTCAAAGAACACCGCCAGTTGAGGAGAGGCCAACAGCGCCAGCAGCATCTCCTCGATCATTCCCTCTTCGCTGACTGCCAGCATGACATTCAGCATATCGAGCGTCATGGCTGCTTCGCCTGTTTAATCTGCGCGCCGACGTCCTGCAGGCTGGCTTCGATTCTTCCCAGCCATTCGACCGGGATAAACAGGCACTTTTGCTGCTCGCTGAAGCGGTTGTGTTGCTGGTGCCACTCATCATCCAGCGCTTCCAGCTGCTGGCGAATTTCCGCCGGCATATTCTCCTGCGCTGCGCTGCCGGGCAGCGCGAGGCGTGAGCCCTGCAGGCTCACATCGCGGACGACCAGATGCTGGCTGGTGTCGACATCCATATTGAGTAGTTGGGCAAAGCCGATCCCGTTGAGCTTACCGCGGATCTCGCCGCCCTTTTCCAGCCAGTTGGCTAACGCCTCGCGTTCAAAAGTAATGTGGATCACTTCCATATCGTGAAGTTTGAGCGGCTGCTGCAGCAGCAGCGTCAGGGGGGTCCCCTGGATCTCCGCCGGCAGTTCATAGTGCGGTTTGCGGCTAAACATCCCGCCAAGGCGGGTGACCTTCAGCGCCGTTTTGTCGCTTTGCTGTTGTTGGATCTGAATGCGTCGCTGCACAATCGCCCCCAACCGCGTCAGCATCGCCTGCTGTTGCCAGGCGTGACAGGTCATGAGCGTTTCCAGCTGCTGCGACATCAGGTTCATACTTTCGACGTTGTGCCACAGACAATCTTTCAGCAGGATTAGGTCAATCGGCGCGATGCTGTCGCGGCCGCTGAAGAAGGCGCTGGCCTGCAGCAGGCGAATAGCCTTTTTCCAGCGGCGATCCGAGACGTAGGGGGCATTTGGCAGGGCGTCCAGCTGCTGGCGGAGCTGGAATATCAGCTCAAACACCGCGTCCGGCAGTTTAATATTGCCGATCTGCTGCTGCCATTGGGTAAATTCCTCGTCGCTCACCTGCAGCGCGTTGGGCACTGGATTGCTGTTTTCATCCTGCTGGCTGACCAGCATCGAACGGAAATTACCTTTATCCTGCACTTTATCAAGCCATAGACGGATCAGCATTCGGTCATACAGCGCTTCCAGGCTGCTGTCGGCTTCCGGGAGTTCGTTCGACGCGGCCACCAGCAGGCGCATTGGGATTTTCTCTTCATGCGCGCCATTGCGGAAGTGACGTTCGTTAATCGCCGTCAGTAGGGTGTTGAGGATAGCCGGACCTGCTTTCCATATTTCATCGAGAAACACGATTTCCGCTTCCGGCAGGTAGCCGGCGGTTAAACGTTCGTAACGGCCTTCATCTTTCAGCGCCTGAATGGACAGTGGCCCAAATACCTCTTCCGGGGTGGAGAAGCGGGTCATCAGGTATTCAAAAGCGCGCGCCTGCTGGAAGGCGAATTTGAGGCGGCGGGCAATCAGGCTTTTGGCGATCCCCGGTGGACCAAGCAAAAAAACGCTCTCGCCGCTGAGCGCCGCCAGCAGGCAGAGGCGTATCGCGTGGCTGCGTTCAAAGAGTCCTTTTTCGAGTGCCGCGCTGAGCCGGGAAATTCTTTCAGCCAGTAAATGTGTTTGAGCCATAATTGAGTTGCGTGCTTTGTCATGTATCGTTATTGGGACGAGTATAGATGTTAGAGCCGGGGCGGTAATAGCCTGAAGAATCGATTTATTTTTTTTGAGCCAGGTTAATATGGTGTCTGTTAGGGGTACGATTTCACAAATAATCGTGCATACTGTGCGCTTTTTGTGGGCCAAGGGACTAGGCACACATTTGTTTTATAAACGAAAAGACTAGTCTATGAGCACTGATAATAAACAATCGTTGCCGGCGTTAACGCTGGCGGCCATCGGCGTGGTGTACGGCGATATCGGTACCAGTCCACTGTATACCCTGCGCGAATGCCTGTCAGGTCAGTTTGGCTTTGGCGTAGAGCGCGATGCCGTTTTTGGCTTTTTGTCGCTGATTTTCTGGCTGTTAATCTTTACCGTATCGATTAAATACATCACCTTCGTGATGCGGGCGGATAACGCCGGGGAAGGCGGGATCTTAACGCTGATGTCGCTGGCCGGACGTAATACTTCGGCCAGAATGACCTCCGTGCTGGTGATCCTCGGCCTTATCGGCGGCAGTTTCTTCTATGGCGAAGTGGTGATTACCCCGGCGATTTCGGTAATGTCGGCGATAGAGGGGTTAGAAATTATCGCCCCGCAGCTCGATACCTGGATTGTCCCTATCTCCATTATCGTGCTCACCCTGCTGTTTGTGATCCAGAAGCACGGGACTGGCATGGTCGGCAAGCTGTTTGCGCCGATTATGCTGATCTGGTTCCTGTTGCTGGCGGTGCTGGGCGCGCGAAGCATTTACGCTAATCCGGAAGTTCTGCAGGCGCTGAACCCCTACTGGGCTGTGCACTTCTTCCTGCAATACAAGACCGTTTCCTTTATTGCGCTTGGCGCGGTGGTGCTGTCGATTACCGGGGTGGAAGCGCTGTACGCCGATATGGGCCACTTCGGCAAACTGCCGATCCGCGTTGCCTGGTTCTCCGTCGTGCTGCCCTCGTTGGTGCTGAACTATTTTGGCCAGGGCGCGCTGCTGCTGAAGTACCCGGAAGCGATTAAAAACCCGTTCTTCCTGCTGGCGCCTGAGTGGGCGCTGATCCCGATGCTGATCATCGCCACGCTGGCGACGGTTATCGCCTCCCAGGCAGTGATTTCCGGGGTCTTCTCCCTGACCCGTCAGGCAGTGCGTCTGGGCTATCTGTCGCCGATGCGCATTATCCATACCTCGGAAATGGAGTCCGGGCAGATTTACATTCCGTTCATTAACTGGCTGCTGTACGTTTCTGTGGTCATCGTTATCGTCAGCTTTGAGCATTCGTCTAACCTGGCGGCGGCGTATGGTATCGCCGTAACGGGCACCATGGTGCTGACCTCCATTCTGTCGGCGACCGTGGCGCGCAAAAACTGGCACTGGAACAAGCTGTTTGTCGGTCTGATGCTGGTGGCCTTCCTGTGCATTGATATTCCGCTGTTCTCGGCGAACCTCGATAAGATTGTCTCCGGCGGCTGGCTACCGTTGTCCCTGGGGATGGTGATGTTTACGGTGATGACGACCTGGAAGAGCGAGCGTTTCCGCCTGCTGCGCCGGATGCACGAGCATGGCAACTCGCTGGAAGCGATGATCTCTTCGCTGGAGAAGTCACCGCCAGTGCGTGTGCCGGGTACTGCGGTGTATATGTCCCGCGCCCTGAACGTGATCCCGTTTGCCCTGCTGCATAACCTGAAGCACAACAAGGTGCTGCATGAGCGAGTGATCCTCCTGACCCTGCGTACCGAAGATGCGCCTTACGTGCATAACGTTCGCCGGGTGCAGATTGAGCAGCTGTCACCGTCCTTCTGGCGGGTGGTGGCCAGCTACGGCTGGCGGGAAACGCCTAACGTTGAAGAGGTGTTCCACCGCTGTGGCCTGGAAGGACTCAGCTGCCGGATGATGGAGACCTCGTTCTTTATGTCGCATGAGTCGCTGATTATCGGTAAACGGCCATGGTATCTGCGCCTGCGCGGCAAGCTTTATCTGCTGCTGCAGCGTAACGCCCTGCGGGCGCCGGATCAGTTTGAGATCCCGCCAAACCGGGTTATCGAGCTCGGTACCCAGGTCGAAATCTGATGTCAAAAAAGCCCTTCCATTGCGAAGGGCTTTTTGTTTCTCACTCCGGTTGTTATGTCCTGTCGCTGCCTCGCGAAACGTTTCGATGGCGATCACATTTCTCTCTTCTGGTGATGGTTTTCTGCTCACGCATTGATAATAATTATTTTAGCGAAACGTTTCGCTAGTGGAGCAAAAGAGAAAAAATGAAAAAAGGCACCGTACTTAACGCTGATATTTCCGCGGTCATTTCCCGCCTGGGCCACACCGATACGCTGGTGGTCTGCGATGCCGGATTACCGGTTCCCCGCAGCAGCACGCGCATTGATATGGCGCTGACTCAGGGCGTACCTTCATTTATGCAGGTGCTGGAAGTGGTGACGACGGAAATGCAGGTTGAAGCGGCTGTCATCGCGGAAGAGATTAAAACCCATAATCCGCAGCTCCACGCGACGTTGCTCACTCACCTCGAGCAGCTGCAGCAGCACCAGGGAAATACCATTGAAATTCGTTACACCAGCCATGAGCAGTTCAAAAAACAAACCGCAGACAGTCAGGCGGTAATTCGCAGCGGGGAGTGTTCCCCGTTTGCGAATATCATTCTCTGTGCCGGCGTCACGTTCTGAGGTCGCCGTCATGGAAGCCTTATTGCAACTGAAAGGGATCGACAAAGCGTTCCCTGGCGTCAAGGCGCTCTCCGGCGCGGCGCTGAATGTCTATGCCGGCCGGGTGATGGCGCTGGTAGGGGAAAATGGCGCCGGCAAGTCCACTATGATGAAGGTGTTGACCGGGATCTACACCCGTGATGCCGGCTCTTTGCTGTGGTTAGGCAAAGAGACGACCTTTAACGGCCCAAAATCCTCCCAGGAAGCCGGGATCGGCATTATCCATCAGGAACTGAACCTGATCCCTCAGTTGACGATCGCCGAGAACATCTTCCTTGGCCGCGAGTTCGTTAACCGTTTTGGCAAAATCGACTGGAAGCAGATGTATGCCGAAGCCGACAAGCTGTTGGCAAAGCTGAATCTCCGCTTTACCAGCCAGAAACTGGTGGGCGATCTATCGATTGGCGATCAGCAAATGGTGGAGATCGCCAAAGTGCTGAGCTTCGAATCGAAAGTCATCATTATGGATGAACCGACCGATGCGCTGACCGATACCGAAACCGAATCGCTGTTCCGCGTCATCCGCGAACTGAAGTCGCAGGGGCGCGGTATCGTCTATATCTCCCACCGTATGAAAGAGATCTTCGAGATTTGCGACAACGTGACGGTCTTTCGTGACGGGCAGTTTATCGCCGAGCGCGAGGTCTCGTCGCTGGATGAGGACCGACTTATCGAGATGATGGTCGGCCGTAAGCTGGAAGACCAATATCCACACCTCGATAAGGCGCCCGGCGCGGTGCGCCTGAAGGTCGACAACCTCTGCGGCCCGGGGGTGGATAACGTGACCTTTACCCTGCGCCAGGGGGAGATCCTCGGCGTTGCCGGGCTGATGGGCGCCGGGCGGACCGAACTGATGAAAGTGCTGTACGGCGCGCTGCCGCGCAGCAGCGGTTCCGTGACGCTCGATGGCCGCGAAGTGGTGACCCGTTCGCCGCAGGATGGTCTGGCGAACGGCATTGTCTATATCTCCGAAGACCGTAAGCGCGATGGTCTGGTTCTCGGGATGTCGGTAAAAGAAAACATGTCCCTGACGGCGTTGCGCTATTTCAGCCGGGCGGGCGGTAGTCTTAAGCATAAAGATGAACAGCAGGCGGTGAGTGATTTCATCCGCCTGTTTAACGTGAAGACGCCTTCAATGGAGCAGGCGATCGGCCTGCTCTCCGGCGGCAACCAGCAAAAGGTCGCCATCGCCCGCGGGCTGATGACCCGGCCGAAGGTGCTGATCCTCGATGAACCGACCCGCGGCGTCGACGTCGGGGCGAAGAAAGAGATCTACCAGCTCATCAACCAGTTCAAAGCCGACGGCCTGAGCATCATTCTGGTCTCCTCCGAGATGCCGGAAGTGTTGGGCATGAGCGATCGCATCATAGTGATGCATGAAGGGCATCTCGGCGGTGAATTCACACGCGAGCAGGCCACCCAGGAAGTATTGATGGCTGCCGCTGTGGGCAAGCTTAACCGTGTGAATCAGGAGTAAGAAAGATGACAACCCAGGCTGTTTCTGGTCGCCGCTATTTCACAAAAGCGTGGCTGATGGAGCAAAAATCGCTGATTGCCCTGCTGGTGCTGATCGCGGTGGTATCGACCATGAGCCCCAACTTTTTTACCGTCAATAACCTGTTCAATATTCTGCAGCAAACCTCCGTTAACGCCATTATGGCGGTAGGGATGACGCTGGTCATACTGACCTCGGGGATCGATCTGTCCGTCGGCTCCCTGCTGGCGCTCACCGGTGCGGTGGCAGCGTCGATCGTTGGCATTGAGGTTAATGCGCTGGTGGCGGTCGCGGCTGCCCTCGCATTAGGTGCGGCGATCGGCGCAGTCACCGGGGTGATTGTAGCGAGAGGCCGCGTGCAGGCCTTCATCGCCACCCTGGTGATGATGCTGCTGCTGCGCGGCGTAACCATGGTGTACACCAACGGCAGCCCGATCAATACCGGCTTTAGCGATAATGCCGATCTGTTCGGCTGGTTTGGCATCGGGCGTCCGCTGGGGATCCCGACGCCGGTATGGATCATGGCGATTGTCTTCCTGGCGGCCTGGTACATGCTGCACCATACTCGCCTGGGCCGTTATATTTATGCCCTGGGCGGTAATGAAGCGGCGACGCGTCTGTCCGGGATTAGCGTCAATAAAGTTAAAATTATCGTTTACGCCTTGTGCGGAATGCTGGCTTCGCTGGCCGGGATCATCGAAGTGGCGCGTCTCTCCTCCGCGCAGCCGACAGCGGGGACGGGCTATGAGCTGGACGCCATTGCGGCGGTGGTACTCGGCGGCACCAGCCTCGCTGGTGGCAAAGGACGCATTGTCGGCACGCTGATTGGTGCGCTGATCCTTGGCTTCCTGAATAATGGTCTTAATCTTTTAGGCGTTTCTTCCTATTACCAGATGATCGTTAAAGCGGTGGTGATTTTGCTGGCGGTACTGGTAGATAACAAAAAGCAGTAACTGAGAACTCTACAGGACATCTTAACTATGAATATGAAAAAACTGGCGACCCTGGTCTCTGCTGTTGCGCTAAGTGCGACCGTTAGCGCGAACGCGATGGCCAAAGACACCATCGCTCTGGTTATCTCTACCCTCAACAACCCGTTCTTCGTGTCGCTGAAAGACGGCGCGCAAAAAGAAGCTGACAAGCTGGGCTACAACCTGGTGGTGCTGGATTCCCAGAACAACCCGGCGAAAGAGCTGGCGAACGTCCAGGATTTAACGGTGCGCGGCACCAAGCTGCTGCTGATCAACCCCACCGACTCTGATGCCGTTGGCAACGCCGTGAAGATGGCGAACCAGGCGAAAATCCCGGTCATCACTCTCGACCGTCAGGCGACAAAAGGCGATGTTGTGAGCCATATCGCCTCTGACAACGTGCAGGGTGGGAAAATGGCTGGCGATTACATCGCGAAAAAAGTGGGTGAAAGTGCAAAAGTCATTGAGCTGCAGGGCATTGCCGGAACTTCTGCGGCGCGCGAGCGTGGCGAAGGCTTTAAACAGGCCGTGGCGGCGCACAAATTCAACGTCCTGGCCAGCCAGCCGGCCGATTTCGACCGCACCAAAGGCCTGAACGTGATGCAGAACCTGCTGACCGCACATCCTGACGTCCAGGCAGTGTTCGCGCAAAATGATGAAATGGCGCTGGGCGCCCTGCGCGCGCTGCAGACCGCAGGCAAGTCCGATGTGATGGTGGTTGGATTTGACGGCACTCCGGATGGCGAAAAAGCAGTAAACAGTGGCAAACTGGCGGCGACCGTCGCACAGTTGCCGGAGCAGATCGGCGCGAAAGGCGTTGAGACTGCTGATAAGGTACTGAAGGGCGAAAAAGTGGAAGCTAACTACCCGGTTGAGCTGAAGCTGGTCGTTAAGCAGTAATATGCGATTCGGACTGGCAACGGTCCGAGGGACAATATAAAAAAAGAAAAGCAGGGCATGCGCCACCGGATCCCGGTGGCGCGCTTTCCCGGGAACAGAAATGATGAAAACTGCAGGCAAACTTGTCGTCCTTGGCAGTATCAATGCCGATCACATTCTTAACCTTGACGCTTTCCCGACGCCGGGCGAAACCGTCACAGGCCACCATTATCAGGTGGCGTTCGGTGGAAAAGGGGCCAACCAGGCGGTGGCCGCCGGGCGCAGCGGAGCGGATATCGCGTTTATCGCCTGCACCGGCGATGACGATATCGGTGAACGCATCCGTCGTCAGCTGGCGAGCGATAAAATCGACGTGGCGCCCGTGCGCGCGGTTGCCGGGGAAGCGACCGGGGTGGCGTTAATTTTCGTTAACGCCGAAGGTGAGAATGTCATCGGTATTCATGCCGGCGCCAATGCGGCGCTTTCCGTCTCCCAGGTTGAGGCGGAAAAAGAGCGTATCGCCAGCGCACAGGCGTTGTTGATGCAGCTGGAGTCGCCGCTGGAGAGCGTCATAGCGGCGGCGAAAATCGCCCATCACCATCACACCACCGTGGTGCTGAACCCCGCGCCAGCGCGTGAACTACCGGATGAACTGCTGGCGCTGGTGGATATTATTACCCCTAACGAAACCGAAGCGGAAAAGCTGACCGGTATTCGCGTTGAGAGTGACGAAGATGCGGCAAAAGCCGCCGACGTGCTGCATGCCAAAGGCATTGGTACGGTGATGATCACCCTCGGCAGCCGCGGCGTCTGGCTCAGTGCCGAAGGCGAAAGCCGCCGGATCCCAGGGTTTCGCGTACAGGCCATTGATACTATCGCGGCCGGTGATACCTTTAACGGCGCGCTGGTGACCGCGCTGCTGGAAGGGACCGCCCTGCCGGAGGCGATTCGCTTTGCGCATGCCGCAGCGGCGATCGCCGTAACCCGCAAAGGCGCTCAGCCGTCCGTGCCGTGGCGCACAGAGATCGATGAATTTTTAGCGCAACAGGGGTAATGCTTGGCTACGATGAAAGATGTGGCCCGCATCGCGGGCGTTTCCACATCGACGGTGTCACACGTCATCAATAAGGACCGTTTTGTCAGCGAGGCGATTACCGCCAAAGTTGACGCTGCGATCAAAAGCCTCAACTACGCCCCCTCTGCGCTGGCGCGTAGCCTCAAGCTCAATCAAACCCGTACCATCGGCATGCTGATCACCGCCAGTACCAATCCGTTTTATTCGGAGCTGGTGCGGGGCGTGGAGCGTAGCTGCTTTGAGCGGGGTTATAGCCTCGTGCTCTGCAATACCGAAGGTGATGAGCAGCGAATGAATCGTAATCTGGAGACGCTAATGCAAAAACGCGTCGATGGATTACTCCTGCTGTGCACGGAGACCCATCAGCCCTCCCCGGAAATCATGCAGCGCTATCCGTCGGTACCGACGGTTATGATGGACTGGGCCCCCTTTGATGGCGATAGCGATCTGATTCAGGATAACTCGCTGCTCGGCGGCGATATGGCGACCCAGTATCTGATTGACCAGGGGCATTCACGCATTGCCTGTATTGCCGGCCCGCTGGATAAAACCCCGGCGCGCCTGCGTCTTGAAGGCTATCATGCCGCGATGGCGCGCTGCGGCCTGCCGGTTGCCGAAGGATACGTGGTGACCAGTGATTTTGAGTTTGGCGGCGGGTTTAGCGCGATGCAGCAGCTGCTGGCGTTGCCGCAGCGTCCGCAGGCGGTGTTTGTCGGTAACGATGCGATGGCGGTTGGCGCTTATCAGGCGTTATACCAGGCCGGGCTGCAGATTCCGCAGGATATGGCGCTGGTGGGCTACGATGATATTGAGCTGGCACGTTATATGACGCCGCCATTGACCACCATTCACCAGCCAAAGGATGAGCTGGGGGAACTGGCCATCGACGTACTGATCCATCGCATGGCCGATCCGCAGCAAAAACAGCAGCGCGTTCAGTTAACGCCGGAGCTGGTGGTTCGCGGTTCCGCTTAGCGCTTATGCCGCTCGCTAATTAGGTTGCGGCCATCCTTCGCTCTTAACAGCATAAACATCAGCGCCGATATAATGGTTATCACGCCCATGGTTATAAAGGTGTAGTGAAACTGCTGTACCGTGCTTGCATTATCAAAACCTTCATAGAAGCGTAGCACCGCAGCGCTGATGGCCACCCCGAGACTAATTGAAAGCTGCTGGGTGACGGCCAGCAGGCTGTTGCCGCTGCTGGCATTATCATCGGTCAGATCGGCCAGGGTAATGGTATTCATGGCGGTAAACTGCGTGGACATCGCCATCCCCAGCACGAACAGCGGCAGAAGAAGCATCCACAGCGGCATCTCTGGCGACTGCAGCGAGAACTGGGCGATCATAAGGCCAATAAACACGGTGATCCCCACCAGGGTCTTACGATAGCCAAACCAGCGCAGCACCTGGGTAACGGTGGATTTCGCAATAATCGAGCCGATAGCGGTGGGGGCGATCATACAGCCGGCGATAATGGCCGGATAGCCGAAACCAACCTGCAGCATCAGCGGCATCAGAAACGGTACGCAGCCGGTACCCAACCGCGTGGCGAGGTTGCCGGCAATGCCGACCGAGAACGTATGGGTCTTAAATAAAGAGAGCGAGATAAGCGGCGTCGGATAGCGACGCGCGTGACGCACATAGGCCACGAGCAGTAACAGACTGACGGCAATCACGGCCAGCGCCTGCCATGTCGCCACGATTTTTTCCCCAAACAGTTCAATACCGCTGGAAAATAACACCAGACTTAAGCCAAATAACAGAAAACCGCCTATATCGAAGCGTCGGCGCGGCGTTGTGAAATTTGGCATGTATTTACGGGCGTACAGAATGCCAATTACGCCGATCGGAATGTTTATCAGGAAAATCCAATGCCAGCTGGCCCAGGTAACAAATACCCCGCCGAGTACCGGGCCCAGAATCGGCCCCACCAATCCCGGCATGGTGACAAAGTTCAGGACCGGCAACAGCTCGCTGCGGGGGTAGGCACGCAGCAGGGCCAGCCTCGCCACCGGCATCATCATCGCCCCACCGATCCCCTGAATTACGCGAAAAATGACCAGTTCCGTTAAGGAACTGGAGAGGGCGCAGGCGAGGGAACCGAGGGTGAACAGGCTAACGGCGATGATAAAGACCCGGCGCGTGCCGAAGCGATCGGCCAGCCAGCCGCTGACCGGGATCAGCATCGCCACCGTCAGCGTATAGCTGATAATGGCCGACTGCATCGCTAAGGGAGAACGATTAAGACTGTGGGCGATAGCCGGGAGGGCGGTGTTAAGAATGGTGGCATCCAGCGCCTGCATAAAGAAGGCCATCGCCGCGATCCACGGCAGGCCAGCCATGCTGCGCCCTTTTTTTCCGCTCATGCCAAATCCTTGTTATTGATTTACGTGGTGTGGGGCGTTCAACAATGCCTGGCAGGCGAGCAACGCCCCCGGCGCATCACTGTTAAGAATGGCATCGACAATCGCCTGGTGGAGATCGAGCTTCACCACTTCATTTTGCGTAATCGACGTGAAGTAGGTGTGGTAGACCGAATGAAACAGCGAGGCGAAAGAGCTGAGGAAAGGATTACCGCTCATTTCATAGATATGTTCATGCCAGGCCATATCGACTTCTATCCAGCGTTCGCGCTGAAAATGGCGTTTCAGAGCAATCATCTCTTCCATTAATGTATTGAGCTGCGCTTTTTGCCCGGCGGTGCCGTTGGCGGCGGCGAGAAAGCAGGCCTGTGGCTCCAGGCTGCTGCGCATGACGAGAAAGTGGCTTACCACCTCTTCGAAGTTATCTTCTGTTAGCCACCAGGAGAGCAGTTCCTTATCAAGGAAATTCCAGCTGCTGCGCGGCATCACCCGGGTGCCAATGCGAGGGCGGGGCAGCAGCATGCCTTTTGCAGTAAGCGTCTTCACCGCTTCGCGGACGGCGGTACGGCTGACGCCGAACTGCTCCCCCAACTCCATTTCGCCGGGAAGAATGCTTTCCGGCTGATATTCGCCAGTCAGTATTTTTTGGGCGAGCTTTTCGGCCAGTACCCAGGAGATGTTCTTTTGTGCCGCCAGTTGCTGTGCGCTTAAAGACATAAATGCCGTTCCTTTCTTTCCTCTACTCTAACAGTATGCCACCAGGCGCCCCGTTTCGTCGGTTAAAACGGCAAAACGGCGATTTTTTGCGACATTCCTCGCCGCATTGTTGAAAAAAGAGACGGTTGAAAACTTTTTTTGCATTTCCCCTTGTCACCTCAGAATTACTCCCTATAATGCGCCTCCAC
>ERZ791923.447-NODE-447-length-61966-cov-3.762482_pt1 | contig 61966 bp, 40 predicted proteins | sample MGYA00510133_ERZ791923 | MGnify/ENA primary metagenome ERZ791923 (study PRJEB30046, sample SAMN00792106) | human gut metagenome | study: EMG produced TPA metagenomics assembly of the A metagenome-wide association study of gut microbiota in type 2... | reverse complement strand
AGGCAAGAGCCGGTGGCGGCTATCACCGGGCGGCCGCTCTCAAGTCCCTCGATTACCGGGAGTCCGAACCCCTCGTAGCGTGAGGGGTAGGCTATGGCTTCGGCGCACTGGCAGATGCCGGGAAGGTCGGCGAATGCGGTGTCGTGGATATAGCGTATGCGGTCGGCCACGCGTAGTTCTTCGGCCAGCTTCTTCATCTCGGCGAGGTAAGGTGTGGCACGGCCTACAACCACGAGTTTCAACTCTTCGGGCAGCCACGGTAGCGCGCGGAGGGTAAGCTCAAGGTTCTTGCGGCGCTCGATAGTGCCCACTTGCACTATGTAGCGCTGCGGAAGGGCGAGACGGCGCCGTACATCCTCTTTCTCGGTGTCGCTCCACTGCCTTTTGAACTGCGGCGCGCAACCCTGGTAGATGACGTCTATTTTCTCCTCCGGGACGCCGTAGAAGCGCATTATGTCGCGTTTGGTGCACTCGCTGATGGCTATCACTCGGTCGGCGAAGCGGCACGAACAGCCGTATTTCCAGTCGTACAATTTGCGGTCGATGACGCTGTAACACTCCGGCATCGTGCGGTAAATAACGTCATGCACGGTGACGACCGACGGTATCCCCGCCTTGCGGATGGAGAGGGGCAACTCGTTGCTAAGTCCGTGGTATAAAGTCACTCCGTCGTTGCGTAGCTGCGCCGGGAGTCCCCATGTACGCCACACGGCGGCGGGTTCTAAAGGATGCTTCACGGGGAGTTCGAAACGCACCTTAGGACGCTGGCGTAGCGTTGCGAGACGTGCGTTGTCGCGGAGTCGTGGGGTATAGGCGCGCATCTCCACGTCGGGGAAAGCTCCGGAGAGCTCTTCGAGTACGAGGCGCGAATAGTTGCCGAGACCTGTCATATTGCTGACAGCGCGTTTGCCGTCAAATCCAATTATCATAGTCCGAAGTTTTAGACCACAAAATTAAAAATAAAAATCGAGATCGCCGAACCGCACTCAGAAAAATTACGGGATGCAAATAATTCGTATCCGATAAAAGAAATTTCAAAAACCAAATTTTATGCGCTCTCAGTTTCTTGGGTGAGCTATGCTAAGAAAGTACCTCAGTTGTCTTGGTTTAGGTATTTTCCGGTGTATAATAGGAAAATGAAGGTGGATAATCGTTGGCTGACGGGCTGGGATAGGTGATTTTGGGATTCTCGGTGGAGTTAAGATGTCTTGAGTTGGGGGTAAATACTTTAAATTCAGTGAGATATAAAGGTTTTAAACATCCCTGGAAATTTCGGTCAGAAAAATCTGCTTTGGTACGGAAATTTTATTTTCGCTGAGTTTTTCCGTTTTTCAGGAATTTTTGTATCTTTGCGGTCGGAATTTCCAGTCAACTTTCATAAATACATTTATGACAATAGAATTTTTTACCGAGGGCGTCGCGATGCCCGCACTTGACTACGACAGCGTGCGCCGTTGGATTGCCGACGTGGCGCGCGAGCACTGTTTCGGGGTAGGGCAGCTCAACTATTGCTTCTGCAATGACGCCTATATCCTGAAGACCAACGTAGACTTCCTCGGCCACGATTATTACACTGATATAATAACGTTCGATTATACGCACGACGGCCTTGTGGCCGGTGACATTGTAATTTCGCTTGATACCGTGGCGTCTAATGCCGCCGGCCTCGGTCAGGAATACTGCCGCGAACTTCTGCGTGTCATCATCCACGGTGTGCTGCACCTTTGCGGCATCGATGATAAAGGTCCCGGCGAGCGCGAAATTATGGAATCACACGAAAACGCGGCCCTCGCAATGTGGGACGCCCTCAGCTGATTGATTATGAAATTTGATTTTGATGTAGTGGTGATAGGGGGCGGTCACGCCGGGTGCGAAGCTGCTCATGCGGCGGCATGTCTGGGCGCGAAGACGCTGCTTGTTACCTCCGATATGAACCGAATTGCGCAGATGTCTTGCAACCCTGCAATCGGCGGCATCGCCAAGGGGCAGATAGTGCGCGAAATCGATGCCCTCGGCGGCCTTACAGGCCTTATTACCGATGCTTGCAGCGTGCAGTTCCGTATGCTCAACCGCTCGAAAGGTCCGGCCGTGTGGTCGCCGCGCGCGCAGTGTGACCGTACGCGTTTTATTGACGAATGGCGCCGACACCTCGATGCGACTCCAAATCTTGATATTTTTCAAGATACTGTAAATCAGCTAATTATAGAGAATAGGGAGGACGCTCTTCCGAGGGTGACAGGCATTGTTACATCGCTCGGTGTCAAGTTTTCGGCCAAGAAGGTAATCCTTACGGCGGGAACATTCCTCAACGGCCTGATGCACTTCGGCGAGACTCGGATTCCCGGCGGACGCATCTCCGAACAAGCCTCATACGGCCTTACGGAACAACTCGTAAAACTCGGTTTCACCACCGACCGCATGAAGACCGGAACGCCGGTCCGTATCGACGGCCGCAGCATAGATTACAGCAAAACTGAGGCGCAGCAGGGTGACGACAAGGTGGCCGAAACGCTTGACGGAACACTACTCGTGGAGCGCGATTTCCACAAATTCTCCTTTGTTCCGGAGTCGCACAGAACGCTCCGTCCGCGCGATTGCTATATAGTCTACACCAACTCGGAGTCGCACTCCATATTGCGCGAAAATCTGAATCGTTCCCCGATGTACAACGGTCAGATCCATAGCATCGGACCGCGTTATTGCCCCAGTATCGAGACCAAAATAGTCACCTTCCCGGACAAGGAAAACCACCAGCTTTTCTTGGAACCGGAAGGGGAGACGACGCAGGAATTCTACGTCAACGGCTTCTCCAGTTCGTTGCCGTGGGATGTGCAGATTGAGTCGTTGCAACAGATAGAGGCTCTACGCGACGTGCAGGTTTACCGTCCTGGATACGCCATAGAATATGACTTTTTTGACCCTACGCAGCTTACGCACGACCTTCAGACCAAGCTTGTGGAAGGACTGTATTTCGCCGGTCAGGTGAACGGTACCACAGGCTACGAGGAAGCGGCGGGACAGGGGCTCATGGCCGGAATAAACGCGGCGCGGAGCCTCCGCAATCTCGCCCCCGTCATCCTCGGCCGTGACCGCGCTTATATCGGTGTCCTCATCGACGACCTCGTTACAAAAGGTGTGGACGAACCTTACCGTATGTTTACATCGAGGGCAGAATACCGCATTCTCCTGCGGCAGGACAATGCCGACGAACGCCTTACACCGCTCGGTCGCGAAATAGGGCTTGCGTCCGAGGAACGGCAGCAGTGGCTCGACACGAAACTGGAAGCGCGACAGAAACTGTTGGAATGGTGCTCGCGCCACAAGATGAAACTCTCCGGGCATAACAACGAAATACTCGCCGCGCTCGGCACTTCGCCGATGTCGGCGTCAACGAGCATTGCCGACCTGCTGAAACGTCCGCAGATAAGTTTCTCACGACTTGCTACGCTTTATGCGCCGCTCAGCGAACAGCTAGAAAAGATTGAGCTGCTCCGGCGTAGCGAAATAGTGGAGTCTGCCGAGATACTCATCAAGTATGAAGGATACATAAAACGTGAGCGAGAGATGGCCGACAAGATGACGCGTCTCGACTACGTGCAACTTCCCGCCGAGGTGGATTACAATTCCATGACGGCACTGAGTACGGAGGCACGCCAGAAACTCACGCGTATCCGTCCCGCCACGATAGGACAGGCTTCGCGCATTCCCGGCGTATCGCCTGCCGACGTAAGTATACTCCTGCTGCTAATGAACCGTTGACTCAACGACTTACCTTAAATTTGTTCCACGTGGAACGCTCGGCTTCCACCTTCGTACGTCAAGAGATATGTGCAATATAATGTCAATGGGGTAGAAGCCGCAACCGATTGAAACAATAACACAATATATAACGTTACATTAATATGGAACTTGAAAATCTGAAAGAGAAAATCCGTGATGTCCTCGATTTCCCGATCAAGGGTATCGTCTTCCGCGACCTCACTACAATGATAAAGGATGGCGAGGCGCTGCATCTCTGCTCCGAAAAACTCGCCGACCTTTACCGCGACAAAGGTGTCACCAAAGTGGTGGGAATAGAATCGCGCGGTTTCATCTGTGGCTCCATCCTCGCCTATGAATTGGGTTGTGGATTCGTGCCGGCGCGCAAACCCGGGAAACTTCCTGCGGTCACCGTAAAAAAAGTCTATGCGAAAGAGTATGGCACCGATACCATCGAGATGCACTCCGACGCCATCAACGAAGACGATGTTGTCGTTATCCATGATGACCTGCTGGCCACCGGCGGCACAATGGCCGCTTGCTACGACCTGGTGAAAAGCATGAACCCTAAGAAAATATATATCAACTTCATCGTCGAACTCACCGCCCTTAATGGCCGTGAAAATCTCCCCTCCAACTGTGAGGTGACAGCACTTCTCAAGTACTGATTTATTCGGTTTCACCGTAGATTTTTAATACTGATTACGGCCGTGCCGATACCCTCTGAAAGGTATCCGCACGGCCTGTTTCCAAAAATATACACATATTACCTATGGACCTTCCCGACAAAGATATAAGTGCAAAAAACATCGGTGAATCCGAATTCATAAGTGACGGTAATCCGCAAGAGGAAAACGGGTTGGGGGCTGTTCCACGTGAAACAATCGCTCTTCCCCAGGTACCGGTTTCCTCGTCGCAATTACCGTCAGAATCGGCGGAAAATTCTGCGGAACCTGCATCGCCGTCTCCTGTCGCGCAGCAACGCCCGCATTTCGATACCGCCAGAATTATCGATGAAATGGGTGGACTGGAACTCGAAATAGTTCCGGACCGAACGCGCGATGACATCTATAACAACCGTCCCGGCAAAAACCTCCGCGATAAGATACTCGCCCTGCCGGAGAAGCCCGGCGTCTACATGTATCTTGACAAACAGGGGAGGGTGATATATGTGGGCAAGGCGAAGCGTCTGAAACGCCGTGTGTCGTCATACTTCAACCGTCGTCACGACATTACGCGCACCAACCTTCTGGTGCGCAACATCGCCGACATGCGGTTTATCGTCGTAGCATCCGAAGAGGAGGCTTTGCACCTTGAGAACGCTATGATAAAGGAGTATCAGCCGCGCTACAATGTCTTGCTCAAGGATGACAAATCCTATCCCTGGATAGTGGTCACCAACGAACTTTATCCCCGCGTTTTCATGACGCGCGACAAAGGTGAGAAGGGCCGCTATTACGGTCCCTATACCAATATCCCGGCTGCGAAAACGGTGCTCCAGCTTATCCGCGATATATACCCGCTGCGCAGTTGCCGACACCTTTTTACTCCGGAAGGCGTGAAAGGGAACAAGTACCGCCTGTGCCTCGATTACCATATAGGAAAATGCGGCGGAGCGTGTCGCGGAATGGTGACGCCGGAAGTCTATGGCGAAACCGTCTCGCAGGTGCGCAGAATCCTCAACGGCGACACCGTGAGCCTCGAGAACCACCTAAAACAGCAGATGATGAGCCACGCCGAAAAGCTGGAGTTCGAGAAAGCACACGAGCTGAAACTGAAATACGAGCTTGTGCAGAAATACAATGCCAAGAGCGTAATCCCCGTGGCGGCGACCGGCGACAACGACGTTTTCGCCTACGAGGAGGAGGGTGAATTTTCCTACATCAACTTCATGCACCTGCACAACGGCGCCGTCACGCAGAGCGTGAACCTCGGTTACCGGCGCCTCTTCGGCGAGAGCCGGGAGGAGATACTCTCTATGGCCGTCATGGAAATAAAAGTGCGGTTCAACCTTGCGCCCGGGAGGGTAGTGGTACCCTTCAAACCCGACGTGGAGTTCGAGGGAATGAGCTTCGCCATCCCGCAGCGCGGCGCAGTGAAAAAGATGCTCGAGATGGCTCATAAAAACGTGCTGCAATACATTGCCGACAAGGAGAAATTGGCTGAAAAACTCAACCCCGACCGTGCGGTGGAGAAGCTGATGGAAAGGATGAAAGCCGACTTCCGACTCTCCGAGCAACCGCGGCATATAGAGTGCTTCGACAACTCCAATATCCAGGGTACGAATCCGGTGTCGAGTTGCGTTGTCTTCCGCAACGGCAAACCGTCGAAAAAAGACTACCGGCACTTCCTTATAAAGACGGTGGAGGGACCCGATGATTTCGCGTCTATGAAGGAGGCGCTGCACCGCCGTTATTCGCGTCTTATGAGCGAAGGTGAGGGATTACCCCAGCTGGTCATCGTCGACGGCGGGAAAGGGCAATTAAGCGCCGCTGTGGAGACTTTCGAGGAACTCGGCATACGCGGCAAGGTAGCGCTCATCGGCATAGCCAAGCGGCTTGAGGAAATCTACTTCCCGGGCGACTCGCTGCCGCTATATATCGACAAGAAGAGTCCGTCGTTGCGTGTGGTGCAGCATCTGCGTGACGAGGCGCACCGCTTCGGCATCACGCACCACCGCCTGCGCCGCAGCAAGTCGCAGACCGTCTCGGCCCTTGATTCGATAAAGGGGATAGGACCGGCCACGAGCCGCGAGCTGATGCGCAAGTTCAAAAGCCTGAAGCGTCTGCGCGAAGCCTCCGAAGACGCCATAGCCGAAGTGGTAGGGCCGGCCAAAGCCCGCCTCATAACCACAGCCCTCAAGCCGCGATGACGAGCTTAGGCAAGTTAGGCTTGGTTGAAACAGTTAACTTGGTAAAGTCCAGGCGGTTAGGTGCGTAAAGTGACGTTACTGAGAGAGAAAATAAGAGCCCCGGGGCGTGTGCCTCGGGGCTTGTTTATTTGTGTCTCCGCCTAAGCGGGAGGGTGGCTTAGAGCTGTTTCTTGGGCTTGATGTCGAGCTTGACGGGCTTGATCATGTTCTCCGGTGCCAGGATGATGTCGAGGTCTTCCTTGGAGAGGATGCCGTGCTCGAGAACGAGTTCGATGACACCGCGGCCTGTCTCGAGGGCCTCTTTGGCTATCTTCGTGGAGTTCTTGTAACCGATGATGGGGTTGAGGGCCGTCACGATACCGATGGAGTTGTGAACGTTGGCGAGGCACTTGTCGGCGTTGGCCGTGATGCCTTCCACGCAGCGTGTGCGCAGTGTCTCGAAGCCGTTGATCATGATGTCAACGGACTCGAAGTCGCACTGTGCGGTGACGGGTTCCATGGCGTTGAGTTCCATCTGGGCGGCTTCCGAAGCCATGGTGACGCACACGTCGTTGCCCATGACCTTGAAGCAGATCTGCGACATAACCTCGGGGATAACGGGGTTGACCTTGCCGGGCATGATGGATGAGCCGGGCTGCATGGCGGGGAGGTTGATTTCGCCGAGGCCGCAGCGGGGGCCGGAAGCGAGCAGGCGCAGGTCGTTGCTGATTTTGCTTACCTTGGTGGCGACGCGTTTCAGGGCCGATGAGTAGCCGACCATTGAGGAGGTGTCAGAGGTAGCGCCCACAAGATCGGGAGCCAGGACGATGTCCCAGCCTGTGACTTCGCGGAGGGCTTCCACGCAGAGTTCGGCGTAGCCCGGTTCGGCGCAGATGCCCGTGCCGATGGCGGTGGCGCCCATGTTGACTGTCAGGAAGTCGTTGGCGGCCTCGTTGAGGTGTTTGATTTCATCTTCGAGGGCGGCTGCGAATCCGTGGAAAGTCTGCCCCAGTGTCATGGGGACGGCATCTTCGAGCTGGGTGCGGCCCATCTTCACGATGTCCTTGAACTCGTCCCCTTTGGCGCGGAAGGCAGCGATGAGTTTCTCGTAGTGTTTGATGAAGCGCTTGTTTGCTGCGTAGAGGCCGAGGTGGATGGCTGTGGGGTATGCGTCGTTGGTAGACTGCGAGCGGTTAACGTGGTCGTTGGGTGAGCAGTACTGGTATTCACCGCGTTTGTGGCCCATGATTTCGAGGGCGCGGTTGGCAATCACCTCATTGGCGTTCATGTTGGTGGTAGTACCGGCGCCGCCCTGGATCATGTCGGCGGGGAACTGGTCGTGGAACTTGCCGTCGAGGATTTCGCGGCAGGCCCGGGAGATAGCCTCGAACTGCTCGTCGGTGAGCAGTCCCAGCTTGTGGTTGGCGATGGCGGCACCCAGTTTCGTGTATGCCAGACCGTTGATGAACTCGGGATAATCGTAGAGATGGAATTTTGAGATCTCGAAATTTTCCAGACCGCGCAGGGTCTGAACGCCGTAGAGAGCGCAGGCCGGCACTTCGCGTGTGCCCAGCAGGTCGGACTCCTGACGGAATTCTTTATTGCATGTCTCTGACATATATATTATGTTTTTATGGTATAATGATATTAAAGCAATAAATTCCAACGCAAAAAAGCATGGCGCCGGAACGATTCGGCAAAGGTAAAGAGAAAAATCCGACCTTGCAAATAAAAAAATAAGTTTTTAAACAGATTAACAGCAATAAACGAAATTGCCCTTTCGTGCGTCTTAATAAGAAGGACGCGAGGTTTTTTATTGTTAACCGGAACCGGCGGCGTCCTTGAAATACTCTCTCCCTATGGCCGCATACGGGCTGCGCCGTCACGGCCGTGTGTGCATTGATGATCCGTTATGTCCGTCCCTGTACCGCAAGGAGGGGGCGGTACGGTATATAACCCTTTATCTTAAAGATTATGATAATACAACTGTTGTTTGTTCTTGCGGCAATAATCGTCGGCGCGCGCCTCGGGGGCATCGGCCTCGGGGTGATGGGCGGCGTCGGCATCGCCATATTGGTGTTTGTCTTCGGGCTGGAACCCGGGGCGCCGCCGGTCGACGTCATGCTCATGATAGCCGCCGTAATAGCCGCCGCCGCCGCCATGCAGAGTGCCGGCGGCCTGGACTACCTTGTGCGTATGGCCGAGAAGATTCTGCGCAAGAACCCCTCGCAGGTCACCGTACTGAGCCCGCTGGTGACGTATTTCTTCACTTTCGTGGCCGGCACCGGCCATGTGGCATACAGCGTGCTCCCCGTCATCGCCGAGGTGGCCCGCGAGACCAAGATACGCCCCGAACGGCCCCTTGGCATCGCCGTCATCGCCTCGCAGCAGGCCATCACCGCCAGCCCCATCTCCGCCGCGACGGTGGCTCTGCTCGGACTCCTTTCGGGCGCCGGTATCACACTCTTCGACATACTGAAAGTCACTATCCCTGCGACGCTCGTCGGGGTGCTGGTAGGCGCATTCCTCTCCAAGAAGGTAGGCAAGGAGCTGCTCGACGACCCCGAATACCAGCGCCGCGTAAAAGAAGGGCTCATCAAGGAGAACAAGAAAGACTTCAATGAGGTACGCACACCCTGGCAGGCCAAACTGTCGGTGGCGCTCTTCCTGCTTTCCACGGTGGCGATAGTGCTTTTCGGCTCCATCCCGGCGCTTCGTCCCACCTTCGGCGGCACGCCTATGGACATGCCGGCGCTCATCGAGATACTGATGCTCGCCACGGCGGCCATCATCCTCCTGTGCTCGGGCACCGACGGCATCTCGCCCACACGCGGCTCCGTCTTCATAGCCGGTATGCAGGCCGTCATAGCCATCTTCGGCATCGCCTGGATGGGGGATACATTCATCAACGGCAACATAGCCGAGCTCACCGGCGCCATCAAAGGCTTCGTCACCGAGATGCCCTGGCTCTTCGCCCTGGCGCTGTTCGTAATGTCGATACTGCTCTACAGCCAGGCGGCCACGGTGCGTGCCGTGATGCCTCTGGGGATTGCCCTGGGCATATCGCCGATGATGCTCATCGCGCTCTTCCCGGCCGTCAACGGCTACTTCTTCATCCCCAACTATCCCACCGTGGTGGCCGCCATCAACTTCGACAGCACCGGCACCACGCGAATAGGCAAATACATACTCAACCACTCCTTCATGATGCCCGGGCTTGTAGCCACTACCGTGGCGATACTTGCGGGTATTTTACTCATCCAGATTTATTGAAACAACTAAACATACCGATATGAACACACTGAAAAAACTCCAGCTGACGCTTGCGCTGATACTCTGCGCAACGGTGACGGCTCTGGCCGCCAAACCTAACATCCACATCCTTGCCACCGGAGGTACCATAGCCGGAACCGGCTCTTCGGCCACGACCTCGCAGTACACCGCCGGACAGGTGGCCATCGGCACCCTGCTTGACGCCGTACCCCAGATCAAGGACATCGCCAACGTCACCGGCGAGCAGATAGTAAGCATCGGCTCCCAGGACATGAACGACCAGGTATGGCTCACCCTGGCCAACCGCATCAACGAACTCCTCGCCTCCCCGGAATGCGACGGGATAGTGGTGACCCACGGAACCGACACCATGGAGGAAACCGCCTACTTCCTGAACCTCACGGTACACAGCGACAAGCCCGTGGTCCTCACCGGAGCCATGCGTCCCTCCACCGCCATGAGTGCCGACGGCCCGCTCAACCTCTATAACTCCGTAGTCACCGCCGCCTCGAAGGACTCGTACGGCCGTGGCGTGATGATAGTGATGAACGGCCTCATCCTCGGCGCACACTCCACCCAGAAGATGAACACCGTCGACGTGCAGACATTCCAGGCACCCGACGCGGGACCGCTCGGATACGTCTATAACTCCAGGCCCTACTACAATATGCAGACGCAGAAGCGCCACACCACACAGTCGGTATTCGACGTCAAGGGCCTCAAGGAACTCCCCAAGGTGGGCATAGTTTACGCCTACTCCAACATAGATGCCGACGTGATGGAACCCTTCCTCACCAAGGGATACAAGGGCATCATCCACGCCGGTCTGGGCAACGGCAACTATCACAAGAACATCTTCCCGTCGCTGCTCGAAGCCCGCAAGAAGGGCATCCTCGTGGTGCGTTCAAGCCGTGTCCCCACAGGCCCCACCACGCTTTACGACGAGGTGGATGACGAGAAATACGAATTCGTGGCCTCATGGGAACTCAACCCGCAGAAGGCCCGCGTGCTCCTGATGCTCGCCCTCACCAAGACCAACGACTGGAGAGAGATACAGAAATACTTTGAAGAATATTAATCAAGTCAAATCAAACCTGACACCATGAAGACATATTGCATTGCAGCGGCGGCCCTGCTTGCCTCCGCGCCCGCTTTCGCGCAGATGGACAGCGTGACGGCCTTCAACACCGACAACGAGAAGGGCCTGATCCAGAGCATCGCCAAAATAGAGAAAAAGACCGACGCCTTCAACCTCTACTTCAACATGCACGGCAATTTCAAGGCCGACTGGAACGGCTCGCACTTCAACGAGGGGAAGTTCCAGATGCAGCAGTTCCGCATAGAGGCCAAGGGCCGCATCGCACCCTGGGTATCCTACCGTTACCGACAGCGCGTCAACAAGGGGGACGACCCCAAAGGTTACCGCGACAACCTCTGGAATAGCATCGACCTTGCCGAAATCATGCTCAACTTCGGAAAGTGGGACATAGCGCTGGGCAAGCAGTGCGCCGCTTACGGCGGTATAGAGTTCGACCTCAACCCCATAGAAATCTACCAGTACTCCGACATGGTGGACTATATGACCAACTTCATGAGCGGCGTGACGGTAGGCTACAACTTCACCGGGCGCCAGCAGTTGCAATTCCAGATTCTCAACGCCTACAACACCACCTCGCGGGCAATGTACGGCGACTACGAGAAGTCCAAGCTCCCCATGGTCTACACCCTTAACTGGAACGGAAACTTCTCCGACGTCTACAAGACACGCTGGTCGGCGTCGGTGATGAGCGAGACCAAGGGTGCGCAGATGTACTACTTCGCCCTTGGCAACGACTTCAAGATTTCCGACAAGGTGGGCGCTTACTTCGACTGGATGTACTCCCGCGAAGGAGTGGACCGCAAGGGCATCATGACCTCGATAGTCGGTGGCACCGACCCGCTGAAGAACACCGCCAAGGCCGAATACATGTCGTTCATCCTGCACTTCAACTACCGCTTCCTGCCCGACTGGAACATCTTCTGCAAGCTCATGTACGAGAACGAGGGCATATACAAGACCCACAAGGCGCAGTACGACGGAGAAGAGCGTGACATCCGCGCCGGCAAGTACCGCACGGCCCTCGGCTACATCGGCGGCGTGGAATACTATCCCTTCAAGGACCGCAACCTCCACTTCTACGCCACTTATATAGGCCGCGACTACCTCTACACGGCCAAAGCCAAGAGCTTCGGCATGGAGAACTACACCACCAACTGTCTTCAGGTAGGTTTCATCTGGCAGATGCCGGTATTCTGAAAAACGAAAACACTGTCCCCAAGCGGGGACCCAACCCCAAGCGGGGACCCAACCCCAAACGGGAGGCGCCTACGGGTAGCCTCCCGTCTTTTTAGCGTCTAACGAGGCGGCGCCACACGGCTAAAGCGGCCATAACTCTTATAAGATTTATAACTCGTATAAGAATTATAAACCGTGGCAGGAAAATTGTCCCGAAAAAGTTAAAAATATTTGCAGGGTAAGAATAAATGAACTATATTTGCACATTAATCAGTTTTCCGCAAATATATTACTAACCAAAATACCCGATTATGCAAAAGAAACTACGACAGACATTAGGGCTGTTCGCGGCGGCAGCGCTGACCCTGGCCTCTGCCACCTCGGCATGGGCCGACACCGGGCGGCTGCTCACCGAGAACTTCTCCTACGACGCCGGCACAGAGCTCTACGGACAGGGCGGCTGGATCCGGTACGGAGGAAACACCGTCTCTCCAATTAAAGTATCCGAAGGCTCGCTCGTTTATACCGGCTATATTGACGAGCCGGTAGGCCACTCCGTAAAACTCGGCGAAACAAAGAGTGCCGAAGACCTCATGCACTTCTTCGATGGAGACGTGAAGATAGGATCCGGCTCAGTTTACGCCGCGATGCTTATAAACATGGAAAGCATTCCCGACGGCACTCCGGCTTACTTCTTCAATTTCGTACAGGAATCGAAAGCAGGTCTCGCCGACGGTGGTAACAGCTCAGAGGTAGGCCGTATCTACGCCCAGAAAAGCGGTAGCGGTTATAATCTTTGGGTAAACCGTTGCACCGCCTTCTCTACCACGGGGGCAGTAAAATGTGCTACTGATCTCAGTTTCAATACCACTTATCTCGTGGTTCTGAAATATGAGTTTGTGGAAGGAAATACCAATGATATAGTCTCCCTTTGGGTAAATCCCGAAACCGGTGGTGAGGAACCTGTTGCCGATGCCCGATATTCAGGCCAAAGCGGCTCGGATATAAACCTCAATTACGGAGGAATGCGCGGCGTGGAACTGCGTCAGGGTACCAGTGCAAGTGCCGTGAACCCTAACGTGCAGATTGACGCGCTGCGCGTGGCCACGTCGTGGGCCGGGCTTTTCGGCGATGACGACACCCCGACTCCGCCGGAGGAGTACACCGCCACGATAACCGTCGACGGCGGCCCGTTCAACCATGAGAGCGCAGTCAACGGCGTGCCGTATCCCGCCCAGGCCGTCATCTCGGCCACCGGCGCTACCGAACCTGTCACCATCACCTGCTCGGCAGGCGTGACGGTAGACCGCACCTCCATCCCCGTTTCCGAACTTGCCGACGGTGCGCCCGTGACCTTCACCATCACACCGACGGCAACAGTTTCCGGTCCGTGGTCGGGCACCGCAACGCTCGAAACCGCCGGCGCCAAGACGCAGACCATCACCTTCAACGCGCAGGTGACTGTCCCCGTCACAGTAGCGCAGGCAGTACGTTTCCAGAACTTCTACCAGGACGATAACTACGACCTCTACCTCTACACCGGCAAGGCCGTGGTGACCTACGTGGAGCGCGCCAGCCAGTACGGCACGGACTATGACCTGGTCTATGCCCAGGACCTCACCGGCGCCGTCTGCTTCTCCACGGCATCGCTCTTCAACGCTACGGACCACGCCATCAAGGTCGGCGACGAGCTCACCAACTGTCTCGTGATGGTATCGCCCGACGCCGTTGGCTGGCAGCTCATGTTCTTCCAGATGGAAGAGGACAAGCTCCCCTGGACCGTGAGCGCCACCGGCAAGGAGAAAACGCCCGTCGAAATCAACCCCTCCGACTTCGACCCCGCGCTCAACCAGTATAAGCTCGTGAAGCTCAGTGGTGTACAGTTCTCTGCAACCGGCAACTTCGAGGCCAAGTCATACAGCGTGACGGCCGACGGCGGTTCAGCCACTGTTCGTCCCTTCGCCGGCACAGACCTCATCGGCACCGAAGTTCCCGCCTCGCCCGCCGAAGTAACAGGTATCGCCAAGTCAAAGAGTGCTTGCATAGTATGGCCGCGCTCTGCCGCCGACGTCACCGCCGCAGCAGCATCGGCCGAGATTACCAGCGAAGCACTCTTCGACTTCTCCAATGCCGCCGCTCCCATCAATGAGGACACGCAGATAGCGCGCATCACGGTGAAAGCTACCGGCATCAAGACCGCCGCTCCCATCGAGGTCACCGGCACTGACGCCGCCATGTTCTCCGTATCGCCGACCTCCATCCCTGCCGGCAGCGGTACGACAGTCGTCACCGTGACATACCACCCGACCACCGCCGGCAAGCACAACGCCAACGTATACTTCGACTTCGACGGCACCGACGCCACCCTCAACCGCTCCGTCAGCCTGCGCGGCTGCATGGCCTACGACCCGCAGCATCTGCCCGAGCTGAGCGTCACTCCCGCCGAGCTTACACTCCGTGCCCGCGTAGGGGAGACCGCCACCGCCGAGGCTACGCTCCACGTGGCCAACGCCTTCGACTATATCAACGCCGTGAAAGGCGATCAGAGCGCCCAGGGAATCATCATCGGCTCGGCCCTCTATCTCCCGTCAATCTCCGAGCAGACAGTACGCGTCACCTTCCAGCCCAAGGTCGAAGGTAACGTGGACCAGACCTTCACCTTCTCCACCATCATGGGCCAGCCAGTGACGCTCACCGTCCACGGCATTACCACCGGCTGCGAGACTCCCGAAGATAAGGAGGGAGACGAACTCGTGCTCAATCCCGCCGGAGCATACTCCGAATATTTCCAGGACTTCGCCGGCGTGCAGAGCAACAAGCCGCTCGACGTGGCAGGCTGGTGCAATGTCGCCGAAGAGGGCACCCGCGCATGGTGGGGCTATGCAGGCGACGGTTTCACTGCTGCCAAGGTGACCGCCTACGACTCCAAGATGGGTGCCGGAGAGGGCACTCCCTGCAAGATGCTCCTCGTCTCACCTGCCCTCGGCTATGCCGACGCTACAGCCAAAGTGCTTAAATTCCGCCTCATGGGCAAAGGTCTCTACGAAGGAATGACGGACCGGCTCGACATCTGCCTCGTGGAACAGTATCAGGGCGAAACCTACATCTCCCCGATGCAGGGCTTCGACATCCCCGTAACCCCCGACATGGACAGCACCTGGATTCCCTACGAAGTGGACATGAGCGTAATAGACGATATGCCGGACGTCTTCTGGATCGGCTTCCGCTTCACCTCGACCCGCGGACGCGACAACGCCGCGCAGTATTTCGTTACCGACTTTGACTGGGGACATCCCTCCACAGGCATCGGCTCCGTGACAGCACCAGCCGAGGACGGCTATACCGTCTATAACCTCCAGGGCATCTGCGTGCTCAAGACCGCCGACGCCGACGCCCTGCGCACGCTGCCCGCCGGCCTCTACATCATCAACGGCCGCAAGCACGTCATCAAGTAAACCGACCCTTACCCCCGCCATAAAGGGCCGCTCCACGCCGGGGCGGCCCTTTCTTCGCGTCCGCCCCGCTAATCCGGCCACGGCCATGACAGCAGTTACAGCTCAGGCTGATAACGCCGCAGGTAAAAAAACGGTTCTCAAAACTTGCGCGCTAAGTAAAAAATAATTAACTTTGCAAATATTTCAAACAGGGATTATTCCACAATTGCAATGAATCGAGCAGATTCAGCTCTGATCTTACAAATGAACATACTTTAAGAGCATACTAAAGATAATATTTTCTGAACAAATTTATTTATTTGTCATCTGCCGCTCTTGTCACACTTGCGCTTGCTTCCTGTTCAAGCGACGACGCTCCCCAAGTGGGCACAGGCAACGGCAATGTAACATTTCAAGTGCAGCTCCCCGCAGAGTTAGGCAGCCGCGCCTACTTCGGCAACGGCACACAGGCCAAAAACCTCTACGTTGCCGTTTACGACGCCAACGGCAACGTCCTCGACAAACTTACAAACTTCAACGGCGAGACACCCGCCGCCGGGATGACGGTCAACAACTTCACCACCTCCCTGAGCACCACAGTAACTATCCCCCTGGTAAAAGGCCAGACCTACACCGTAGTATTCTGGGCCGACAGCTACGCTCCTGTAGAAGAGGGCGCCGAATTCACAAGCCCCTTCACCTTCACTCCGGCCGATGCTTCCATGAAGGTTGACTACACCAAATTCGTTGGCAACAGCGACGCTCCCGACGCCTTCTTCGCCGCTGTGACCGTTCCCGCTGACGGCACTACCCACAAGGTGGAACTGAAACGCCCCTTCGCACAGATCAACATCGGTACCGATGACCGGATGTCATCATTTACGCCGTGGAGAAGTCACTGGACAGCTACAAGTTCAACCTGCTGCACTGCAAGCAGACGTTCATCTCGCAGCTCAAAAGCGGGGCTATGGGCGCACGTACCATCGACGAGGGGGCTATGGACGAGAAATCGGGCATGAACTTCTCGGAGTATATGGCATTGCTTTCCGGCAATACCGACCTGCTTGACAAAGCGAAGTTGGAGAAGCGTATCGCCTCACTCGAAGGGGAACGCAAGTCGTTCAACAAGGGCAAGCGGGATTCGGAGTTCAAACTGGAATCCAAGACGGGAGAACTGCGTAACAACACGGCTTTCATAGATGCCATGACGGAGGACTGGAACAGGTTTCTTTCGGTTGTGCGGACGGATAATGAGGGCAATCGCCTGAATACCGTCAAGGTGGACGGCGTGGATTCAACCGACGAGAAGGTTCTCGGAAAGCGTTTGCAGGAAATCGCCAAGAACGCCACGACGGGCGGACTGTACAAGGCTGTCGGGGAACTTTACGGTTTTCCGATAAAGGTGGTCAGTGAGCGGATTCTCAAAGAAGGACTGGAGTTTACCGACAACCGCTTTGTGGTGGAGGGAAACTATAAGTACACCTACAACAACGGGCATCTGGCGATGGCAGACCCGATAGCCGCCGCACGTAACTTCCTGAACGCATTGGAGAGGATTCCGTCCATCATCGACCAGTACAAGGCAAAGAACGAGGTGCTGGAAAAGGAGATTCCGCAGTTGCAGGAGATAGCGGGCAAGGTGTGGAAGAAGGAGGACGAACTGAAACAGTTGAAATCCGAACTTGCCGCGCTTGACCGTAAGATTCAGTTGGAGCTTGCACCGCCTACACCGGAAGTTGCCGAAAAGGAGAATGAAAGGCAGGAGGTCAAGCCGGATGCAAGTAGTGTACGGTACGAATCATCACAACATACTGAAAATGCTCCGCAGATACACAGCCCAGCGAATGATCGACCTTCGTCTGGCAACTCCATTGCCAACCATATCGTCATTGGACGTCAGGGATTATATACAAGAGAGGAAAACCGCTCGAAAGGAATAAAAATATAATCCAGATTAAAGAGGTTGTCTAACAAATCTGAATTTTACGATTTCACCCCGTCAGAATAAGCTCTGACAGGGGTGATTTTCATTTTCGGGGACTTATTAGACAGCCTCTTTTTGCATTGAGATACGAGACTTTAGATATTGTGATAGATTAAAAAAAAGAAAAATTCGATGAAAAAAACGCACGATTATTTGGTTGATTCAATCGTTTATCGTAATTTTGCGATGAATTAAAAATGAGAAGTGATTATGGCATATAGTAAAGCACAGCATTTTGAAGACCGGGACGTGATGGCAGCCCGTTTTGCAAAGGCTCTGAGCCACCCGGCACGAATAGCAATCGTAAGGTTGTTGGCTAACCATAATGCCTGTTGTTATTGTGGAGACTTGACAACGGAATTGCCAATCGCGCAGTCTACCATATCACAGCATTTGAAGGTACTGAAAGATGTAGGTCTGATAGACGGCGAGATAGCTCCACCAAAGGTTTGCTATCGTATTAACCGTGAAAGCCTGCTTTTGGCAAAGAAGTTGTTTTCAGAACTCTATGATTTGAATAAGAGTTTTTTTATTGGTATATAACATCGTATTTTTACGATATAAAATAAACTATGGAACAGATAACGGCAAAAAGAGAAAAAAGAAAATCACTGCTGAGAATAGCAATCCCTATCATATTATCATCCTGTCTTCAGATCTCATACGATATTACGGATATGTTCTGGGTCGGGAAACTGGGAAGCGGAGAAGTGGCTGCTGTTGGAACAGCCGGATTTTATATCAAGTTGGGTTGGTCTTTGATAAGCGTGATAACCATTGGTACCATGGTATCGGTTTCACACAGTATAGGGGCTGAAAAGAAGGACAGAATACAACACTTCATATCATGCGGAATACGCAGTACATTCGTGTTGGGGATATTCTATGCCCTGTTCGTCTTTATGCTGGCAGAGCCTCTTATATCCCTTTTCAATATCGAAAGACCGGAAGTAAACACGATGGCTCAGAACTATCTGAGGATAAGCAGTATCACTGTTCTTATCATGTTTATGAACCTTTTGTTTACCGCCATTATAGACGCACACGGAAAGACACAGTTCTCGTTCAGGGCGGTACTTTATGGGAATATCGTCAATATCATTCTTGACCCTCTGTTTATATTTTATTTCGGACTGGGAGTGGAAGGTGCGGCATGGGCTACGGCATTTTCACAGTGGGGTGCCATGATGTATGCGATATATCTTCTCAGACATAGGCTTGAACTTACCTTGAGTATAAAAGCGGTACCCCGCAAGTTTCTCAGGAAAATACTTGGAATAGGCACAGCACCTGCCATGCAGCGTATTTTGTTCTCGCTTATCGGTATAGCCATCGGACGTATAGTAAGTATATGGGGAACAGATGCAATAGCCGCACAGAAGCTGGGTCTTCAGATAGAGTCGCTTTCGTTTCTTCTTATGAACGGTCTTATGCAGGCAACCTCCATACTGATAGGGCAATATTACGGGGAAAGGAATACGGATATGATTAGGAAATGCTATCGTACAAGCATCAGGCTTGGATATTGTATTTCCATACCTGCCACATTCATATTTTTAGCTTTCCCGGAAACCATACTGTCATTTTTCGTGAAGGAGGCTGCCACCATAGAAATAGGCAGTGCCTATCTGCGTATAGTCGGCTTCTCACAGCTGTTTGCCACACTTGAAATACTCACTTCGGGAGCTTATACCGGACAGGGGCTTACCAAATATCCTGCAACCGTGAGCATCGTGTTCACCACAATGAGGATACCTCTTGCCCTTCTGCTTGGCAAAAGTATGGGAATGGGAATAGATGGTGTCTGGTGGAGCATATCGCTTACTAGCGTGATAAAGGGCATTGTACTTTATCTATTATATAGAAAAAGGGAAAAGGAACTTGAAGAATCAAACATACAATATAGCAGTATATGAATACACAGGATTTTTGCTTTATACTTAAACAGAACAGCCATCTGCTTAGAGAGGGGTGTTTCGGACTTGAAAAGGAAAATGTCAGGGTCAATCAGGACGGTACGCTTGCCCTGACTCCACACCCGGCAGTATTTGGCGACAAGGGGAAGCACCCTTATATAACCACCGACTTTTCAGAGAGTCAGGTGGAAATGATAACTCCGCCGCTGCCAAGTGTAGGAGAGGCTTTGGGATTTATGGAAACGCTGCACGATGTGGTTACGGAGAATATCGGCGATGAGCTTCTCTGGCCTCAGAGCCTTCCTCCTGTATTGAAGGAGAATCAGGAGATACCCATTGCACATTATTCGGGAGAGTTCAAGGACAAGGAGTATTACCGTCAGAAACTTGCCGGAACCTACGGAAAGGAAAGGCAGCTTATTTCGGGAATACACTTCAATTTCTCTTTTTCGGAAAAACTGATGGACGTTCTGCTAAAAAGCGGTGTTTGCGGCAGCTCTATGGAGGAGGTCAGGGAAACGGTATATTTTCGTGTGGTAAGGAACTTTCTCAAATACCGCTGGCTTTTTATCTGGCTGTACGGTGAATCTCCGCTTGCAGAAGAAACCCTGAATGTGATTTCGCTTAAAACGGGAGAAAAGCAGCCCATGAAGTGTGGGGTAAGCCTCAGTCTGAGGACAAGTCCATTAGGGTATCGTAACCGTGAGGAGTTCTTCATCGATTATTCCTCACTTGAAGCCTATAATATGTCTATTGACAAACTGATAAGGGAAAACCGTATTGACGGACCTCACGAGCTTTATCTTCCGGTCCGTATCAAGTTTCTGGAAAAGGATAATGGTTCTCCTTCTTATATTGAGGTACGAATTGTGGATCTTGACCCGTTTACAAAATCGGGGGTATGTGCAAGTGCCATTTATTTTTCTCACCTTCTGCTTGTCTATTCTCTGCTGAAGGAGGAGAACGGAAGTCTTACGGAGGAAGAACTGCAAAGGGCAACACGTAATCAGGATATGGCTTCATGCTATGGAAGAGACGAAAAGAAGGAGTTGAAATGCTGCTCGACCACTGTACAGCAGAAAGCTACTTCTATTTTAGAAGATATGGAGAGAATTCTCTCAGAATATGGGGTGCTTGACGATGAAATCTACCGTCAGGAGATGCAGCATAATCTGTACCTTGTACAGAATCCTGAGAAGCGTATAGGCATGGTACTGTATGAGAACATAAACAGGGTGGGGTTTGTACCGTTCCATCTGGAAAAGGCAAGACAGTATAGGGAAACCACCATAAGCGGAGGTTACAGATTTCATGGACTGGAGGATATGGAAATGTCCACACAGCTTCTGCTGAAGGCTGCAATACTTAAAGGGATAGGTTTTGAAATACTTGACCGTAAGGAAAATTTCATACGTCTGTTTGACGGTAAAAAGGAGGAATATGTGATGCAGGCAACCAAGACCTCTTTGGACTCATACGTGTCTGTATTGATGATGGAAAATAAGGTGGTAACGAAGAAGGTGCTGGAACGTGCCGGAATAAGCGTGCCGGGCGGTTATGAATACACGTCACCGGAGGCAGGTATGGCAGACTACCGTATGTATGCAGGGAAACCTGTGGTAATCAAGCCTAAGTCCACCAATTTCGGATTGGGTATAACCATACTGAAGCATAACTATGATGAAACGGACTTCAAGGCAGCCTTGCAGATAGCCTTTGAGCATGACAACACGGTGCTTATAGAGAAGTTCATACCGGGAAGGGAGTTCAGGATATTCATCATCAATGATGAAGTGGTAGGTATCCTTCACCGTGTTCCGGCAAACGTGACGGGTGACGGTGTTCTGAATATCGGACAACTGATAGACAGGAAGAATGAAGATCCGCTCAGAGGTAAAGGATATCGCACCCCTTTGGAGAAAATTAGAAAGGGGCGTGAGGAGGAAATGTTTCTGAAGCAGCAGGGAATGGATTTCAACACTGTACCCAAAGAGGGGGAAGTGGTCTATCTTCGTGAGAACTCCAATATCAGTACGGGAGGAGACAGCATAGATTTTACAGACGATATAGACGACTCGTACAAGGCTATTGCTGTGGAAGCTGCCAAAGCTCTGAACGTGAAGATTACCGGGCTGGATATGATGATACAGGATATTCATGCTCCTGCCACACCGGATAACTATGCGATCATTGAAATGAACTTCAATCCTGCCATACATATACACTGTTATCCGTTCAAGGGCAAGAACAGACACCTGAACCATAAGATGATCAGGGCTTTGGGATTTTAAAGACAGTGCAGACAATAAAAAGGATATAACCTATCCTTTTTATTATAGGTTAAACCAACGTATATTTACGATTTAAAATATATATAATCACATGGAACATATTACATACATCGGAGAAGTTGTTGAAAAGTTGGCGGTGACCCATGAACCTCACCGGAGCATCCAACACATTGAACCTCCGTGAGGGCACAATCTCATCATCGGCCGACTTTGACGGCAACGTGTCGTTCGCCACGCAGAGCATCAACACCGGCATGGACTTCCCGGTAACTAAAACCGACGCCGAGGCCGACGCCACCCCGTACAGCTACCTTGCCATGGGTTACATCCTCTGCGGCGACGCCCAAAGCGCGAAGGCCTCGCTCCCGACGGTAGAGCTGATGCTCAACGACCGTACGGAACCCTTCGCCACCTACGGCAACATCCCGGCGCAGGGCAACTTCCGTACCAACATCTACGGCAGCCTGCTTACCAACAAAGAGAAGTTCACCGTAACCATCAACCCCGCGTTCGTGAATAGTTTCAACAATGGCGTCTTGACTGTAGACAACGAGGAAGATCTCGTAGCCGCCGTGAAACAAGGCACCAATGTGAAGTTGGACAAAGACCTTGAAATGGATGGCAGTTTCATTCAGGAAATTCCCGAAAACAAATCTGTAGAGGTCGACCTCGCAGGTAATGACCTGTCCCTCACTTCAGGAGCTACACTTCAGAATAAGGCAATTTCCTTAGTGAACAAATCGAACGAACCATCCGCTGTCAAAATCAAGAAGAACGGCACAATCTTCTCTATGGTAGAGGGAGGTAAACTTCATATCAAAAACGTAAACCTTACTGTTACAGAAGGAGTATCTGAAATAAATTCATGCGCCATATTGGTTGACGGTGACAATGCAGATGCGGTAATTGAAGATTGCGTGATTACCTATAAAGCGTATGCCATTTCTACAAACGCTTCCGAACGCCGGGAGAACATGACCATTACATTGAACAATGTAAAAGCAATTCCTGAACCTACGTCCAACCGTACAGGTTCCCCTTTCTTGTTCAATACACCGATGACCGTGAATGCAACCGACTGTTTGTTCCAAGGCATTAACAACGGCGGTATCTTACGCGGCGGTACATACAATATGAACAATTGCACGTTCGAGCAGACACTTGTTCCTGAAAACAGTCCTCTTGGCGCGGCCACAACAAAGGATGCTATCAAGAATATTTTCCATAATTTTAACAGAAACAACTGGGGTACAGGCAATAATGTTCCTCTTGCAGCTCTTACAGTCGGAAACAAAGGTGACGAGTATCAGTATCCTACAATTGTGACCCTCACAAACTGCACGCTGATAGTTCCTGAGGTGGCACGTAATACCAACAATGAGATTCTGAGTTCGCTGCCGGCAATGTACGTGTATGCTAACCAAGGCGAAGGCCTGGGCGTAACAATCACAATGACAGGTTGCAAATATAACGAGATCCTCGAGTTTGCTTCCGGTAATATCGTTTATAACGGCCGTGCCATCAGTGCTGCTGAAAGCATCCCCGCAAACGTTCAGTAATCACAACAACTCCATCCAAATAAGAAGAAGCGCCCCGCAAGAGGCGCTTCTTTGTTCTTATGGAGCGGAGACATTCCTGCCTCCGTTACAAAGCCGCATGAGCGGCTTATGTGATGCGATTGAGCGGGTTAGTCGCTGTCGCCGTTTCGGCCGGAGTCACGGTGGCCTCCGTTCCATAGGGAGTGCCTCCCCATAATCAGCGTCGGGAGCCTTTGCGCTTCTTGCCTTTCTTCTTGGAGGGGACGGCGGGGAGAGGTTTGTTGGGGTTGCCGGAGTCGGAAATCAGAGCGAAGTCGAGCATCTTCTTGTCCATGTCGGCGCGTGCCACCTGCACCTTCACGCGGTCGCCCAGTGTGTATTTGTTGTGGTGCTTGCGGCCGATGAGGCAATAGTTCTTGTCGTCGAAGTCGTAGTAGTCGTCGGCCAGGTCGCGTACCGGCACGAGGCCCTCGCACATATTCTCGTCGAGTTCCACGTAGAAGCCCCATTCGGTGACGCCCGAGATCACGCCCTCGTAGATTTCGCCGAGGCGGTCTTTCATGAACTCTATCTGCTTGTAGCGTATGGAGGCGCGTTCGGCGTTGGTGGCGAGCACTTCCATCTCGGAGGAATGTTCGCAGAGGTCTTCGGTCTTGCGCTTGTCAACGCTGCGGCCGCCCTCCATATACTTGGCCAGGAGACGGTGTACCATCATGTCGGGGTAACGGCGGATGGGGGAGGTGAAGTGGGTGTAATAGTCGAAGGCGAGGCCGTAGTGGCCTATGTTGTCGGTGGTATATTCCGCTTTCGCCATAGAGCGGATGGCAAGGATAGAGAGCATGTTTTCCTCGCCGCGTCCCTTGACGTTGCGGAGCATACGGTTGAGGCTCTTGTTGACGTCCTTTGCGCGGCCGTCGGTCTGCACCTTGAATCCGAAGCGCTGCGCTATACGCGAGAAGTTGCTGATTTTTTCCGGGTCCGGGTTGGCATGCACGCGGTAGACGAAGGTCTTGGCCTTCTTCCCCTCCGGCACCTTGCCCACGGCCATGGCAACATACTTGTTGGCCAGCAGCATGAACTCCTCGATTAGCTTGTTGGCGTCTTTCGATTCCTTGAAATATACAGAGATGGGGTGCCCTTTGTCATCGATTTCGAATCGCACTTCTGCACGGTCGAACTCCAGCGCGCCGTCGTCGTAACGGCGCCGTCGCAAGGTCTTGGCCAGCTCGTTGAGGGTATGGAGCTCGGCGGCATATTCACCTTCGCCGGTCTCGATTATCTTCTGCGCCTCCTCGTAGGTAAAGCGGCGGTCGGAGCGTATCACGGTGCGGCCGATACGGTGGTTCACCACGTTAGCTTTAGCGTCGAGCTCGAAGATTGCCGAGAAGGTGAGTTTCTCCTCATTGGGGCGCAGCGAGCAGATGCCGTTGCTCAGGTGCTCGGGGAGCATCGGGATGGTGCGGTCCACGAGATATACGCTGGTGGCGCGCTGCTGTGCCTCGCGGTCTATAAGCGTGTTGGGATGCACGTAGTGGGTAACGTCGGCTATGTGGACGCCCACTTCGGTGTTGCCGTTGGCGAGCTGGCGTATGGAGAGGGCGTCGTCGAAGTCCTTGGCGTCGCGCGGGTCGATGGTGAAGGTCAGGATGTTGCGGAAGTCCTCCCGCTTGGCTATCTCCTGGGGCGTAATACCGGCGTCTATGCGGTCGGCCGCTTTCTCCACGTTGGCGGGATAGCGGTAGGGGAGACCGAACTCGGCGAGGATGGCGTGCATCTCGGCGGTATTGTCGCCCTTGCGGCCCAGGACGTCCACTATTTCGCCACGCGGTGTCATCTCGTCGTCGCGCCATGCTACGATACGCGCTATTGCCTTGTCGCCGTCCTTGCCGCCCTTCAGCTTGCTGCGGGGTATGAGTATGTCGGCGGCCAGGAACTTGGAGTCGGGGACGAGCAGCGAGACGTTGCGGTCCATCTTGATGGTGCCGATGAATACCTGGTCCTTGCGTTCGAGTATTTCCACGACGCGTGCCTCGGGGTCCTGACCGCGGCGCGAGGCGGAGACCACTACACGCACCTTGTCGCCGTTGAGGGCGTGCATGGAGTTGCGCTCGGCCACCAGGATGTTCTCGTCGTCGATGATTACGGCGTTCCGGCCGTTGCTGCGGCGCACGAAGTAACCGACGTTCTCTGTGCCTCGGTTGGCTTTCGCCTTATACTTGCCGAGCGCTACTTCGAGTATCTCGTCGGCCTCGGCCAAAGTGTCGAGGATGTTTATCACGTCGAGGCGGTTGGCCGGATTGGTGGCGCCGATGGCGAAGGCTATCTGCTTGTAGTTGAATGCTTTCTTATATTCTTTCTGGAGGAACTCCACTATGCGTTTCTCTATTTCGGGCTTGCGCATACGTTCCCCGCCTTGTTTCGCTTGTTTCATTGCTATGGTGTTATATACGGTTAAGGCACGGCGGCATAAAGGGCTTCCGCCGGCACGTTTATTATTAGAACGCTAAGTTACGCAAAAATATCTTAACAAACAAATAAAAAGTTGCTGCGGTCGCAAAAAAAGGCTAACTTTGCACCATAACCTGAATTTATACACACATATATGAAGAAAACATTACTTGCTTTGACCCTGACCTTGGGAACACTCGCCGCTTGGGGAGCGTACCCCGCTACCTCTTATACCCTTGACGGCACCACGCTCGAAAAGTGGAACGGCACGGAGACGGAAATAGACATGAACTCCGACCCGGCGCTCGCCGCCGTCACCGACATCGCCAACAACGCTTTCAAGAATAACGGTACGCTGAAGACTATCGTCATCGGCGACGCCGTGAAGAACATCGGCTTATGGTCGTTCATGGACTGCCACGCGCTGGAGAACGTCACGCTTCCGGTAGGTCTGGAAGCCATCAAAAACGCAGCTTTCTCATCCTGTACGGCACTCAAGGCCATCGACATCCCCGCCTCGGTAACGACGCTCGGGAACTCCGCCTTTTATAACTGTCAGTCACTGTCCACTGTAGGGCTCAACGCAAATGTTGACGCCGTCAACGATATGTGCTTCAGCGGCTGCATTGCCCTCAAATCCCTTACGCTTGCTCCTTCGGTAAAGACTATAGGCAACGAAGCTTTCCAGGGAGCGGGAATCACCTCCATCGACCTCTCCAACGTGACGGTCATCAATACTTCCGCCTTCGAGGACTGTTCCTCGCTGGCAACGGTCACTTTCTCGCCGGCACTTGAGGAAATAAGCTCTTCCGCTTTCGCCTATTCGGCCATCCGCGGCATCGACCTCAGCGGGTGTACCGGCGAAGTTACGGTAGGCTTCAACGCTTTCCAGGACTGCTCACAACTCGCCACGGCACTTCTCCCCGCCCAGGCAAGCATTTCCTCAGGTATGTTCACCAACTGCACCGCGCTGCAGGAACTCACCATACCCGACACATGGAGCGAAATTCCCGTGAAGCTCGCCAACGGCTGCACCTCGCTCCGCAAGGTGACCCTCGGCAGCGGCGTCACCGCCATCAAGAACACCGCTTTCATGGGCGACACTGCCCTGAAGGAGGTGGTTTGGAACGATGTGCTTGAAACCATCGACTGGAACGTATTCTACGAGTGCGGTTTCGAGGAACTCAACCTTCCGGAATCGCTTGTCAGCGTTGACGATTATTCTTTCAGCGCTCTCCCTGAGCTCAAGAAGGTTAAATTTGGCGCTGCCCTGACATCGCTTGGCGCAAGCTGCTTCGCGCAGTGCCCGAAACTCCAGAGCGTAGAGTGCGCCGCCACCGTACCGCCCACACTCGGCAGCGATGCATGGACAGGCTCTAACACAGCGAACGCCACGCTCTACGTCCCCTCTGAATCGGTAGCCGCTTACGAGGCCGCAGACCAGTGGAAAGACTTCGGGGTGTGTACCTCGATAGTGACGGGCATCGACGAAATAGAAGCCACGGGCGGCACCTCCACCATCTATGACCTGCAAGGGCACCGCGTTCAGGGAGACAATCTCCCCGTCGGCCTCTATATAATCAAACAAGGCAACCAGACCCGCAAGGTCCTCGTGAAGTAACGCGCCGCAATACCTACGGTGCCACCAACCCGCGCCAACACAAAATACCAAAGCACAACGCCCCGAGCTCCTCGCCCGGGGCGTTTATTTTAGACCATAATGACTCAAAGTCAGTCTTTGACAATCCACTTACCCGATTTGGTTGAACCTTCCCGGGTAAGTTTACCCTCCTTTTTTAGTTTATTGGTAATTTTCTGCACACCGATTCTGGAAAGACCAATGAGCTTTGCAACTTCAGAAAGAGTTATGGAATTGTTTCTTGAAAGAATATAAATCACTTTATCTATGTTCGATTTTATTTCTTGTACACTTTCTTGTATACTGTCTCCGGTTTCTTGTATACTGTCTCCGGTTTCTTGTATACTATCGCTGGTTTCTTGGGTACTTCTGGTCTTATTGATCAGATTTTCTTGTATACTTTCTGTGATTTCTTGTATACTCTCGTCCTTTTCTTGTATACTTTCTCTTGTTTCTTGGGTACTATGACCCATTTCTGGTATACTTTCTTGGACAGTGAGTGGTGTTTCGTCAAAGGGGTAGATGTCGTCATAGAGGGTGGTCATTGCTTCGGTGTCAGGTTGTCGTTCTCCGAAGGCGAGGGTTAGCGTTGTGCGGTCCATGCCGTCGGAGGTTGTGGTTTCCAGCCTGGGTGAAGAATGATATACTGTCTCCCATGTCTTGAAGATGCCTTGGAGCCCACTGCCGGCACGTTCGCCGTATTGCACCATTGCAAGCATTTTCATCATAACTCCGTTTCGCGGGTCGGAAGCACTGTCGCGAAGCACTTCATTAAGCGAAACGCGCATTCCTCCGGGGTTTGCGAACAGGAAACCTTCGGCACTTTTTCGCACTACAATGCCGCGTCGTCCGTAGAAGTCGGCGTTGGCAAGCATGTTGACTGTTGCTTCGCGCACTGTCTTGTGCAACGGCGTATCTTCATCCCGGAAATTACCTTTGAATTTGAAGGGCACTTTCAGGTCGGCTTGCAATTTGGGGATGACTTTCAGGATAAAGTCGAAGACGTTGCCGCTCCAGTCGCCCGACTGTGAGGTAAGACGGTCGGACCAGCGGGCATAAATCCCGTTGGTGCGGTTTTCCTGATAGTCGAGGAAATAGGTCGGGAGGACAGCCGAGATTTCATATTCGTAGCCGAACATGAGCAGCCCTGCCAAGGTGGGATGGAATTTGCCGGTTTCCTTATCTTCGCGCACGGCTCCGATGCGACGTAGGAACATGGTATCGTCTTCGCGGTTCCAAAGGTGGTTGGGTCGCACCAGTTTGAAAATATTGCGGTATGATTTCACCGTTTCCTGGCAGAATACCGATGTGTCAAGGTCGGTGAGCAGGGTGTTGTCGTCGGTTACCAGTGCCGAGTCGCGAATCATCAGGGCTACTTCTTCGCGCGAGCAGTGGTAATCTCCCTCGAAGTTGCGGCGGTAAGTGCCGCTGCGCGGGTCGGCTCCCACATATACAGGACGTGAGGTGCGCTCGGCGCGAGGCACACGGATTACCACAATATTTTTTCCTTCGAGGCTGTCGGTATACACCATGCTGTCAGTAAGGATATTGCAACTGACTTTCTGTCGGTTATTCACTGTATTCCAGAAATCCTTCAGTGTCTTGTGAACGTCGTCGAGGCCTTCCACGACGAGTTGGCCCTGTTTCTTTTCATTGACGCCGAGAACAATCACGCCGCCGTCGCTGTTCGCAAAAGCGGAGTACGTTTCCCAAAGCGAGGCGGGTAAGCCGCCACGGGCTGACTTTACCTCAAGCCGGGAGTTTTCCTTATATGTTGTCAGTAAATCGAGGCTGAAAGATTCGTGAGTATACATATCCGGCACAATTAGATAATGCAAATTTACGAATAATCGCGGTTAAAACCAAATAAGCCTAAGAAATTTGTCTTAAAGTCACGCAATAAAAAATGGCCGGATTTGTAATCCTACATACTTGCCGTTTGGCGGTCGGGGAGGCGTGGCACCCCCCTACGGTGTGGCCATAAGGTAATCAGAGCCGTCAGAGATATTAAAGGCACCGGCGGTGGGGTGGAATCGAGTGGTTAAAATATGTTTAAAAACATAAAAGTGTAGTTTTTACCTTTTTGTCATACGGGAAAAGCTATTTTTTACTAATTTTGTAATTCTTAAAAGCGGATTTAACGTGCCCCGGTTGTTTTGAATAGTAACTGTCGGAACTATTTTTGTCCTCTTGCGGCAAAGTGGCACCCTTGAAAATAACCGCGATTATTAATATTAAACTCAAAAATATGGACAGATATAACGAAGCGCTCAAAGCCAGCGCCGTGACGGAAGACGATGCCCTCGTCGCCTCCCAAGTGGCTGAAATCCTTGAAAAAGTACCTCAATACGAATCCAAGGAAGTCTACAAATTCCTGCTCAACAGCGTGGATCTCACCACTCTTCAGACCGAAGATTCCGAACTCAGTGTAGCCAAGTTCACGACCCGAGTCAACGACTTCGACAACGACTATCCGCAATACGGCCACGTGGCCGCCATCTGCGTGTACAGCAACTTTGCGGAGGTGGTCAAGACGCATCTCGACGTCCCCGGCGTCGATGTCTGCGTGGTGGCTGCCGGATTCCCGTCGTCACAGACTTTCCAGGCCGTGAAGGTGGCCGACTGTGCCCTTGCCGTGGAGGCGGGAGCGCAGGAGGTGGACATCGTGTTCCCCGTGGGAATGTACCTCGACGGAAATTACGAGGATCTCTGCGACGAAATCATCGAGCTGAAACATACCGTCAAGAAGGCTAAGCTGAAAGTCATTCTGGAGACCGGCCTGCTCAAGACCGCCAGACGCATCAAGGAGGCGTCGATACTTTCGATGTACTGCGACGCCGACTTCATCAAGACATCCACCGGCAAGGTATATTCCGGTGCCAGCTTCGAGGCGGCATACGTCATGTGCCAGTGCATCAAGGAATACTATGAGAAGACGGGCCGGAAGGTGGGCTTCAAGGCAGCCGGGGGCGTGCGCTCCACGGCCGATGCCATGGGCTATTATGCCATAGTGAAAGAGGTGCTCGGCGACGAGTGGCTATGCCACGACCTCTTCCGCCTGGGCGCCAGCTCGCTGGCCAACAACCTGCTCTCCTCGCTCGAAGGAACCGAAGTCAAGTACTTCTGACCCGTGCCATTCCGGCTGATTAACCGTACAAACGGCCCGGATGCAAATGAAAAAACGGGCTTCCGGTCCGCTTTCGCCACCCGTTCAACCGGGAAAGGTTACTTTTTCCACAGACAAACTTAAACTGAAAAAACCACCTGATATATGGGAATAAAGAGACTTATAACAGCCGCCGTAGCAGCCGCGGGGCTCTTCGGCGCTTTCCTGCTTACGGCACAGACCGAAGCCCCGGTGCGCCAGAAACCGGCTCAGGTGTACGGTGTGGCTTTCTACAACCTTGAAAACCTCTTCGACACCATCAACAACAACGGAAAATACGACCTGGAGTTCTCGCCGAAGGGCGACCGCAAGTGGGACGGCAAGAAGTATTGGAGCAAAATCCACAACATGGCCTACGCCATCTCGCAGCTCACCACACAGACGACGCCCGACGGTCCGGCCGTGATAGGCGTCAGCGAAATCGAGAACCGCTCCGTGCTCGAAGACCTCGTCAAGGCCGAGCCGCTGCGACACCGCAACCTCCGCATAGTGCACCACGACTCCCCGGACCGCCGCGGCGTGGACGTGGGACTGCTCTACGACCCGCAGTATTTCCGCCCCATCAACGTCACCAACCACCTGCTCTACATAGACTCGTTGCCCAACTTCCGCACGCGCGACCAGATGTGTGTGGTAGGCCTCCTGGGCCCGGCACGCGTGGCCGTAATAGTCAACCACTGGCCGTCGCGCCGCGGCGGCACGGAACAGAGTTCGTGGCTCCGCGAGGCAGCCGCACGCCTGAGCCGCCACATAGCCGACTCGCTCCACGCCATCGACCCCAACATGGGCATCATAGTGATGGGCGACCTCAACGACGACCCCAACAACCGCTCGTGCGCCGAGGTGCTCGGCGGCGCCAAGAACATGAAGGACGCCAAGCCGGGACAGTTCTACAACCCCTTCTGGAAGAAGCTCGACGACGGCATCGGCTCATACATCTACCGCAGCGGCTGGGACCTCTTCGACCAGATAATAGTGGGCTACGACTTCTGCGCCCAAGGTTCCAACCCGCTCGAGTTCCTTGCCGCCAAGGTATGGAACGACAAGCCGTTCCTCATCCAGCAGGAAGGGCAGTACAAGGGTTCGCCGCTGCGCACATTCGGCTCCGGTGTGTGGATGGACGGATACAGCGACCACCTTCCCACCGAAGTGTTCCTGAAAGTGCGGCCGCGCAAATAACCTGTAAAATCCCCTTGAAAATAACAAAATCAAACATATCAGAATCATGCGAATAAAACTTACACTGCTCCTGCTCCTTTGCATGGCGCTCCCGACGCTCGCGGCCACCGGTCTGACGGGCATGGTGGTAGACGCCCGCAACGGCAAGCCCGTGGCCGATGCCAACATCGTGCTCCGCGGCCAGGGCGTTTTCGTGGTCAGCGGCGCTGACGGCCGCTTCACCATCTCGAACGCGCAGCCGGGCGAAACACAGCTCGACATTATCGCTTACGGCTACGACGACTTCTCGCAAGACGTCACCGTAAAGTCCGGAATCGTGGCTGACGTCGGCACGCTCCGCCTGACGCCTACCTTCGATGCCCGCAACATGACCTCCGACGACCAGATGGAAGACCAGTCCGCCCTCGTGGAGGACGAAGGGCTCTCACAGTCCATCGGCACCATCCAGGGTGCCACCAACGACGTCTATTACCAGACGGCAAACTACAACTTTTCCACCGTGCGTTTCCGCATCCGCGGCTACGAAGCCAACTGGAACGCCGGTTACATCAACGGTTTCGACTATAACGACGCCATGCGCGGCCGCTTCAACTACAGCGGACTGGGCGGCATGACCTCAAGCGCCTTCCGCAACAAGACCGTGGAGGTGGACATGGACAACGCCAACTTCGGCTTCGGCCGCATAGGCGGTTCCACCAACTTCACCACCTACGCCTCGGAATACGCCCCGGGCTTCCGCGGCAACGTCAGCTACACCAACTCCAACTATATGCTGCGCGCCATGCTCCAGTACAACACCGGCGTGACGAAGAACGGCTGGGCATTCTCGGCCAGCGTCATAGGGCGTTACGCTCCGGAGGGTGTTATAGAGGGTACGTTCTACAACAGCTTCGGCTACGCCCTCTCGTTGCAGAAAATCTTCAACGACAAGCACTCCATCAACATCTCCACATGGGGCGCCCCGACCGAGCGCGCCACCAACGCCGCCGCCACACAGGAGGCCTATGACCTGGCCGGCTCGAACCTCTACAACCCCTCGTGGGGTTATCTCGACGGTAAGAAGAAATCGGCCCGCGTTGTCAAAAGCTTCGACCCCTCGGCCCTCGTCAACTGGATATGGAAACCCAAGATGGGAACCGTTGTGAACACCGGTATCGGTTTCCGCTCCAACAACTATTCCAGCTCGGCGCTGAACTGGTACCAGGCAGCCGACCCGCGCCCCGACTACTACCGCTACCTGCCGTCGTACTACAAGCCTACGGCCGACCCGGAGACGGACCCGGACCTCTACGCCGCACAGCTGGCGCAGTATGACACATACACCGACCTCTGGCGCCACGACAAGCACTTCCGCCAGATCAACTGGGACGCCCTCTACCAGGCCAACTGGCTGAACCGCGACCTCTACGACCGCAACCCCGAACTCAAGGGGCAGTCCACATATATCCTGGAGCGCCGCCACTCCAACTTCACCTCCTGGATGTTCAACAGCTACGTCAACAGCCGCCTCAACGACTACATGCAGCTCCAGGCCGGCGTCAGCTTCAACTACACCGACGCCCACTACTACAAGACCATTGACAACCTCCTGGGCGGCGAGTTCTGGAGAGATGTCGACAACTTCGCCGAGCGCGACTTCCCCGACAATCCCGAAATCCTGCAGAACGACCTGCGCAACCCCAACCGCAAGGTGACGGACGGCGACAAGTTCGGCTACGACTACAACATACGTTCTTATCTGGCCAAGGCCTGGATCCAGAACCAGATCAACACCATGCACTGGGACGTGAACTACGGTCTCGAAATGAGCTACACCAACTTCATGCGCCACGGTAACATGCAGAACGGCCGCGCCCCCGAGAACTCGCTGGGGAGCGGCAAACGCCACACCTTCGACAACGCCGCCTTCAAGGCCGGCGCCACGTACAAGCTCAACGGCCGCAATTACTTCGCGGCTCACTTTGCATACGGCACACGCGCCCCGCTGCCCGATTACGCTTATGTTTCACCGCGTATCAAGGATACCTCGGTCACAGGCCTGAAGAGCGAGCGTTTCCTCTCGGCCGACATCGCTTACATCTGGAACTATAATAACTTCCGCGGCTCCATCGGCGGTTTCTACACCGAGATGTGGGACGGCATCAAGCGCAGCGGATTCTACGACTACCAGCTCAACACCTTCATGAACTACGCCATGTCCGGCATCCAGACACGATACACCGGTCTGGAACTCGGTTTCGTCTACAAGTTCACCCCGAGCCTCTCGCTCACCGGTGCAGGTACCATAGCGCAGTACACCTACCGCAACAACCCCCTCGGCGTCCGTTCGTATGAAAACGGTTCGCAGGAGGATGTCAGCCGCCGCGTTTACCTCAAAGGTTTCCACCTCGGAGGTACCCCGCAGCAGGCTTATAGCCTCGGCCTCGACTACGCAGCTCCCGGAATGTGGTTCTTCGGCATCAACGCCAACTACTTCGCCGACGGTTACGTAGACCTCGCCCCGACACGCCACGAGGCAATGCCGGAACTTTACACAGTGGTAAAACCCGCCGAAGGCCAGACCATCCAGCAGGCCGTGGAGCAGAAAATCGAAGAGATAGCCCACCAGGACAAGCTCAAAGACGCCTTCACCCTCAACGTAAGCATCGGCAAGGTGATATACACGCGCTGGGGTTCGCTCAACTTCAATCTCAGTGTCAACAATGTGCTGAACAACCGCAAGATTCAGACCGGCGGTTATCAGGAAGGTAAGTTCGACTACGAGAACTACAGCACCACCAAGTTCCCGAACAAGATTTATTATGCCCAGGGCATCCGCGTGTTCTTCAACTTCGGAATACGCTTCTGATCGCCGGCGGCAGAACCTCAAAAAAAGATTATAAAAGATGAAAAAAATAGGAATATATCTTACACTTGCCGCCGCAGTGCTCACGGGAGCCGGTTTCTCCTCATGCAGCGACGACAAGGATTATCCCCCCGTAATAGTGCCGGCCGACTACGGCAGCGGCGTCTGGGACGACCCCATGAGCGTCTCGCAGGTAATAGCCGGCGCCAACGGCAGCGGCGTCTGGGTAACCGGTTACATCGTTGGATGGATAGACACCGGCATCTCCAACGCCTATACCGCCGAGACAGCCAAGTTCGAGACCCCTGCAACCGTGGCCTCAAATATGCTGATGGCCGCCAGCCCCGACGAGCGTGACATCACCAAGTGCATCCCCGTGCAGCTCGTCAGCGGCTCCGATGCCCGCAAGGCCCTCAACCTCGTGGACAATCCCGGAAACCTCGGCAAGCTCGTAACCGTGAAGGGCAACTGCGAACGCTACTTCGGCACCAACGGAATGAAAAGTATAGATAATTGCAACTTCGACTCCGTGGGCGTCTACGAGAAACCGACGCTTCCCGCCATCTACGAGGCCAACAAGAGCGGCGGCTTCGAGAAGTGGAACTTCACCGACAACTCCGTTGGCGGCGGCAACGTCTGGAAAGTGGACTCCAAGTACGGCATAGTGGCTTCGGGCTATATATCCGGCACACGCTACGACACCGACACCTGGGCCGTATCGCCTGAAATCAACCTCTCGGGCTACACCAAGGTTGAGTTCACCTTCCGGGAGGCAGCCAACTACTTCACTACCAACGCCAACTTCGTGAAATATTGCAGCGTGGCGGTACGCGAGGCCGGCGGCCAGTGGCAGACGCTCACAATGCCCGGGACACCCGACCTGCCCGGCAACAACTGGACATTCATGGACGCCGGAACAGTGGACCTCTCATCCTATGCCGGCAAGAAGATTGAAATCGGTTTCCACTACACCTCGTCGGCAGCCGCCAACCTGGCCGGAACATGGGAAATCGACGCCGTGCGTGTGACAGGTGAAAAGTAACAACACTTTAATACTTAGAGCAAAATGAAAATATTGAAAACAACATACCTCGGATCCGCGCTCCTATTGGCCGCAGCACTGTCGTCGTGCCAGAACGACTTTGACGATCCGGGTCTGCAAGTTCCCGAAGCCACATGGCAGGCCAACACCACCATCGCCGAGCTCAAGGAGCACTTCTGGAAAGGCGACACCAACTACGCCATCGAGTGCCCCGAGCGCGAGGACGGCTCGCACTACATAATCAAAGGGCGGGTAATCTCCTCCGACGCTTCCGGCAACATCTACAAGTCGATGTACATCCAGGACGCTACCGGCGCCATAACCCTCTCCATCAACCAGAACTCCCTGTACAACCAGTACCGTCTGGGCCAGGAAGTGGTTATCGATGTCACGGGCCTCTATATAGGCAAATACGCCGGCCTGGAGCAGATAGGCGGCTACGGCGAGTACAACGGCACGCCGCAGGTCTCCTTCATGATTTACCCCAACTTCACCTCCCACACGCAGCTTAACGGTACCCCGGTGCAGGACCTCGAACTCATAAACTACGGCCAGACACCTCAAAATGACGGATATTATTGCACCGTGATGAAGATTTCCGACCTTCCCACCGACGAGGCCGGCATACGCAATATGTCGAGCCGTCTTGTGGAACTCCGCAACGTCCACTTCGAGGAGGGGGGCGAGAACACATACTCCACTTACCAGAACACGGAAAACCGCAACCTGATGGACGAGCAGGGCAACACGATCGTGGTCCGCACCTCGGGCTACTCCACATTCTACGCCAACACTCTGCCGAAGGGCAACGGTACCGTCCGCGCGCTCCTCTCTTACTTCAACGGCACATGGCAGCTCCTTCTCCGCTCGACGGCCGACTGTATGTTCGAGAGCAAGGGACAGAAGGAAGACCCCTACACCGTAGAGGAAGCGCTCGCCCTCCAGAATACCGGAACCGCCGGTTGGGTCAAGGGCTACATCGTGGGTGCCGTCAAGGGCGGTGTATCGACCGTCACCTCCAACTCCGACATCATCTGGGCCACCGACGTGGATATGGACAACAACGTGGTTATCGGCGCTACGGCCGACACCCGCGACTTTACCAAGTGCATGGTGGTACCCCTCCCCGCGGGTTCCGAACTGCGCGCCAAGGTCAACCTTATCGACAACCGCGGCGTCTATGGCCAGGCACTCAGCGTTCGAGGCACCTTCGCACCGCAGATGGGCATGGCATCGCTCACCGGCAACAACGGTACCGCAGCTGAGTTCCAGCTCGGCGGAAGCACCACTCCCGACAACCCCGACACTCCCGATAATCCCGACCTTGGCGAGACGGTATCGCTCAATGTCAAGGACGCCAAGGATTTCGCCGGTACCTTCGCTGAAGAAATTCCGCAGGGCGATCCGCAGAACGCCAACGGCCAGGCTGCTCACTGGCAGCCGCTGCAGTCGATGATGCTCGGGGACTTCGCGTTCACCTTCTCCTATCCCTCGGGAACCAAGGACAACTCAACCCCGGCCTACTATCTGTCTCCATCATGGAACCCCAACACGGCCCCCACGCTGCGTCTCTACCGCAGTTCCGAGATGACAGTCAAGGCTCCCGCCGGCAAGAAGCTCGGTAAAATCGTGTTCAAAGCAAGTACCAAAGGAACGGTTGAAATCACCGCCAACACCGGCAAGGTGGTCATCGAAGGCGAAACCGACCGTATCTGGACCGGCAATGCCGAGAGCATCACTTTCACATTCGCCGGCTCTTACCGCATAAATTCTTTTGACTTCACGTTCGTTAAATAAGCAGATAACGAATCATACCTACCATCCCCGCCGGCAATACCAGTGCCGGCGGGGATATTTGACAGACAACAATTATGAAAAAATTCCTACTCACGTTCCTGATGTTCCTCGGCGCCGCGGGCGTCGCGACGGCCTCTTACCCCGGCGGCTACTACAACGCCATGGACGGCAAGAAGCAGGCTGATCTGAAATCGGCCGCCAAAGGGTGTGTATCGCAGCACACCCGCCTCGTCTACACACAGCTGCCCGTCTACTGGCAGTACACCGACGTATATCCCGACCTTGTGGACGGATACAAGCGTTGGTGGGAAATGTACTCCGACGATGTCTATCTGCTGCGCGGCGAAGCGCTCTCGTCCTTCAGCAGCTACCGTATGCAGCGCGAACACGCCATCCCCAAGTCGTGGTGGAAGAAAAACGGCGACGTGGAATACACCCCGGCCTATTCCGACCTGTGGAACCTTTACCCCTCGAACGGGCGCGCCAACCAGGCCAAGCTCAACTATGCCTTCGGCGTCTGCAAGTCCACGACCTTCGACAACGGCGTCACTAAAGTAGGCCCCGCGGCCACGGGCTACGGCGGCGGTTCAGGCAACGTCTTCGAGCCGGGCGACGAATACAAGGGGGATTTCGCACGCACCATCTTCTACATGGCGACGGTATATGACGACCTTCCCTGGGTCATCAACTACATGTTCTCGGCCAACAGCCCGTATCCCACGCTGCGGCCCTGGGCAGTGGATATGCTCCTGAACTGGGCGCGCCAGGACCCCGTCTCGCAGAAAGAGGTGGAGCGCAACGACGCCGTGCAGAACGCGCAGGGCAACCGCAATCCCTACATCGACTTTCCCGAACTGGCCGAATATGTGTGGGGTACGCGCCAGAACGAAGTGTTTCGCATCTCGGAGCAGGGAGGCCAGGTGACACCTCCCGTCACCGGCGACCCTGAAATCACCGAACCGGTGAACGACGAAGCCCTCGACTTCGGCGAAGTGGCGGTAGGGCAGAGCACAGGGGCACAGCTCCGCGTGTCAGGAGCCAACCTCACCGCGCCCCTTTCGGTGCGTGTCACCGGAGACGACCGCGCCATGTTCACGGTCTCGGCACGCTCCATCCCGGCACTTGACATAAACCGCGGCAACGCCTACCTGCTGAACGTAATCTACACCCCGACGGCCACCGGCACGCACCACGCCAACCTCACCCTCTATGACGGTGGCCTCCCCCTTGGCCACGAAATCAACGTGCGGCTCATAGGCCAGGCATTCCCGGTGCCTACGCTCACCACTCTGATGGCGACTGCTGCCACCGACCTCTCGGACGACGCATACACAGCCAACTGGAGCGCCGCTCCCGAAGTGGTGGACTATTATGTGGTGACCCGCGTCCGCTACGAAGAGGGTAACACGGAAAGCGAAGAGCTGACCAGCGACGTCAATTCGCTGCGCATCACCGGCCGCACCCCCGGCGTCATGGAAAGCTACACCGTATGTTCCTCGCGCCTCGGCTACCGCTCCGAACCCTCCAACTCCATCACCGTCTCTTCCACCGGAATAGTCGGAGTGGAAGCCCCGCAACCGCTGACCATCGGCAGCGTAGAGGGCGGATTCACCGTTATGCTCGACGAGCGCCACACCAACCTCTGCGTCTACGACATCTCCGGCAAGACCGTGCTCCACGTTCCGGCAGTCGAGGGAGGCGAAACTTTCATGCTCCCGCAGGGCATCTATCTCGTCAGGGACGACCAGTGCCCGCAACCGCGCAAAATAACCGTCTTTTAACCTTTAGCTTCTGAATCTTCACACTTATATGAAAACATCGATATTACTCGTTATTGCCGCCCTCCCGGCGGCAATGTTCGCCCAGGCGCCGGCCGGCTATTACAGCGGCCTGGACGGCAAATGCGGCGCCGAATTAAAAGAGGCCGCAATGCAGGCCGCCTCTTCGCTCAAAACCGTCTCTTACGGCTCCGGCACATGGAACGCTTTCCGCACCACAGATGTCCACGTGGTCAACGGAGTAGAATGTTGGTTCGATATGTATTCCAACAACAATGTCCCCGTCACCACGACCAATGGCCTCAACATCGAGCACAGCGTACCCAATTCCTGGTGGGGTGGAATCAAGAACGACGCTTACAAAGACCTCTACCATCTCAACCCCTCCAACAAGGACGCCAACGGCCGCAAGAACTACTATCCGCTGGGCATAGTGGCCGACCAGACATGGAGCAACGGCGTTACCACGGTAGGACATCCCGCGGCCGGTGCTTCCGGCGGCTCGAAAATGGTCTTCGAACCGGCCGACGAGTACAAGGGTGACTTCGCGCGCGCCTATATGTACATCTTCACTATCTACGCCAATATCCCCTGGAAGTATGATATGTCGGACCGCAACTATATGTTCGTCGACGATGCCCTCACGCTCCGCCCCTGGGCGCAGACGTTGCTCCTCGAATGGGCACGCCAGGACCCCGTTTCCCAAAGGGAGATTGACCGCAACGAGGCCGTTTACCGCATCCAGCATAACCGCAATCCCTTCATCGACAATCCGGAACTCGCCGAGCACATCTGGGGCGCGAAGAGCAACGAACCCTTCCACGTGGAGGGGAGCGGGGACACCCCGCAGCCCACAGTCCGCACCATCTACGAGGCAAGCCTGACGAAGGGCAACCTCTCCGACTTCACCTTCGAGAACACCGTGCTGCCGGAAACGCTCACTTACATTTGGCGTGTGGACTCCAAGTATGGCCTGACGGCATCGTCCTTCACCAACAACACCTGTTATGAGGCGGATGCCACCGCCATATCGCCCGTCATCGACCTTACCGGCTACAAGAGTGCCACGCTCAGCTACAGCCAGGCGGCAAACCACTTCAAGAGCAACGACAACTTCGAGAATATGACACAGCTCCTTGTGCGTGAAGAGAACGGCGAATGGCAAAGCGTAACACGTCCCGCCTCAGGTGTAGGATCCTCATGGACATTCTCGCCCGGCGGCGACATAGACCTCACGGCCATGGCCGGCAAGAAGATGCAGTTCGGTTATCGCTACACTTCCACCTCGGCCGTGGCCGGAACGTGGGAGATTGACAAAATCATCGTCAAAGGGGAGAAGAAGGACAGCGGCATCGGCGCCGTGGAGCTGCCGAAACTCGACTTCGACGCCTCTACGCCCGGGGAGCTCAGCATCTATAACCCCGGCGAGCACAGCTATTACATTTACGACACGGCCGGCTGCCTCGTCATGAGCGGCACGCTGCGCGGCGAAACCACCCTGACGCTTCCCCGCGGCCTCTACATAATAGCCACCGACGGCGCCCGCCCCGCCAAAGCCCTCGTAAGATAAATATCGCGCGCAGCTGATAAAACTCCCCCCAGCCGCAGCAAGAATTAGCTTTGGTTCTGTGAGCGCGTCTCAGCTCCCCTTACATGCGCCATATCCGTTACATCAGTAACATAAGAAACATAAATAATACCTCCAACGGAGTTGCCGGAACAGCGAAAGCTCTCCGCCAACTCCGTTTCCTTTGATAAAAGCTGTCTCGAAAAGCACGTGTTTTCAAAAATTATGCTTAACTTTGCAAACGGAAAATTTAATTTGTCGAAAACCTGACAATACCATGACCCGTCTAAAGGAAATAATCTGTACCGTAGGTGTTGATCTTGGAGGGACCAACACCCGCGTCGCCATAGTAGATGCCGAAGGGCGGATGCCGGCTTCGAGCAACTTCAACACGCGCGATTATCCGCGCCAACAAGACTTTGTAGAGCGTCTCGCCAAGGAGGTGGACGCCCTATTCAGAATATTGAAAGAAGAGGGCTATACCCTCCGTGTCAAAGGGATAGGCATCGGTGCACCGTGCGTGGACTCGCGCAAACGCAGCATCGAGGGCGCCACCAACCTGCCGTGGAAAGAGAGTTTCCCGTTAGGGCGCATGCTCGAGGAGGCCATCGGGCTGCCCGTGGCGATAGCCAACGACGCCAACGCCGCCGCTATCGGCGAGATGACTTACGGCGCCGCCCGCGGAATGACCGACTTCATAATGCTGACGCTCGGCACCGGGGTGGGGAGCGGCATAGTATGCGACGGCCATCTGCTGAGCGGCAAGCGCGGCCTGGCCGGCGAACTCGGCCACGTCACCTTCCCCTTCGCATCCGACCGCCTCTGTGCCTGTGGCCGCAAAGGTTGCCTGCAGACCGTCTGCGCCTCCGGCGGAATGGTGCACACTGCCCTCGAACTCCTGGCCACCACCACCGACCCGTCGCCGCTGCGCCAGCCGGGTGGCAAACTCTCCGCCCGCGACATAGGGAAGGCCGTGATAGCCGGCGACCCGGTGGCCAAATGCGTTATGCGCATCACCGAAGAGGCTCTCGGCCGTGCCTGCGCCGAGTTCGTGGCCCTCACCGACCCGGAAGCCATTATCCTTTTCGGCGGCGTGGCAAACCCCGAGGAGATGGACGCCGAGCATATCCGCCAGGTGATGGACAACTACTCGCTGGCCATTTACCGGGGTCGCGTAAAGGTACTTTTCTCCACTCTGAAAGGGTCGCAGGCTGCGCTCCTCGGCGCCGCTTCCCTCCCGCTACATAATCCATAACCTGTAAGAAATGAAACGATTACTGACAGCCATCCTGGCCGCCACGACCCTCACCGTCGCCATGGCAGCCCCCGTGGAACCGGACCGCGAATATAACTACGAACCTACGCCCGAAGTATTGCAGTCGCGGCGCGACTTCTCTGCCGACCGCTTCGGAATCTTCATCCATTGGGGCATTTACAGCATGTTCGGCCAGGGGGAATGGTATCTCAACTACGGCCCGAACGCGCAGGAATACGCCAAAGCCGCACGAGGCTTCTATCCCGCCGACTTCGATGCCGCCGAGTGGGTGGACGCCATCAAAGATTCCGGCGCGCGGTACATAACCATCACCTCGCGCCACCACGACGGATTCTCCATGTTCCACACCGCGCAGAGCGACTATAACATAGTGGACGGCACCCCGTTCAGGCGCGACATCCTGAAGGAACTCGCCGATGAGTGCCACAAGAAGAACCTCAGCCTGCATCTCTACTATTCGCATCTGGACTGGACGCGCCCGGACTATCCGCAGGGACGCACAGGCCACACCACCGGCCGTGACTCCACCGTCAACGACTGGGACAAATATTACCGCTTCATGAACGCCCAACTCACCGAGCTATTGACCAACTATGGCCCGATACGCGCCGTCTGGTTTGACGGCTGGTGGGACCACGACGAGGACAAAACTCCCTTCGACTGGCACCTGCGCGACCAGTACGCCATGATACACCGTCTCCAGCCCTCCTGCATGGTTGCCAACAACCATCACCAGACGCCGTATCCCGGCGAGGACATACAGATATTCGAGCGCGACCTTCCCGGCGAGAACACCGCCGGCCTCTCCGGCCAGGAGATAAGCCCACTCCCGCTCGAAACCTGCAACACAATGAACGGTATGTGGGGATATAAAGTGGTGGACACCAACTACAAGGACACGCCAACGCTCATCCGCTACCTCGTTAAAGCCGCCGGAATGGGAGCCAACCTCCTGCTCAACATAGGCCCGCAACCCAACGGCGAGCTGCCCGCCGCGGCGCTCGACCGCCTGCGCGAAATGGGCAAGTGGATGCGCGTCTACGGCGAGACCATATACGGTACCGAAGCCGGCCCCTTCGAGGCGCAGGATTGGGGAACCTCCACACGCAAGGGAAACAAGCTTTACGTCCATGTAACGGGCGCCCAGAATCCCGACATCCTGCTCCCCGCCCCGCTGAAAGTCAAGAAGGCCGTGCGTTTCGCAGACCGCACTCCGGTCAGGTATTCGCGCTCTAAAGAGGGCGTCACGCTCCATCTGGGGACGGTGCCCGACGACATCGACCACGTAATAGAGCTCGAGCTGAAGTGAAACCGCTGCTTGAAATCTGCGCCGGCGACATCGACAGCATCCGCGCGGCGGCAGAAGGTGGCGCCGACCGCATCGAACTCTGTTCCGCGCTTACGGAAGGGGGGCTGACCCCCTCCTATGGCCAACTCTGCGCCGCTCTTGAAAGCCCGGTTCCCGTAAACGTGCTCATACGCCCGCGCAGGGGAGATTTCCTTTACTCGCCGGGGGAGGTCGAGGTGATGTGCCGCGACATAGAGGAGGCTGTCAGCCTCGGTGCCAACGGTGTGGTCATAGGCGCCCTCACGGCGGAGGGTGACATCGACCTGCACGCCCTCGAGGCCATGCGCCGCGCCGCAGGTAACGCCCACGTCACTTTCCACCGCGCCTTCGACCTTTGCCGCGACCCCGAAACTGCCCTCCGGAAGATAATAGAGGCCGGTTGCGACACGCTCCTGACCTCCGGCCTCAAACCTGACGCCCTCTCCGGCGCTACCGAAATCCGCTGCCTGAAAGAATTGGCGCAAGGACGCATAGCCATAATGGCAGGGTGTGGCGTGACGCCCGCCAATGCCGCCGAAATAATAACTGCGGCCGCCCCCGATGCCCTGCACGGCACCGCCTCAATGACGGTGGAAAGCCCCATGCGCTTCCGCCGCGAAGAGGTGGGGATGGGCGCGCCGCAGGACGAATACCGCCGCAAGACCACTTCCGTAGAAACCGTAAGGGAACTGCGGAATATAATCGACAAAACAATCTGACAACCCAACCATGAACAAGAAGCTCATTTCCATAGCCTTACTCGCCGCAGGTTCGTTGGCCGCAGTAGCCGCGTTGCCGCTGCCCGAAAGCGTGCACAAGGATTTCAAGGCACGCCGCGCCGCCCTCGGCAAGAAGAAAAAACTCCTCGACGCCGCCACCGACAAGAAACTCACGGCCGACGAACGTGCCGCAATGGAGTTCCTTTACACATACATGACCGACCCCGACCTGGCCGGTTACTCCCCGGAGTTTTACCTCGAGAACGTGCGCTCCACGCTACGCGCCCGCGAGGAGATGCCGTGGGGTAAAACCGTTCCCGCCCGCGAGTTTCTGCATTTCGTGCTACCGCTGCGCGTCAACAACGAAGCCCTCGACATGGCGCGTCCGCAGTTCTATGCCGAGCTTCGCGACCGTGTGAAAGGGCTCTCCATGAAAGACGCCATCCTCGAAGTGAACCATTGGTGCCACGAGAAAGTGACCTATAAACCGAGCGACGGGCGCACCTCGTCGCCGCTGTCGACGGTGAGCCAGGCCATAGGTCGCTGCGGCGAGGAATCCACCTTCGCCGTGGCGGCGCTCCGCTCCGTGGGAATACCGGCGCGGCAGGTCTACACCCCGCGCTGGGCGCACACCGACGACAACCACGCCTGGGTCGAGGCCTGGGCCGACGGGGAGTGGCACTTCATCGGCGCCTGCGAGCCGGAACCTGTCCTTGACCTCGCGTGGTTCAACGCCCCCGCGGCACGCGGTATGCTCATGAGCACCAACGTCTTCGGTAAATACGACGGCCCGGAGGAGAAACTCCGCGAGGAATCCATCATTACTACCATTAACGTCACTGGGAACTACGCTCCTGTGAAGCGCGGCGAAGTCAAGGTTGTCGACCGTGACGGGAAGCCCGTGGAGGACGCCGCCGTGAGCTTCGGCATCTACAACTACGCGGAGTTCTATCCCGTGGCCGTACGGCGCACCGACGCCGCCGGAAACGCCTCCCTGACCACCGGAAAGGGGGACTGTATAGTCTGGGCCAGCGACGGCGAGAACTACGGCATAGGGCAGCTTAAAGGCACCGCCACGGAGCCGCTGACCGTCATCCTCGACCGCAATGCCGACACGCCCGGCGAGCTGACCTTCGACATAACGCCGCCGCCGGCACGCGCCGCCACGGTTACCGTCACCGACGCGCAGCGCGCCGAGAACAACCGCCGCTTCGCACAAGAGGATTCCATCCGCAACGTTTACACCGCAACTTTCGCGACGCCCGAATCGGCCGCCGCGCTGGCACGCGAACTTGACCTGGACGCCGACCGCCTCACACGCATTATGCTCGACTCGCGCGGCAACCACGCCGCCCTGGCAGAGATGTTCCGTTCGCTCGAACCGCGCGAAAGGGGAATAGCCCTCCGTCTGCTCGAAAACGTCACCGAGAAAGACTGCCGCGACATTCCCGCCGAAGTCGTTGTCTCGAATGCCTCTGAGTTCGCTCCCTCCGGTGTTTATCCGCTTGATTTGCAGTACTCGTATTTGCTGAACCCGCGCATCTCCACCGAGCGGTTGCAGAGTTTCAAGGAACCGTTCCGCAAGTGGTTGCCTGAAAAGAAGCACGGCGCCTTCCGGGAGAACCCGGCGGCCCTTGCCGAATGGATAGACAAAAAAGTGCCCACCGACACGCGCTGGAACCCGCTCGGGCTGCTTATGGACCCGTTGGCTGCCGCCAATCTGGAACGCTCGGACGCGCGCTCCAAGAAGGTGCTCTTCGTGGCTGCCGCACGCAGCCTGGGCATCCCCGCGTGCATCGACCCCGTGCGCGGCGAGGCTCAATATTACGAAACCGAGGGCATCGAGCTTCCGGGTTACATAGTCGGGGGCGACTGGCACGACGTGCTCCGCGCCGAAGCGCCGGAAGCCGGAGGTGCCGTCCCCAAGGGGAAACTGCAACTTACATACACCCCGCAGCCGTTCCTCAAAGACCCGAAATATTACACCAACTTCACCCTCTCTCGCATAGTGGACGGCTGGCCGCAACTGCTCGAATATCCCGAAAACGGCACAGCCTCATGGCTCTTCGGCGACCCCGCCGAGGTTGACGCCGGCAGCTATATGCTTGTCACCGGACAGCGTCTCGCCGACGGCGGTGTGCTCGCCGACGTGAAGTTCTTCAACGTCCGGGAAGGGGAGACCACCACGCTGCCGCTCACCATCCGCGAGGACGACAGCGCAGTCTCCGTCATCGGCTCGCTCAACGCCGAAGACCTCTACCGCGACCTCGCAACAGGCACCGACAAAAGCATCCTCTCGACCACCGGACGCGGCTACTATGTACTCGGGATACTAAGGAACGGCCACGAACCCTCCGAGCATACCCTCAATGACATCTCGTTGCTGCAGAAGGAGTTGTCGGCACGCGGCGAGAAGATACTGCTCCTCTTCGGCGAAGGGGAAGGCAGCGCTTTCAATCCGGCTCAATATCCCAATCTCCCCTCTAACGTGGTGATAGGGGAGGACCTCGGCGGCAAGATAAAGGATGAAATAATCGGCTCGCTCAACCTCCAGGGCGGAGACCTGCCCATCTTCGTAATCGCCGACACCTTCAACCGCATAGTCTTCGTGTCGCAAGGCTACACCATAGGTCTCGGCGACCGTCTGCTCCGCACCCTTCAGAAGATAGAATGACACTTTAGACAGCAGATATATGCGCGGCGCATTTTTTCCGTATGAAGGGAATTTGCGCCGCGTGTCAACCTTTGGGATGCGGCCGGCGTTATAAAGAAAAAAACAACTATGAAAACACGCACGCTTATCACCGTCACGCTGGCGATATTAATGGCAGTCCCCGCTGTGACACCGCTACCCGCCGCCGCCGAACCGCAGGTTTTCATGGGCGTGGCAGGAGAAAACGGATATATGGTAATGGGTTCGGACGGCCGAGTGCATTATACAATCTCGAACGATGGCAGACCCTATTATTATTACGGCTATTGCCGTCATCATCACCGTCATCACCGTTGCCGTTATGTGCCGAGGCCAAGGCACCACAAGCCGAAACCACCCAAACACAAACATAAAAAACACAAAAAAGACTGCGGCAAATACCGCGGGCACCACGACCGCCGTCACCACCATCACGACGATTGACCCCGGTCAAGAATCAGGGAAAAGATTAAATCCGACAAATAGAACAATTTCACCCCTGCCAAGAGAACTGTCCGCCCCAATCCCGGGCGAGCAGTTCTCTTGTTACATTCCATCTCTCCCCAAAAGCCCAAACCGAGCTTTCAGTAAAGGAAGCCCGGTAGCCACATCGGGAGGCGGTTGCCTGTATATGTCTCCTCTTCGTCGGCTATCACGCATCTGTTTTTCATATCGGCTATCTGCTTGAAATTTTTGGCCCTCCCACCTATCTCGAACAGATATTTTTCATCCACGAGGGGTTGCTCGCCGCAGGAGCATTGAGTTCGTGAAAAGGTGCGAGCATCGAGGTAACGAGAGTCTCGCGCACGGTGTCGATGTCGTTCAATGAACTCAGAGCGGCCATGATGTCGGTATTGTCGAAGAGCATTTTGTCGGATTGGGATGCTGTCAGCGGGAGCTCAGGGGAGGTAGGAAGGCGTCTTCGTAGTGGCTTATTTCCGGCTCGGGGAAGTCGGGGCCGTGGACAACTGTTATTACGTCAAAGCGGTAGGAAAAATCGTAGGGCTGGTTGCGGAGGTAGCTGTCGGCGGCGCGCGTCAGGAAGCGTATCTTGCGCGGTGTGATGCTCTCCATCGGGTCGCCGTATCGGTCGAGGCGCGATTTCACTTCCACGAAGACCATTGTGTCGTCGAGCTGCGTGATGATGTCCACCTCCACGTGCGCGCCGGGCGGGTTCCAGTTCATTTCGCGGATAACGTACCCTTTGCCGCGCAGATAATCGGCGGCCAGTTGCTCCGCCTCATGCCCGAAATTACCCTGTTTCCCGCCGCGTGTTTTCTTTTCTTTTCCAGCCATAATTGTTTATATTTCAGCGATAGCACCTGCGAGTTCGTTCATGGCTATGCATGTGGCGCGCGAGAGATCTCCGGATTGGTTTATGGAGATAATCAGCATACGGCCGGCTGCACATAGGTCGAAATCGTGGGCGCCTGGTTTGTAGCGCTCGCCGAAGGGGTCAGTGGTGATGAGTATGAAGCGCGCTCCTGCGGCCTCGGCTTCGGCACGGCCGGCTTTCTCGGATGTGGAGATGAAGGGGGAGACGAGCACCCCTCCGTTGGCTCCGGTGTGAAGCCAGCGGCGCCGGTTGCGGCCGTGTTGCCCTGCGGTGTCGGCGCGGTGTACCACTACCTGTTCTTTGAAAGGATTCCGGAGCAATTGGAGATTGCCGTATGCCTGGTAGTAGCGGTCGTTGATTGTCAGACTGTTGATGCGGCGGAAGAAGTCGGGGTTGCGGCGCCGTTCGGCCAGGCGGCGGGGATTGTCGCGAAGGTAGCGGTAGAGCGTGTCCAACGGGCGGTCGCGGTATAGGATACAGTCATAGAAATCCCTCTCGAAAGGGGGTGTGTCGTGCCCCGTGGCGGTGCGGAAACCGCCGTGTACCGCCGTTTTGAACATCCCTATGTAATTCCCGAGCTGATACGGGACCGGGGCTGTGACAAACAGGAGGAGGTGCAGGTGGTCGGGCATGATGCTGTATTGGAGGACTCGCAAGGCGCTGTGGAAGGCAGGGAAGCGGCGTGTGTTGCTCTCTATGACGGCGCCTAACGGGCTGCGCGCTATGCCCACGTTCGGGTATTCGCCGCAGAGCCGCCCGAAAAACGGCACCGCCGGGTCCTTGCGCAGGGTTATGTGGTAAATGCAGCGTGAGCGGTAGTCGTGGTTGTAGCAGCGGGGCATAAGCGTTTTTTTCTCTCCGGCGGCAAGCCGCCGACACGTTTACAAAAGAGGGAGAAGGGAAAGGAGAGGAAGGGTAGGAGGAGTCAGGGGGAAGGCCGGGGCTTTTGTCTGCGGTGCCGGCGGCTTGCCGCCGGGAAAGGAGCTGTCTTGCCTCGGGAGAGAGCGTTTCTCTTTCAGAAGGATTCGCCGTAGGAGGCGCGGTCGAGGGCGCGGTATCCTATGGCTTCGCTTATGTGGTGGGCCAGGACGGGCGTTGTGGCGGCTTGCTCGGGCGTCAGGCCTGTCTGCACGGCTTCGAGGTCGGCTATGGTGCGCGCTACGCGCAGGATGCGGTCGAAGGCGCGGGCCGACATGTCCAGGGCTTCCATCCTCTGTTTCAGCCGCTCGAGGCCGGCGGGGTCGGGCCATGCGTATTTCCGGAGCAGGCGCGAGTTCATCTGAGCGTTGCAGAAGACCCCCTTTTCGGCGGTAAACCTCACTTGCTGCACATGGCGTGCGGCCTCCACGTCTGCACGCATTTCGGCGCTCGAAAGGCCCGGTCGCCGAGAGGCCATGTCGTCGAACTCCACCGGCTGTATCTCTATCTGGAGGTCGATACGGTCCATGAGCGGGCCGGAGATGCGGCTCATGTATTTCTGCACCGCGCCGGGCGGGCAGGTGCACCGGCGCCGTGGATGGCCGTAGTAGCCGCAGGGACACGGGTTCATCGATGCCACGAGCATGAACGAGGCCGGATATGTAACGGAATATTTGGAGCGTGATACGGTGATTTCGCGGTCTTCGAGCGGCTGGCGCAGCACTTCGAGGACGGTGCGGGGGAACTCAGGGAACTCGTCGAGGTAGAGGATTCCGTGGTCGGCGAGCGAGATTTCTCCGGGCTGCGGGGTAGAGCCTCCTCCTACCATTGCCACGGGCGATACCGTGTGGTGCGGCATACGGAAGGGGCGGTGGGTCATCAGCATGGAGCCGCTCTTTAGCTTGCCGGCCACGCTGTGTACCTTGGTAGTCTCCAGTGCCTCGCGGAGCGTGAGCGGCGGCAGGATGGTGGGTATGCGCTTGGCCATCATCGACTTGCCGCTGCCCGGCGAGCCTGACATGAGGATGTTGTGACCGCCGGCACAGGCTATCTCTATGGCGCGTTTCACGGCCTCCTGTCCTTTCACTTCGGCGAAGTCGCAGTCGAAAACCTGCGAATTGCGGGCGAAGAGTTCGCGTGTGTTCACGACTGTAGGCTGCGGAGCTTCCGGTTCCTCCTTTAGCAACGCGAGCGTTTCGGAGAGGGAACGGACCCCTATGACTTCGAGGTCGTTGACCACGGCGGCCTCCACGGCGTTGTCGGCGGGGACGATGAGACGGCGGAGTCCCATGGAACGCGCCAGTATGGCCATAGGGAGCGCGCCTTTCACCGGGAGCACGGAGCCGTCGAGCGAGAGTTCGCCCGTCACCATGGTTCCGGCCAGCGATTCTTCTGTCACAACTCCGGCGCAAGAGAGGACGCCGAGGGCCATAGGGAGGTCGAACGAAGCCCCTTCCTTGCGCACGTCGGCAGGTGAGAGGTTTATGACGATGCGGTGGTGGGGGTACTGGCAGCCGCTGCTGCGTATTGCGGCCACGATGCGCGTGTAGCTCTCCTGCACGGCCTTGTCCGGGAGGCCTACTATGGTGACGGTGGCGCCGCGTTCCATGGCCGTCTCCACGGTGACGGCGCGTGCGTCTATGCCGTGGATTGCCGCGCTGTAAATCTTGGTGAGTTTCATGGCTTCAGGGAGTCTTTGGGAGTGGATTTGCGTATCAGCGGGCGCGTGGCCTTAAGGGCGCCCCCGGCATCGGCACCGCGGTATTTCTGGTTTCCCTTGGTGTCGAGGACCACGAACCAGGGGGAAGACGGAAGGGCGAATGGTACTATGGAAGAGTGCATACGTCCGCCGGGAGCCCATGCTTCGGTGAGGGCAGTGGACAGCGGGAGCGAGTCGAGGCGCACGTGGCTGAGCCAGGTGATGGTATCGGAACCCAGCGATACGTTCAGCAGGGCGAAGCGCGGAGCCGAGCCTTTCTCTTTCAGCAGCGCCTTGAGGGAGTCGATGTCGCGGCGGTGCATGTCCTCGTCACCAAGCTGGAAGTATAGCAGGATGGCGTCGTAGTCGCGCGTCTGGAAGCGGCGTATGGTCTCGCCCTGGCAGTGGAGCTTGAAGTCGGCGATGCGGGGGGGCGTCTGCGCCAGGGCGCCGGTAGGCTGGTCCGAGCGGCCTGCGGCGGCAATGACTTCCTCGCTGCGGGCACTCTCCGAGAGCGAGTTCCACAGCCGGGTGTATCCGGCTTCGTCTTCGGAGCGGTCGTAGATGGTGAGGAGAAGGAGCGCCGAGAGCTCGTCGTCCTTGTTTTCTTTGACATATTTGGCTATGGCGGCGTTCAGTTGCTTCGTTTCGCGCTTTTTGAGCACGGCGAGGTTGGCGAGGCGCCACTTGGTCCAGCGTTCGTTGATGCCGTTGCCGGAAACTTCCCAGGAGAAGGGTTCATCCTCTTTTCCGGAGATGAGGATGTCGTCGCCGCGTTCGGCCCAGAACCACATTTGCGGCCCGTCGGGTTTCCCGGCGCCGCTGAGCCATACGAGCGTCGGGCGTATGGTGGAACACTTGACGGTCCCTTTGCCGGCGTTTACCGAGAGGGCTGTTTCGGTGACCCATCCGGCCTTCTTGCCGGCGGCGTAATATGTGAGGGTGATGACGCGTGAGGTTGAGGCGGGGAACTCAGCGGTGACGTTGAACTCCTTGCTGCGGCAGGCGCAAAGCGTGATGGTGAGCAGGGCCGCGAAGATAATCCGGAAACACTTCATGCCACAAAGTTACGAAAATAAACGTCACCGCCCAAACCGCGGCCCGGAAAAATCGTACAATAATCAAAAAAGCAGGCCCCGAAGTATTAGGGGTCTGCTGTATTTTCAGGCGTCAGTTCCTGTTTTTGACCGGGAGTTCCCGGCGGGGAGCTCTTATTCCTTGTATTTCTTGAGGATAAGGGCGGCGTTGTGGCCTCCGAAGCCGAAGGTGTTGCTCAGGGCGGCGTTGATTTCGCGTTTCTGGGCCTTGTTGAACGTGAAGTTCAGGTTGTAGTCTATCTCCGGGTCGTTGTCTCCCTCCTCGTGGTTGATGGTGGGAGGCACGATGCCGTCGGTGATTGCCTTGACGGTGAAGAGCGCTTCGAGGGCACCGGCGGCGCCGAGGAGATGACCCGTCATGGACTTGGTAGAGCTGAGGTTCATCTTATAGGCGTGCTCGCCGAACACCTTCTTGATGGCTTTCTCTTCGCCGGAGTCGCCGACGGGCGTGGATGTGCCGTGGAGGTTGACGTAGTCGATGTCTTCGGGCTTCATGCCGGCGTCGCGCAGGGCGTTTTCCATCACGAGTACGGCACCGAGGCCTTCGGGGTGTGTGGCGGTGATGTGGTAAGCGTCTGCGCTCATGCCCCCGCCTGCCACTTCGGCGTAGATTTTGGCGCCGCGGGCCTTGGCGTGTTCGAGTTCTTCGAGCACGAGGGCGGCGGCGCCTTCGCCGATAACGAAGCCGTCACGCGAGCCGCTGAAGGGGCGCGAAGCGGTGGCAGGGTCGTCGTTGCGTGTCGAGAGGGCGCGCATGGAGTTGAAACCGCCCACTCCGGCCGGGAAGATGGCAGCTTCCGCACCGCCCGCTACGATGGCGTCGGCCTGGCCGAGGCGGATGTAGTTGAAGGCGTCGATGAGGGCGTTGTTCGACGAGGCGCAGGCCGAGACGGTGCCGAAGTTGGGGCCGTGGAAGCCGTGGTCGATAGAAATCTGACCGGCGGCGATGTCGGCGATCATCTTGGGGATGAAAAAGGGGTTGTACTTCGGTCCCTTGTCGGCGTTTATGGCGTAGTAACCGGCTTCCTCCTCGAAAGTGTGGAGGCCGCCGATACCGGCGGCGAAGATTACACCCACGCGGTTGTGGTCCACGTCTTCGGTGTCGAGCCTGGCGTCATTGATAGCCTCGTCGGCGGCCACCAGAGCATACATGGCGTAGAGGTCGAGCTGCCGCGCCTTGCGACGGTCAAAATGGTCGGCGGGATTGAAGTCCTTCACTTCACATGCGAAACGTGTTTTGAACAACGAAGCGTCAAAATGTGTGATGGGGCCTGCTCCGCTGACACCCTCCACGGCGTTGCGCCATGAGGTCTCGACGTCATTGCCAATGGGCGTCAGTGCGCCCAGACCCGTTACTACTACTCTTTTTAATTCCATATATGCTGATTGCGGATGCTGTTGGGGGTTTGGGGTTTGCTTATTTCTTGTTGTTCTCGATATAGCTGATGGCGTCGCCTACAGTGGTGATTTTCTCAGCCTGGTCATCGGGAATCTGGATTCCGAATTCTTTCTCGAATTCCATGATGAGTTCAACTGTGTCCAGAGAGTCTGCACCGAGATCTTTGCTGAATTCAGCGCTCGGAGTAACCTCGTTTTCGTCAACACTCAGTTTGTCTACGATGATAGCTTTTACTCTTGATTCTATGTCAGACATGTCTTAAGATTTTTTTGTTAATACTGTTTTTTCTATTATTCAGACTGCAAAGTAAGCTATAATTTTTCAATTGAGGAAATTTTTCAGGGATTTTTGCACAACTTTTTTGATTATGTGCATGAAATCGGGTTGATTTTGTGTGGAAATTAACCCTTTGTAGTTATTATTAACATCCTTTAACGGCGATTGTCTGCGCTTTCTCCAGCTTTTCGGGGCTTGCGCGGGAGTGTAGCTAACATGGCTGTCATTACTAAATTAGCCCTGTGGACGCGCTTAGCTACGGAAAGCTGACGCGCGGAGCGGCTCCGGGGAGCGCTCCGCGCGTGTATGGCAGGGGGAGACGGGCGGTTTATACCGTCCAGGTCTCGTGGGTCTTTTCTATCATGGTGCGCAGGGAGTCGAAGCCGTATTTGGCTTTCACTTCGCGCACCTGCTCGGCAACGGCCGTCTCGTAGCTGATGCTGTTATAGTCGCGGATTACGCCGATGGCCAGCGGCAGGGTGTCGCCGTCCATCATTGCCAGCCGCTGCTGCAGGAAGTTGTCCTCGCAGTGGGCGTCGTGTACCAGCACGTCGTCGAGGGTATAGCCGTCTTCGCCGATGGTGACGGCCTTGAGGCCGAAGCCCTCCTGCACCAGGCCTTTCTTAAGGTCTTTGCCGAAGAGCATTTTCTCGCCGTGACGAAGGTGGATGGTGTGCTCTTCGCGGTGCGCGGCATCGCAGAGGCGGGAGTGGATGCCGTTGTTGAAGATAACGCAGTTCTGCAGAATCTCCACTACGGAAGCACCCTTGTGGCGTGCGGCGGCTATCATGACCTCCTTGGAGGTGTCGAGGGCGATGTCGAAGCTGCGTGCGAAGAAGTTTCCGCGCGCGCCGAAGCAGAGTTCGGCGGGGATGAAGGGGTCTTCCGTGGTGCCGTAGGGGCTGGATTTCGACACTGTGCCGCGGTCGGATGTCGGTGAATACTGCCCTTTTGTTAGGCCGTAGATTTTGTTGTTGAAGAGCAGGATGTTGATGTCTATGTTGCGGCGCAGGGCGTGGATGAAGTGGTTGCCGCCGATGGCCATGCCGTCGCCGTCGCCGGACACCTGCCATACGGTGAGTTCGGGTCGTGCGGTCTTGAGGCCGGTGGCTACTGCGGCCGCACGGCCGTGGATGGTGTGCATGCCGTAGGTGTTCATGTAATAGGGGAGGCGCGAGGAACAGCCGATGCCGGAGATGACGACGGTGTCCTCGGGGGGTACGCCGAGCGCTGCCATGGCCTTGTTCAGAACATTGAGTATCGCGTGGTCGCCGCAGCCCGGGCACCAGCGTGCCGTCTGCGAGTTTTTATAGTCGGAGGGTTGGAAACCCGTTACGTTTTCGTCCATTTCTATATCTTACTTAAGGCATTTGGTGTTCTCGATATGTTTCTTCACTGCGTCGGTGATTTCGTAGACCATGAAGGGCTGGCCTTCCACCTTATTGATTCGGAGTATTTCCTTTTCGGGGAGTTTGGCCTGGAGGTAGTCTGCGAACATTCCGGTGTTGAGCTCGGCCACGATGACGCGTTTGAAGCGGCGCAGGGTGTCGAGGGCGTTCTTGGGCAGCGGGTTGATGTACTTGAACTGGGCGAGGGCCACGGGAGTACCTTCGGCGTTGAGCTGTTCGGTTGCGGTGAGCAGGTGGCCGTAAGTGCCGCCCCAGCCCACGAGCAGGGTGTCGGCCCCGGTGTCGCCCTTAAGCTCGAGTTCGGGAATGTCGTCGGCTATGCGGGCTATCTTTTCGCGGCGCCGGTCGGTCATGAACTGGTGGTTGGCGCCGTCGGTGGAGATGATCGAGGTCTTGGCGTCCTTTTCGAGGCCGCCTACGCGGTGCATTCCGCCGCAGGTGCCGGGCAATGTCCAGTAGCGTGCCAGTGTCTGCGGGTCGCGGTCGTAGGGTTTCCAGCCGTTTTCGAGCATCTCCGGCGTGGAGAAGTGCGGGTGGATGGCGGGGAACTCGTCGTCTTCAGGTATGCGCCATGCCGACGAGCCGTTGGCGATGAAGGCGTCGGTGAGCAGTATGACCGGGGTCATGTGCTCCAGGGCGATGCGCGCGGCCTGGAACGCCATGGTGAAGCAGTCGGTGGGGCTTACGGCCGAGAGGACGCAGACGGGCGACTCTCCGTTGCGGCCGTAGAGGGCCTGGAAGAGGTCGGTCTGTTCCGTTTTGGTGGGGAGGCCTGTCGAGGGGCCACCGCGCTGCACGTCGATGACCACGAGGGGGAGTTCGGCCATTACGGCCAGGCCGATGCCTTCGCTCTTCAGGGCGAGGCCGGGGCCGGAGGTGGAGGTGACGGCCAGGTTGCCGGCATACGATGCGCCGATGGCCGAGCAAACGCCCGCAATTTCGTCTTCCATCTGCACGGCCTTGACGCCGAGGTCTTTACGCTTGGCCAGCTCGTGGAGGATATCGGTGGCGGGAGTTATGGGGTAGGAGCCGAGGAAAAGGGGCAGACCGCTCTTCTCGGAAGCCAGGATGAGGCCCCATGCGGTGGCGGTATTGCCGTTGACGTCGGTATATGTCCCGGGTCGTTCGTCGGCCGTCTCAATGCGGTAGGTGGGCATTGAGCTGTGGGTGTTGTGGCCGTAGTCCCAGCCGGCGTGGATGACCTTGGCGTTGGCTTCGTAGACGGCGGGTTTCTTGGCGAACTTGGTCTGGAGTTTGCGCAGGACGCTGTCTACGGGACGGTCGAAAAGCCAGCAGATGAGGCCGAGGGCAAGCATGTTTTTGCACTTCATCATGGCTTTGAGGTCCATGCCGGAGTCGGCGAGCGCCGATTTCACGAGCGTAGTCATGGGGACGGCCATGAAGCGGTCGGGGGCAATTCCGAGTTCCTTTACGGGGTCGTCGGTCTTGTACTCCGCTTTTTTGAGGTCGAGGGGACGGAAGGTGTCCGTGTCGCAGATGATGATACCGCCGGGTTTCAGGAATTTGAGATTGGTCTTGAGAGCGGCGGGGTTCATGGCCACGAGGACGTCGGCCTGGTCGCCGGGAGTGTGGACGCCGCGGCCGATGTGGACCTGGAAACCGGACACGCCGCTGAGCGAGCCCTGCGGGGCGCGGATTTCGGCCGGATAATCCGGGAAGGTGGAAATTTCGTTACCCTCGCCGGCCGAGACGTTCGAGAAGATATTGCCGGCAAGCTGCATGCCGTCGCCCGAATCGCCCGAAAAGCGAACCACAACCCTGTCTAATGTCTTAACATTGGTATTGTGCAACATGATATTTGAAGGTTACAATATAAGGTGCACCGTAGCTCCCCGGGGGAGCGGCGGAGCGCCATGATTTACAAATTTGCCGCAAAGGTACAACATTTTTTTTACTTAACCCCCTTTTCCCCGAAAAAATTGCACCGCCCCTTGTATCACACATTGCCATGGTCTGTCGGTACGTTTACACTACTACGATTTCGTTAGTTACAGAGCTGGATTTTTATACATATAAGGAGCAGGTGAAAAGGCTGTGCCAGCTACATTTTATTGTACAGTGTCCGCTTAAAATTATTGTATTGTATGTTTGTGCAACGATTACAAATCAATCCCCTGAGAATCAAGTAATTGAAATGAGATGTTACATGAGCGCAGAATTTGAAACGGCGAAATGTTACGTGAGCGCAGAATTTGAAATGGTGAAATGTTACGTGAGCGCAGAATTTGAAACGGTGAAATGTTACGTGAGCGCGGGATTTGGATAGTGGGGGCTGGGAGAAGTGGTTGTTTTTTATGGAATATGTAAAAAACAGCGGCTCCCGGCGTTGGGCCGGGAGTCGCGTATCTGGGGTTGTGGGAATCTGTTGGGAGGAGTCGCGGAGTCGCGGTTAGCGTTTGCCTTTGCGCTTTTCCTGCTCGCGGAGCATGGCCTGCTGCTGTTTCTGCATCTCTTCGAGGCGTGCCATGAAGCCGGATTTCTTTTTCGGTTTCTTGGCGTTGGCGGCCATGGCTTTGCGCACGCTGTCTTCCTTGATGGCCAGGCGGAATGCGTAGGTCTGGCAGATGGTGATCAGCAGCGACAGGAAGTAGTAATAGCTAAGGCCGGCCGCGTAGTTGTTGAAGAAAATCATGAAGAAGACCGGCATGAGGTACATCATCCACTTCATCCCCGGCATACCGGAGGATTGCTGGTTCTGCATATTAAGGTAGGTGTAGATGATGTTTGTGGCGGTCATCAACAGGCAGAACAGCGAGATGTGGTTGCCGAAGTATTCGGTCACGAGCGGGATGTTGCCGCTCCAGGAGATGATGGCGTCGGGAGCCGAGAGGTCATGCACCCAGAGGAAGTGTTGTCCGCGGAGTTCGATGCAGGAGGGGAAGAACTGGAAGATGGCGAAGAGTATAGGCATCTGTAGGAGCAACGGGAGGCAGCCCGAGAAGGGGGACGCGCCTGCCTGCGAGTAGAGTGCCATGGTCTTCTGCTGGCGCTTCATGGCGTTCTCCTGGCCGGGGTATTTCTCGTTGATGGCTTTGATGTCCGGGGCGAGGATGCGCATCTTGGCCTGGCTCTTGTAGCTCTTGTAGCTGAGCGGGAAGAGGATGAGCTTGATGAAGATGGTCAGCAACAGGATGATTATGCCGTAGTTCCACCCGAAGGAGCCCAGGAAGTTGAACACCGGGATGACGATGAGGGTGTTGACCCAACGGAAGATGGTCCAGCCGAGGGGTATTAGCTTGGTGAAGTTCATGTCCTCGTCGGGGACGATATTCTCTTCGATGTCGGAGAAGAGGGGGTACAGGTTCGGGCCGAGGAACAGCGAGAACTGTGCCGGGATTTCGGCGTTCCAGTCGTAGTCGTTCACTTCGCTCTCGGCATTGAGGTCCTTGAGGTAGTCCGAGCCTTTGAGCACCTTTGAGTCGAAGTCGCAGGTGTTGAAGGGGCGGTCCGAGACAAGCACGGAGCTGAAGAACTGGTTCTTGAATCCGATCCAGCGCACCTTGGCCTGGCGTTCTTCGCTGTCGTCGCTGCTTTCGCTGAGGTGTTCCACGTCGCCGCCGGCGAACTTATAGTAGAGTCCGGAATTGCGTTCCTCGAACATGCGGCCCTGTTCCTGGCGTTTGACGCTCTGATGCCAGTTTACGCCGAGGTTGCGGTTGTTGCTGCGTGCCACGGCGGCCATGTTCTTCTGCACTATGCGCATCTTCACCACATAGTTCTCGCCTTTGGGGAGCGTGTATTCTATTCCCCAATAGGAGTCTGCCGTGGGGCTTACGCTCATGAGCACGGTGGAGTCGTTGACCACGCGCGGGGTGAAGTATAAGTCCTTGGTTGAGACGGGTTGCGGCATGGGAATGAGGAACTCGAATCCGTTCTTGTCACCCTCGAATAGGACTACGTTGGTGGGTTTTACCTTCTTATGCTCGTCTGCGCTGTATTCGGTGTCGTATTTTTTGAGCTGCGCGCGGGTGATGGAGCCCGATTTGGCGGATAGTTGCAGTGCGAGCACGTCGTTCTGCAGCGTCACCACAGTGTCCTTGCCTTGCAGGAACTGTGCGAAACGGCCGAACTTGCCGGCGTTCTCGCTGGCCGAGCGCACCAGGGCTAGGGCCTTGTCGCGCACTGCCGGGGCAATGTCGTCGGGCTTAGTAGAGTTGAGCTTGGCGTAGTCAATGGCTTTGCCGTCGACGGTGACTGTGCCGTAGATTGAGTCGCCGCGGAGGCTGAGGTCCAGGGCGCCGCTCTTGAGTGTGGTGACGGCCACATTGTCGTCGCCGGTAGCGGTGGTGCCGTTGTCGGCGATGTTCTTGGCGAGCCACTCCTTCTCGGTGTCGGAGAGGGGCTCGGCGCGGGGTGCGGCCTTCTGCGTCTGCTCGGCCTTCTGCTCCTGCTGCGTGGCGTCCTGCTGTTCCTGCTTGGGCATGAGCCACATGAAGCCGAAGAACACCAGGGCCATGAGCAGAAGCCCGGTCATTGTGTTTTTATCCATTGTATCTTATTAATGGTGTGTTACTTATTGGGTGCTTCTTCCTTCTTCTCCCGGCCGTAGGCGATGGCGGCCTTCACGAAGTCGATGAAGAGGGGGTTGGGGTTTAGTACGGTGGACTGGTATTCGGGGTGGTACTGCGTACCGATGAACCAGCGTTTTTCCGGCAGTTCCACTACCTCGACGAGCTTGGTGCGGGGATTCTGGCCGACGCACTGCATCCCGCCTTCCTCAAAGCGTCGGCGGAACTCTTCGTTGAACTCGAAGCGGTGGCGGTGGCGTTCGCTGACGGTGGTGGTGCCGTAGGCCTTGGCGGCGCGGCTGCCGGGACGCAACTCGCAGTCGTAGGCGCCCAGACGCATGGTGCCTCCCATGTTGGTGATGCTCTTCTGCTCCTCCATGAGGTCGATGACGTTGTGAGGTGTCTTGGTGTCCATCTCGGTGGAGTTGGCGTCCGTCATTCCGAGGACGTTGCGGGCATACTCTATCACCATGCACTGCATGCCGAGGCAGATGCCGAAGGTGGGTACGTCGTGTTCGCGGCACCACTTGATGGCCGTGAACTTGCCCTCTATGCCGCGTTGCCCGAAGCCCGGGGCTATGATGATGCCGTCCATGTCGCGGAGGCGTTCCTCGACGTTTTCGTCGGTGAGCTTCTCGCTGTGGATGTAGACGAGGTTGAGCCGGTGGTCGCAGTAGGTAGCGGCCTGGAAGAGGGACTCGCCGATGCTCTTGTAGGCGTCCTGGAGCTCGACGTATTTTCCCACGAGGCCGATGTTGACCACCTCCTGGGCGCCGGCTATCTTGTCGAGGAATACGTTCCATGCCTTGAGGTCGGGCTCGCCCTGCGGCACTACGCCGAGCTTGCGGAGCACTATCTCGTCGAATTTCTGCTCGTGCATCATGAGGGGGACCTGGTAGATGGTCGGTGCGTCGATGCTCTGGATAACGGCGTCGGCGGCCACGTTGCAGAACTGTGCCACTTTGCGGCGCATGGCGGCGGGGATGTCGTGTTCGGTGCGGAGCACCAGCACGTCGGGTTGGATACCCACCTGCTGCAACTGCTTCACGGAATGCTGGGTGGGTTTGGTTTTCAGCTCTTTGGCGGCGCGTATGTAGGGGACATAAGTGAGGTGGATGCTGATTACGTCGTCGCCCATTTCCCATTTCAGCTGGCGCACGGCCTCGAGGTACGGGGTGGACTCGATGTCGCCCACGGTGCCTCCTATCTCGGTAATCACGAAGTCATAGTCGCCGGTGTTGCCCAGCAGTTTGACGTCGCGTTTGATTTCGTCTGTGATGTGGGGTATAATCTGCACCGTCTTGCCCAGGTAATCGCCGCGGCGTTCCTTGTCGATGACGCTCTGGTAGACGCGGCCGGTGGTGACGTTGTTGGCGCGCGAGGTGCGGATGTTGGTGAAACGTTCGTAGTGGCCCAGGTCGAGGTCGGCCTCGTGGCCGTCTACCGTCACATAGCACTCGCCGTGCTCGTAAGGGTTGAGGGTGCCCGGGTCGATGTTGATATAGGGGTCGAATTTCTGGATGGTGACACGGTAGCCGCGCGAGAGAAGCAGGCGGGCCAGCGATGAGGAGATGATGCCTTTTCCAAGCGAGGAGACCACTCCTCCCGTTACGAAAATGTATTTAGTATTCACTGCTTTGTTATGCTTGACGTTGTGGGTTCGTTAACAAGGTGCAAAGTTAGCAATTTTTTCCGAGAAACGGGGCAAGTAATGGCAAAAACTGTACCCAAGCGATTTCCGGGGCATATTGTCCGGGGGAATTGCCCTGCCTTTCGAGGCGGAATTATTTTGGCGCGGCGCCCCGCGGAGTCAGGAGTCGAGGTCTCGTAGGTTGCAGCGGGCCAGCGAGCCGTCTTCGTTGCGCAGGTGCATGCCGTTGCCCTCGCAGTAGCGCCACAGGCGGCACGACGAGCAGGGCTCCTGGGCGCGCATCCACGCGCGGTCGCGGTAACGGCGGAAGCCATTCTCCCATACCTCCATGAAGTCGTCGCGGTAAATGTTCCCTTCGTAGTATTGCGAGCGGATGGAGCCGCATCCGGAGATGGAACCGTCGATGAGCACCGAGGCCACGGACACTCCGGCGTGGCAGCGGTAGAAGCCGTCGCGCACTTCTCCTTCGTAGCCGCCGAGGAATCCTTCGCAGCAGTAGGAGGCCCGTATGCGCCCCTCGCGGCGGGTGGAGGCGATGAAGTCCATGAGGCGGCGGTATTGTTCCGGGGCGATGCGCAGCTCCGGGTTGTCCTTGGCGCGTCCGGCCGGGAAGATGGTGAAGAGCCGCCAGTGCTCCACTCCGAGCTCTATAAGCAGCTCGCGGAGCTGTGGCAGGGTAGAGAAGTTGCGGGAGTTGACGCAGGTAACGATGTCGAAAGCCACGTCTGGGTGTCGCAGGCAGGTGCGGATGGCGTCGACGGCGCGGACGAAGGTGCCGGGAGAGTTGCGCAGCCAGTCGTGTTCCGGTTCCAGGCCGTCGAGACTTATGGTGAGCGAGCGCAGTCCGGCGCGGCGC
>ERZ791923.445-NODE-445-length-62224-cov-16.618443_pt1 | contig 62224 bp, 55 predicted proteins | sample MGYA00510133_ERZ791923 | MGnify/ENA primary metagenome ERZ791923 (study PRJEB30046, sample SAMN00792106) | human gut metagenome | study: EMG produced TPA metagenomics assembly of the A metagenome-wide association study of gut microbiota in type 2... | reverse complement strand
TAGTTGCATAAATTATATATTGATTTTGCGTTGCTATTATTTTTTGAATGGACAACTCAAAATTTTTTGTATTTTTTTGCTATTTTTCATTGACATTATTATTTTTTTGTGTTATTATAGTTATTGTTCAAGCGTTATGGGTCAATAGCTCAGTTGGATAGAGCACACGCCTTCTAAGCGTGGGGTCGGGGGTTCGAATCCCTCTTGGCCCACCAGATAACATCTATGATTTTCATAGGTGTTTTTTTTGTATGAATATATATCTTCAGATTTGGGTATAACTAATAGTGTTATATTGCTTGTTTGTTTTTATTTTTTATTCTTTATAATTCAGTATTTTCCAAGGTTTATATTAAATATGATTTCATATTACCAATTGGTTTAATTTATTAAAACGCCTTGATATACTTTTATTATAATGGATTTAAAGTAATATGGAGGTATAAAATGAAGTCTTTAAAAAAATTGGACATTGATAAAGTTCTTGGCGAGGTTTTTAAAGAGTACCGCGTCAAAAATAAATTTACACAAGAAATAATTGCTGAAAAATTAGGAATTTCTGTAAAGTATATTTCTAGAATTGAGAATGGAACTGGCGGAGTTAAAGTTGAGACTCTTGTTAATTATATGAATATTTTGGGAATTTCTCCTAATGTTATTTTTGAAAAATTGATTGTTAGTAAAGAGTTGGAGGCTCAGATGGAGTTGTCTAAAAAGGCTAGTAAGTTGTCTAGAGATAAATTGAATTTTGTTTTGTCTGTAATTGATTTACTTGATAATATTTAATTTTTTAAAGAAGGACCTTTTTAGTTCCTTCTTTTATTTTATCTCTTCTATCTCTTCTTTTTTTAGTCCTGTTATTTTCATTATCATTTCTTTTGTGAAATTTTCTGCAAGCATTTTTTGTACTATTTCTTTTATTTTTTGCTTGCCACCCTCTAATCTACCTTTCTTCATTCCTTCTTGTCTTCCTTCTTGTCTTCCAATATTTATGTATTTTTCGTTTTCTGCTAGTAGCATTTCCATTACTGCCATCATATTACCACTTCCTTCTTCTATTTTTTCTAAGATTTTATTTGCGTTTTCTGTGCCTATTCTTAATGACCATATTTCTTTTACTATTCTTCTAAATGTACTTTTATCTTCTTCTTTTATTTTGTTTTCTATCTTTTCTAATGCTTGTACCATTTCTATTTCGTCTTTGCATTTTTCTACTAACATCATTTTGGTTATAAATATATCATCTTCTAGTAGTTCTTTTTTACTAAAGTCGTTAATGTCTATTAAGTTGAATTCTCCGTCTATTAATTTGACTTCTTTGAAAAATTGTTGTTTTTCTATTGTTTCATTTTCTATTTTCCATTTTGTTTTTCCTGTGTATAAGACAATTGGTATTACACTTGGTCTTTTTTTATCTTCACTGGCACTTCTCATTATCCCATTACTATAATCCAATAATCTATATGGAATATCTTTGTCTATTTTTGTTTGGTGTTCTATTAATAGAAAAATGTTTTTGTCTTTTATTCTGTATACAATATCTGCTTCTTTGTTTTTGAATTTTGGGTCTATGTAACTACTGTTATATTTTTCTAATTCTTCTGTTTTGATGTTTAGTCCAAGAAATTTGTTTAAAAATTTTGATACGTCTGTTTTTTTGTCTAGTACCGTTCTGAATATTTTGTCGTGTTCGTTGTTTATTCTTCTGGCTTTGAGCTGTTGTCTTATGTTTCTTTTTGTATTGTTATTTTTATTTTCTTCGTCGATTTCATCTGGTGAATCTGGAATGTATTTTTCACTGACATCACATAGCGTACATTCTGTTGTTTGCTCTTCTTCGTACTCTTCTTCTTCGTCTTCTCTTGATAACACTTTTTTTAGAAAAACTGAAGAAATATCTAATTTTAAAATGCTTTTTAAATAGTCTTCGTATGTGTATATTATCATTTGGTTCCTTCTTTCTTGTTTACAATTTTTGGTCCCCTTTTTTTTATTTTATCTCTTCTATTTCTTCTTTTTTTAGTCCTGTTATTTTCATTATCATTTCTTTTGTGAAATTTTCAGCAAGCATTTTTTGTACTATTTCTTTTATTTTTTGCTTGCCACCCTCTAATCTACCTTTCTTCATTCCTTCTTGTCTTCCAATATTTATGTATTTTTCGTTTTCTGCTAGTAGCATTTCCATTACTGCCATCATATTACCACTTCCTTCCTCTATTTTTTCTAAGATTTTATTTGCGTTTTCTGTGCCTATTCTTAATGGCCAAATTTCTTTTACTATTCTTCTTTGCTTTTTATTTTATCTCTTCTATCTCTTCTTTTTTTAGTCCTGTTATTTTCGTTATCATTTCTTTTGTGAAATTTTCAGCAAGCATTTTTTGTACTATTTCTTTTATTTTTTGCTTGCCACCCTCTAATCTACCTTTCTTCATTCCTTCTTGTCTTCCTTCTTGTCTTCCAATATTTATGTATTTTTCGTTTTCTGCTAGTAGCATTTCCATTACTGCCATCATATTACCACTTCCTTCTTCTATTTTTTCTAAGATTTTATTTGCGTTTTCTGTGCCTATTCTTAATGACCATATTTCTTTTACTATTCTTCTAAATGTACTTTTATCTTCTTCTTTTATTTTGTTTTCTATCTTTTCTAATGCTTGTACCATTTCTATTTCGTCTTTGCATTTTTCTACTAACATCATTTTGGTTATAAATATATCATCTTCTAGTAGTTCTTTTTTACTAAAGTCGTTAATGTCTATTAAGTTGAATTCTCCGTCTATTAATTTGACTTCTTTGAAAAATTGTTGTTTTTCTATTGTTTCATTTTCTATTTTCCATTTTGTTCTTCCTGTGTATAAGACAATTGGTATTACACTTGGTATTGATTTATATTTATTTTCTTCCATGGCACTTGCCATAATTTCAGTGCTATATTCATGTAACCTAATTGGCATTTTCTTGTCTATTTTTGTTTGGTGTTCTATTAATAGAAAGATGTTTTTGTCTTTTATTCTATATACAATATCTGCTTCTTTGTTTTTGAATTTTGGGTCTATGTAACTACTGTTATATTTTTCTAATTCTTCTGTTTTGATGTTTAGTCCAAGAAATTTGTTTAAAAATTTTGATACGTCTGTTTTTTTGTCTAGTACCGTTCTGAATATTTTGTCGTGTTCGTTGTTTATTCTTCTGGCTTTGAGCTGTTGTCTTATGTTTCTTTTTGTATTGTTATTTTTATTTTCTTTGTCGATTTCATCTGGTGAATCTAGAATGTATTTTTCACTGACATCACATAGCGTACATTCTGTTGTGTGCCCTTCTTCGTACTCTTCTTCTTCGTCTTCTTTTGATAACACTTTTTTTAGAAAAACTGAAGAAATATCTAATTTTAAAATGTTTTTTAAATAATCTCCATATGTAAATATTATCATATAACTCCTTCTTTCTTAATTATATTATTCTTTATTTACTTTGTCAATATTTATTTTGCAGTAAATATGATATTTTTTTTATTTTTCTTTACCTCCCTTTTTTTCTTTAAATTTGTTTGAATTATTGCCCTGAATTGGACTTTTTTGAATTGTTTTTTGTCCTAAGTGGACTTTGAAATTTTTGATTTAAAAATTTGTGGATTTTAAAGCTTTTTCTTTAAAGTGTAACTATGATATCACAGACTTTTTGTAATTGCAATAGTTTTTTAAAAATGTTGTTAATTTTTTATGTTAATTTTACTGTTTCTATCTTTTGTTTTAATTAAAAAAAGGACTAAAGGTTTGCTCCTTTAATCCTCTTCTCTTGGGTAAGTACTATTTCTTCCAGAAATTAGCACCTAGCCAAGTGCCTTCGGCACTTATGATATTTTAGATTTTAAGATAGTTATAACCGGGCGCACCCCCGCATATGGGTCGTAGGCGAAGGAGCCGCCGTACAAGGCGCTGTTGTTTCCGTCCACGCGCCACACGCCGCTAGGGTCGCACGCAGACCCAAGCCAATAATGCAAATAGCCATTAGCTGTATTTGCAGTTCCTCTATACATTGCATCAATCTTTGTATTTGAACCTTTTTTTGCCCTTAATGCTATAGCCTCTTCATATGATAATAATCTACTTGAAACTGCGCCTTTACTTCTTCCATAACTTTTTGCTTTTCCTATTGCATCTGTTGCTGTATATCCTATAAAATCATTTAAATTAAATGGTGACCTTGTAAAACTACTACTCCAATAATTTGTACTTGAAAATACACAATTAGTTGTACCATATGCAGCATTTTGTTGTGCTGTTCCTGCCTTATTTAAATTATATTTTGATATTAAATTTACAGTATCACAATTATTGTCCCATTCTAATACATAAAACTGTTCTCCTCCTACTGTTACTTCATCACCTATTGATTTAGTTGGAACTTTTTTATTTAATTCGTCTAATGCGTTTTTTACACTTACTGTTGTCCCATCAGATTTTGTATAACTTACTTCTGTTGCTGCTAAAGCATATGCCGCATATACTCCAACATTAAAGCATAATACCAATGCTAATATTACTATAAAAATTATTAAAACTATCTTAATTTTATTTGATTTTGTTTTGTCTGCTAAACTACCTGTGTGTGTGTGTGTGTGTGTGTGTGTACAGCCTCAAGGCTTTCCTTTTCTTTCATATTAATCCTCCTAATAGATTTTATTCATTGTGTGCCTTTCGGCATATCTTAAATTAATTTTGGTGCAGTTGTACAAAATTTATGTGCAGGTGCTATTTCTTTCAGAAATTTGCACCTAGCCAAGTGCCTTCGGCACTTATGATATTTTAGATTTTAAGACAGTTATAACTGGGCGAACCCCGTAGTAGTAGCTGTCGCTGAAGGAGTTGCTGCCCAAGCTGCCGCTGCGGCCGTACACACGCCACACGTAGTTAGTGTCGTACGCAGACCCAAGCCAATAATCCAAGTAGCCATTAGCTGTGTTTGCTGTCCCCCTATACATTGCATCAATCTTTGTATTTGAATCTTTTTTTGCCTTTAACGCATTAGCTTCTTCATATGATAACAATCTACTTGAAACTGCACCTTTACTCCTTCCATAACTTTTTGCTTTTCCTATGGCATCTGTTGCTGTATATCCTATAAAATCATTTAAATTAAATGGTGAACTCATATAACTCCTCCTCCAATAATTTATACTTGAAAATGCACATGCAGTTGTTCCATATGCAGCATCTTGTTGTGCTGTTCCTGCTGTGTTTAAATTATATTTTGAAATTAAATTTACAGTATCACAATTATTGTCCCATTCTAATACATAGAATTGTTCTCCACCTACTGTTACTTCATCTCCTATTTCATGTGTTGGTACTTTTTTATTTAATTCGTCTAATGCGTCTTTTACACTTACTGTTGTCCCATCAGATTTTGTATAACTTACCTCTGTTGCTGCTAAAGCATATGCCGCATATACTCCAACATTAAAGCATAATACCAATGCTAATATTACTATAAAAATTATTAAAACTATCTTAATTTTATTTGATTTTGTTTTGTCTGCTAAACTACCTGTGTGTGTGTGTGTGTGTGTGTGTGTGTGTGTGTGTACAGCCTCAAGGCTTTCCTTGTTTTTCATATTGTTCCTCCTAATATATTTTATTCATTGTGTGCCTTACGGCACATCTTAAATAAATTTTGGTGCAATTGCCCAAAATTTATGGGCAGGTGCTATTTCTTCCAGAAATTAGCACCTAGCCAAGTACCTTCGGCACTTATGATATTTTAGATTTTAAGACAGTTATAACTGGGCGCACCCCGAACCATGTGCTGCCGTTGAAGCTGCCGAGGCCAAGAGGAGCCACCTTCGCCGCCCACAACCCACACGTTGCTAGTGTTGAACGCAGACCCAAGCCAATAATACAAGTAGCCACCTGTGTTTGCTGCTCCTCTATACATTGTCTTTATTTTTGCATTTGAACTTTCCTTTGCCTTTAACGCATTATTTTCTTCATATGATAATAGCCTACTTGAAACTGCCCCTTTACTCCTTCCATAACTTTTTGCTTTTCCTATGGCATCTGTTGCTGTATATCCCATAAAATCATTCAAATTAAATGGTGAACTTGTAAAACTACTACTCCAATAAGTTCTGCTTGAAAATGCACAGGCTGTTGTTCTATATGCAGCATTTTGTTGTGCTGTTCCTGCAGTGTTTAAATTATATTTTGAAATTAGTCTCACCACATCACTGTCGTTATTCCATTCCAACACATAAAATTGTTCTCCTCCTACTGTTACCTCATCACCTATTTCATGTGAGGGTACTTTTGCATAAACTTCATCCAATGCTGCTTTTACACTTATTGTAGTTGAAGTACCCGGTTTTGTATAACTTACCTCTGTTGCTGCCAAAGCGTATGCTGCGTAAACACCAACATTAAAACACAATACTAATGCCAAAATTACTATAAAAACAATTAATGCCGTTCTCAATTTTTTATTATTTTTCATCATGTTTGTTCCTTCCTTTTATTTACTCTAAGAGAGATACTTACCTTGCGATAAGCCTCTCTTAGCATTTAAAATTTTTATCTATTATACAAAGCATCTAATGCTTGTTTAACATTCTCAACCTTCCAACTTGAATCACTTGGTGTATAAGATACATCTGCTGCAGTTGGTTTAGTTATTGTAATAGTAGCACTACCTGTTGCACTTGTGTTGGTGTGGTTTCCATCTCCTACTACATATGCTTGTACATAAGTTGTTCCTATTGATGTTCTTGTTGGTTTAGTTGTGCTCCAACTTCCCCAAGTTTTATTATCTGTGCTTGTTCTGTAGTAAATTGTACCGCCTGAGCCTCCGCTTACTGTTATTGCATGTGCATTTTTATCATATTTTGCTGTTGTTGTTTTTAATGTTGGATTTGTTGCTGCTACTTTGTTTATTGTAAATGATTTTGTATTTCCTGTTAATGTGTAGTTTCCTGCTTTTGCTCTTCCTCCAGTTACACTGCTTATGCTTGCTTTTGATGTGTAAGTTCCTGCATTTATTGCAGATGTTCTTGTTACATTTATTGTTTCTCCAGATACTCCACTTGCTGCACTTGCTGTTGGGGCTTGTACTCTTCCTGTGTAACTAAATGTTGTGGTTGTTCCCCATGTTACTGCTATAGATTTCGGATTTATTTTCCATGTTACTGTTTTGTTTGCTGTTGTGTTATCACTCCATTGATAGTTTGATGTGTTTGTTATTTTTAGTACTATATTGTATGTTCCTGCATCTATTGTGCTTGCTGTTGTTCCACTTGTTTCTATTGCTGTTCCTGTTGGCGCTGTGTATCCGTGGGCTTGTGTTGCTCCATTATATGTAAGTGTTCTTACTGGACTTGTTGGTACTGTTACTTTTGCTTTTGCTATTGTTACCATTCCTATATATTTTGCTGCTACACTGTTGTGGTTTCCGTCTGCATCTACTTTTGACCATACAAAATATGTTCCTGCATTTGTTCCTGTTACGCTTGTATTCCATGAAGTTGGTGCAGTTGTACTATTTGCTCCTAGTCCATATTTTATTGTTCCTCCTGATGCACTTCCGGCTTTAGATAATAGGCTTTGTGCTTTTGTGTTATATACTAATCCTGTTGCTAATGCTGGATTTGTCATTGTTGCATTTACTTTGTTTATTGTAAATGCTTTTGTGTTTCCTGATAATGCATAGTTTCCTATTTTTGCTCTTCCTCCTGTCACACTACTTATGCTTGCTGTTGATGTATAACTTCCTGCGTTTCTTCCAGTTGTTCTTGTTACATTTATTGTTTCTCCTGTTACTCCACTTGTAGCACTTGCTGTTGGCGCTTGTGCATTTCCGTTGTAGTTAAATGTTGTGGTTGTTCCCCATGTTACTGCTACTGTCTTTTTATTCATCGTCCATGTTATTGTTTTTGCTCCTGTTGTTCCATCACTCCATGCGTGGTTTCCATCTGGTGTTGCAGTTGCTGTATATGTTCCTGCATCTATTCCTGATGTTGTTCCACTCCATGTTATTCCGCTACCTGTTACACCTGTTTGGCTTTTTCCATTGTATGTTTTGTTTGATGCACTTGCACTTGCATTTTTTGCTCTTGCTACATTTATTGTGTATGTTGCATCTTTTGTTACTCCTGAATTGTTGTCTTTTGCGGTAATTACGTATGTATATGTTCCTGCTGGTGTACTAGCCGCTATATTAATTGTTGTTCCACTTATACTTATATAGTTTGTTGCTGTTCCTGATGCATTTTTTTCTGTTTTTTCTGTATATGTATAACTTCCTGTTCCGTTACTTGCTCCGGTGATACCTGCAGTTTGAGTACCTGTACTAAATGTTTTGTTTATTGTTTGATTTGCAAAGTTTAATTGATTTGCAGTCCATATAGCATAAAGTTGTAGTTTTCCACTTGCTATTCCATATTGTCCATCTACATATTTCCATATTCCTTTCCAGTTTGTCCAACCATATCCATCATCTGTTCCATTAGTTTTAGTTGTCCAACCTGCAAATGTATATCCTGTTCTTGTATATCCATTTGATGCTATTGTTACATTTTGGTCATATGTTGCTGTGGTGTTTGCTGTACTTCCTCCTGTTGCTCCATTTCCGTTATATGATATTGTGTATTTATTTGGTGTCCATCTTGCATAAAGTTGCAATTTTCTATTTGCTATTCCATATTGTCCATCTACATATTTCCATGTTCCTTTCCAGTTTGTCCAGCCATATCCATCGTCACTTCCGTCAGTTTTTGTTGTCCAACCTGCAAATGTATATCCTGTTTTTGTGAATCCATTTGATGCTATTGTTACACTTTGGTCATATGTTGCTGTGGTGTTTGCTGTGCTTCCTCCTGTTGCTCCATTTCCGTTATATGCTACTGTATATGTATTTGCTGTAAATGTTGCAGTTATTGTTGTTGCTGTAGTTACTGTTCCACTGGCTACTGACCATTTACTAAATGAGTAACCTGTTTTATTTGTTGCGGTAACTACTTTTAAATCTTTTGTTGTTGTCCCGCTTGTTATTCCCTTTATTGTTAATTTATTTTCACTTGTAGTGAATGTTGCTCCACTTATAACATTATAACTTGATGTATCAACTGTTCCCATGTTTGTAGAGTTGCTATTTATTGTTGTTGTATAAACTGCAACTGTTTTGCTTGCTTTATCACTTGGTGTTGTGTAGTTATTTGCATTGCTATTTATTGCTCTTACATATACTGTTCTGTTTCCTGTTGTTCCTATTATTGTACTTAAATAATCTACTCCACTTGTTGCGTTTGTCCAATTTTGATCATCTATACTTATTTGATATGATGTTGCATTACTTGCTGATGACCATGTTACAATTCCTGCAGTTGATATAGCAAGATTTGTTGGTGTTGCTACTGTTGCTTTATTTATTGTAAACGCTTTTGTGTTTCCTGTTAGTGTATAATTTTCTTTTCTTGCTCTTCCACCTGTTACACTGCTTATACTTGCTGTTGATGTGTAACTTCCTGCATTTGTTCCAGTTGTTCTTGTTACATTTATTGTTTCTCCAGTTATTCCACTTGTTGCACTTACTGTTGGGGCTTGTTGTTGTCCATTATATGTAAATGTTGTAGTTGTTCCCCATGTTACTGCTATAGATTTTGGATTCATCTTCCATGTTATTGCTTTTGCATTTGTTGTTCCATCACTCCATGCATGGTTTGCATCTGGTGTTGCATTTGCGGTGTATGTTCCTGCATCTATTGCGGATGTTGTTCCTGTCCATGTTACGCTTGTTCCTGTTACTCCTGTTTGATTTGTTCCATTATATGTCTTGTCTGATGCTCCTGCATTTGCAGTTTTGGCTCTTTCTATTTTGATTGTGTATGTTGCTTCTTTTGTTACTTTTGAATTGTTGTCTGTTGCTACAATTACATACGTATATGTGTCTGCAGGCGTGTTGGCTGCTATTGTTATTGTTGTTCCATTTATACTTATATAATTTGTATCTTTTTGTGCAGAATTTTTTTCTGTTTTTTCTGTATATGCATAACTTCCTGTTCCATTACTTGCTCCTGTAATGTTTGCTTTTTGTTCACTTGTACTAAATGTTTTGCTTATTGTTTGATTTGCAAAGTTTAATGGGTTTGCATTCCAGTGTGCATAGTATGTTGTATCTGTTACAGGTGTTTTTGTTGTGCTAGAAATTTGTGTTCCTCCTGTTGCTTCTGTAAACCATCCTGCAAATGTGTATCCTGTTCTTGTTGGTGTTCCTAGTGTTCCTAGTTCTGTATTATAAACTTTTTCTACTGTTTGTTTATTTGTTGTTCCGTTTTTTACGTAGTTTTCATCATATGTGATTTTTACCATTGGTATTGTTACTTTTTGGGTACCTATACATTTTCCATTTCCCAAATTATCGTATGCATAAATGTGTGTGTTATATTCTCCTGCTTCTGTTTTATGGTCTGTTATATTTACATGATATACCCATGTTGTTCCATCTGCTTGTTTTGTTCCTTTTGAACTTTCGCCTGTTTGCCAATTTGGTTGTATGTCATCTTGTCCTTTTGCTTCTGTCCATGTTGGGAATTGTACTCTATTTACTCCTGAGCCATTGTCTTTTACTCCATAAACATATACATCATATCCTGCAGGTGTTACATTTTTTATTTCTATATTTGTTGCTGTTGGTGCCGTTTTGTCTATGTTTGTTATAGGTTTATATATTTCTTCTCCTGCATTTGTTCCATCCCATAATCTTGCATATATTGTTCCGTTTTCTGTATATTTTTGAGAATTTGTTGTTTGCCATTCTCCATTGTCTTTTTTAGTTTGTAGTGCATAATTTTTTTCTGTTGTTGTTACTGTTGCAGTTACTTCTTGTGTTGTCCAATCATTTGGTGATTTTGTAATTGTTGTGTTTGCATCTGTTAGTTTTGGTACTGTTCCTGTTTTTGTTGAGGCTACTTCACTTATATTTCCTGCTACGTCCTTTACCCATACATAATATTTGGTTGATTGTTTTAGATTTTCTACTACTGTGTTGAATACTTGCGTACTATTATCTAGTTTTGTGAATGTTTTTGGCATTGTTTCACTTTCTGATATTGCATATGAGTATATTCCACTTGCTTCATCTGTTGCTGTTATTTTTATTGTGTTTGTTGTTACTGATAGACTTTTTACTATTGGTTTTGTTGTATCTATATTTGTAACTTCGTGTGAAGCTGCTATACCATAGTTGTTTCCGTCTGTTAAGGCTGCATACATTGTTCCGTTTTCTGTGAATATTTGTCTGTTAGATGCTATCCATCCTGATGTTGAATTTTTGCTTGTTGTTAATGTGAAGTTTTGTCCATCTACTGTTAGTGTTGCTGTTACTTCTACACTTTTATTTGTCCATTCATTTGGAACTGATGCAAATTTTATTTCATTTGAGTCTATTTTTGGTACAAGACTTGTTTTTATTTCGTATTCTTTTGATACTTTTTTCTTTCCGTTTGTATTGATTGCTACTGCTTCAATTACATATGTTTTTTCTTGTTTTAATTTTGTATATTTAAATGTGTTTTGGTCTGTTGTTCCTGCTAAATCAAATTTTTGTGAACCTTTTTCTTTTATGTAATATTCTATTTTTCCGCCTTCATTTCTTCTTGTTGTTACTGTTGCTGTTATTGTATTTGTTGTTGCAGTGGCTTTTTTTATTTCAATAAGAGGGGCTAGTTCGTCTTCTTTTCCCAAGTAGTCTGAACCGTCTAGACCTACCTTATATACATCTCCATCTACTTTTACTTCGAAGAACCATTCTGTTTTTCCGTCTTTTTCTTCTGATGTTACTTCACTTACTTCTATGTCTTTTCCTCCGGCTTTTTTTATTTCTTCTAGGTCATTTTTGACGTCTTCGTATGTTGCTCGTACTACTTCTTCGTCTGTTCCTCTTATTTGCTCGGTTTGGTTTATTTTTAGTTTGGTTTGCAATGTTGTTGCTATAGAGGCTCTTTTGTGTTCTAATTTTGTGTCTTCTGCTGCACGGAATATTCCTGTTCTTGTTATTCCTTGTATTGATATTGACGCTAAAATTAGTAGTACCACTATTGTTACCACTAGTGCTACCATTGTTATTCCGCTTTTTTTGTTCAAGAATTTGCTTGAAAATTTGTTGTTTTTCTTTTCTTCTAAAGTGCTTCTCTCTACAGTATCAAGGCTTTTAGATTTTTTCTTGTTTCCTGCTATTTTCATCTTTTTTCCCCCTCATTTTCGCTTTTGTCAAATTGCTTATTTATGTGAATTTTTTTCTTTTTTCTCTCTTATATAGTATTTAAAATATAACATCTTTCGATTATTTTTGCAATTTTCCACATATCTCAATTGCCTATTTTTGATGGGATTTTGGCTTTTTTTGTATCTTAATTATTGTTACGGATTCAGCGTTTTTTCTTTGTTTTTTTTGGTTATTTTTTTATTATTTCATTTGTGTAATTAAAATGTTTTATTTTTGTAATATTAGGTATATTTTTTATTTGTGCCTTTACGCCGTAAGTTCTTTCTCTTTTTATTGTACTTTATTTTGATTTTTTTTGAGTTTATTTTTGCTTTTTTTCAAGTTTTTTAAATTAAATTATCTATTTTTTTATTTTTTTGCTGAAAGACTTACGGAATAGCGAAAAAAAGAGATTGAAGACTTATTCTTCAATCCTTATTTTTACTCTTTCCAGAATGCTTTGTATGTTTCGAAAGCTGAATATATATCAAATTTACTTGTTACTTCATATGGTGCGTGCATTGAAAGCACTGGTACTCCACAGTCTATAACATCTGTTCCTTTGTTTGCTAATATATATGCGATAGTTCCTCCACCGCCAATATCAACTTTTCCAAGTTCTGCTACTTGATATTTTATATCATTTTTTTCTAGTACATTTCTAACCCAGGCAACATATTCTGCGTTTGCATCTGATGCTCCTGATTTTCCTCTTGCACCTGTGTATTTGTTTAGGCTTATTCCTTTTCCTACATATCCTGCATTTGTTTTGTCTGATACTGATGCATAAATTGGGTCAAAACCTGCGTCAACATCTGAGGATAACATTTTTGAGAAGCAGAATACTTTGTCTAATAGATTTGGTCTGTTTACTCCTAATTTGTTTAACATTTCTGATATAAAGAAGTCAAACATATGTGATTCCATTCCTGTATTTCCCATACTTCCTATTTCTTCTTTATCTGATAAAATGCATACTGCTGTGTTTTTTACATTTTCTAATGTCATCATTGCTGCAAGTGATGTGTATGCACATACTTTGTCGTCTTGTCCATATGCTGCTACTAGCCCTGCATCAAATCCTAGGCTTCTTGCTTTGAATGCTGGTATTATTTCTAATTCTGAACTTTGTAAATCTGCTTCTACTATTCCGTATTTTTGGTTTAAGATGTTTAGAATATTTAGTTTTACTTTTTCTTTTGCGTCTGTGTCTTGGTATGGAATGCTTCCAATTAGAAGATTTAGGTCTTCCCCATCTATTCCGTTTTTTAGTTTCTTTTCCATTTGTTCTTGTGCTAAATGTGGTAATAAGTCTGTTATTGTAAATATTGGATCATCGTCGTCTTCTCCTATATTTACTGTCATTTTTTCACCATTTGGTTTTACTATTACTCCATGGATGCTTAATGGAATTGTTGTCCATTGATATTTTTTGATTCCTCCATAGTAATGTGTTTTGAAGTATGCTAATTCTGTGTCTTCATATAGTGGATTTGGTTTTAGGTCTAGTCTTGGTGAGTCTACATGTGAGCCAATAATGTGAACTCCGTTTTCTATGTTTTCTGTTCCTATTATTGCTAGATACATGCTTTTGCCTCTGTTTATAAAGTATATTTTGTCTCCTGGTTGTAGTTTTTCAATTTCTGCTATGTCTTTGTATCCGTTTGCTTGTGCCATTTTTGTGGCTTCTACTATAAATTCTCTTTCTGTTTTTGCTTTATTTAGAAAGTTCATGTAGTCTTTTGAGAAATTGAATATTGCTTCTTTTTTTCTTGTGTCTACTGCGTTCCATCCGTTTTCTTTTTTGTGAAATAGTTTTTCTTCTAAACTTTTTTCCATTTTTAATCACATTCCTTTCTTTTTTGTGTCTTTTGTTTTTTCCTAGTATATCACTTTAATCTTTATTTTTCCACCTTTTTTTGTATTTATTAATTTTTTTAGTAAATAATAGTTATAGATTTAAATTTAAAAAAAGTTTATATTGTTTTTATTTTTGTTAGTTATATTTTTTTACTATCTCACATTAATTATGTTCAAAAAGAAAATTTAATTCAATCAAAAATATATAACTAACAAAGATTTAATTATTATACTTACTCTTATAAATTCTTATAAATATAAAAAGGAGATTTTTTATGAATTCTTTATGGTTAACTGAAAATAAAAATAATAGTAAATTTGAAAGTTTATCAAAAAATATTAATACTGATGTATGTATAATAGGTGCGGGAATTTTTGGAATGACCTGTGGCTACTATTTATCAAAAGCTGGGCTAAATGTTTCTATTATAGAAAAAAATGAAATTGGGCATAAAACTACAGGCCACACTACTGCAAAAATCACATCTCAACATGGTCTTTTTTATACTTATTTGGTTGAAACATATGGTGAAGGTTTTGCAAAAGATTATTTGTCTGCAAATCAGGAAGCTATTGAAAATATCAAAAATATAATTGATGATGAAAAAATAAATTGTGATTTTGAAAGACAATCTAATTTCGTTTATACTACAAACCCTAATGAAGTCGCTCAAATTAAAAAAGAGGTTGATGTTCTAAACGCTTTGGGCTTCCCTGCAAACTTTGTTACTAAAACTGGCTTACCTTTTGATGTTGCAGGTGCTGTGCAGTTTAAAAATCAAGCTCAATTTAATCCAATAAAATATCTAAATGGTTTGACTAAGTGTATTTCAAAAAATAATGGTGAAATTTTTACTAATACTACTGTTACAGATGTGAAAAAAATAGGAGATAATTTTTATATTTTTACTCCAAATAATGTTGTAACTTCAAAATATGTTATACTTGCTTCACATTATCCTTTTGTGAATTTTCCTGGGATTTATTTTTTTAAGATGTATCAAGCTTCTTCTTATGTAATTGGTGTCGATGTAAAGAAAACTATAAACAATGGTATGTACATTACTGCTTCTGATCCAACTTTTTCTTTTAGAACTGCAAATTATAATGGCAAGAAAATTCTTTTGCTTGGTGGTTGTGGTCATAAAACTGGTACTCCTGCACCTTATGAGGATACTTATGGTACTTTAGAAAATTATGCTAAACAATTATATCCAAATTGTGAAATTCTTTTTAGATGGGATACTCGAGACTGTATTACTCTTGACAAAATTCCATATATTGGACGTTTTTCAAATGTGATGGACAATATTTATGTTGGAACTGGTTTTAATAAGTGGGGAATGACTACTTCTAATGTTGCGGCAAATATTGTGTGTGATATGATTTTGGGCAAAGAAAACAAATATGCTTATGTGTTTGATTCTACTCGTGTTCATCCTATAAAAAATAGAATCGAGGTTAAAAATATGATTACTGAATCTGTTAATTCTCTTGCTATAAAAAAGTTTAAAGATTCAACTGTTAATTTTGATAAAATTCCTATTAATTCTGGCGGAGTTATTGATGTTAATAATCAAAAAGTTGGTATTTATAAAGATACTTCACGGTAATATTTTTGCGGTTAATCCTATCTGTACTCACCTTGGTTGTTTGCTTTCTTGGAATGATGCAGATAAAACTTGGGACTGCCCTTGTCATGGTTCTAGGTTTGATTTTATGGGTAAAAATATTTATGATCCTGCTTTTGAAAATTTGGAGATTTTTGATTTAGGGTTATAATTGTTTAAAACTAAAGATATTTTTGGTGGTTGTAAATTTTTAAATATTTTATTTAATTAATGACATCTTTCTGTTTTTTGTTTATTTTTCAATATTTTTTTAATTTTTTTTGTTTTTCTTATTGACTTATTTGCTTGGTTTTGCTACAATTTCTTTAAATTCATATATTTATATTATTTATTATTTATTGAACTAGATTTCTTCGGTATAGATTAATCTAGTTCTTTTTTATCTGTGATGTATTTGTAATTATCTGAATCTGTTGCTATATAATGTTTTTAATAAATTTTAAAATATTATATAGTGATTAATCCTTGATAAATTTCTATTGCTATGTTAGAATATTTTTATAAAAATTTTTTAGGAGGTAACGACAATATGGAGATAATTGAAAATCGGAATTTGGGAACTATAACAAGCCAGCAATTTAGTGGTATTACTGATATAAATATTTTGACTATACCGCCTAATTCTTCCATAAATTGCATGGCGGATTGTTGGGATGTTTTGCTTAATATTGATACTAAAATTGCTTATATTTTTCTTGATGGTAAGCGTTATGACATTATTAATGATTCTAGTTCTTATGCTACTATCATTTGCTTATCTAGTTCTACAGATAAAAGCAATTATTATCATCTCTCAAAAATTCTTTATGAGTGTGGTTTTCTTACACTCCAAGATGATATTGTTATTAGGTAAAATTTAATATTTTAAGTTTTAAGGGCCATGTGCCCTTTTTATTTTTTTGATTTTTTCATTCTTTTCTTATATCATTATGTAGTCTATGGTATAATGTTGTAAAATTTTAGAAAGGAGGTTCTGCATATGTTTAAAGCAGAACGGATTGGTGTTCGATATGAATCATCATCTACTATTAAACACCAGGGAAATCGGCAGTCAATTGACTGCTATTTACGTCAGGGCTATTCTATAAAAGTTAGACGAAATGGTTATTGGGTTTTGACAAAACCTGCTCAAGTTATTGTTACTTCATATTGTGGTGAAAATGGTAGTTTTACTTATGATATGAAAGATAATATTCTTGAGAAGTATGGACGTGATAAAATCTCATACGGGCTGGTTGAAACTTTTAAAAATGATTTTTCTAATGGTTCTTTGTCTGTTGAGGCAGATAAATTTAATTTTAAAATCATTTAGTTACACAAAAAAAGTAATGGAGAGTATTTTTTATTCTTCATTACTTTTTTTTGGTGCACCAGGAGGGATTCGAACCCCCGACCTTCCGGTTCGTAGCCGAACACTCTATCCAACTAAGCTACTGGTGCATATGTTAATATTATAATGACTTTTAGCATAATTTGCAAGTGCTTTTAAAAAATTTATACAAATTATTTCAAAAACATTGTGAAAAAGCAAAAAACATGAAATAATTGACCAAAATAAAGGGGGACAAAAAATGAAAAAATTTTTAAAGCTTTTCTCAGTATTTGTACTGAGTATTGCAATATTTGGTCTAACAAAAAGTGTTAAAGCGAATAGTATTAATAAAATATCAATGGATATTTATGTTAATAGTAACGGTGATGCAACGATTTCTGAAATTTGGGATTGTAATGCGACTAAAGGTACAGAAATTTATCATCCTTATTATAATTTAGGAAATTCAACAATTAAAAATCTTTCTGTATCTGAAAATAACACAACATATCAAACTTTGTCTAGTTGGTCAACATCTTCTTCTCTTGAAAATAAGGCTTATAAATGTGGTATAAATAAGGTTTCAAATGGTGTTGAATTATGTTGGGGTATAAGCGAATATGGTAGTCATACATATACTGTAAAGTATAATATTACTGATTTTGTTACTAACTTAACAGATTCACAAATGATATATTGGACTCTTATTCCTAAAGATTTTTCAAATCCTATTGGAAGTGTTTATATTAAGATTCATTCTAATTTTGATATTGAAGATTCAGTTGATGTTTGGGGCTATGGTAATTATGGTGGTACTGCTTATGTTTATGATGGCTACATTGAGATGCAGTCTGCTGGGCGTTTGGATACTAATGAGTATATGACTATTTTGGTTAAGTTTCCACAAGGTACTTTCAGTAGTTCTAATTCTTTGAAACACGATTTTGAGTATTATTTTAATATGGCGGAAAAGGGTGCTAAGAAATATGCTAAAAAAAGTGGAAGTGATTTTGGTGATAGATTTGTTGGTGCTTTATCAATTATTGGACTTTTGGTTGCTTTATTTTTTACTGTTTTGTTTACAATTCTTGGCGTAATGAGGTCAGAAGGAGAAAGTAAATTAACTATAAAGAAGGATTCCGCTATTTCGAATCGTGAAATAGAGTATTTTAGAGATATTCCTTGTAATGGTGATATTTTTAGGGCTTATTATATTGGTTATTCATACAAGTTATTAAAGAATAGAACTGATATTTTGGGTGCTTTGCTTTTAAAATGGCTTAAAGATTCTCTTATCACTATTGAAAAAAGGTCAGTTAGTTCTTTGGTTAAGAGAGATAGTGATGTTATAGTTATAAAAAGAGGTAAATTTGATAGTATTACTGATGAAACTGAACAACGTTTATTTAAGATGATTTCTGATGCTAGTGGCGATGGTGTTTTGGAGAAGAAGGAGTTTGAAAACTGGTGTGATTCTAATTATGATATGATTTTGGGCTGGTTCAAAAATGTTATGGATGATGAACGTTATAAACTTGAAAGTGAGGGGTTGATTAATGTTGTTGATACTAAGTATTTGAAATTCTATATTGTTACTACACATGAGGCTACTCCTGCTTTGAAACAAGAGGCTTTGGAACTTGCTGGTCTTAAAAAGTTTTTGAAAGAGTATTCTCTTATTGCTAGTAGAGAACCTATTGAGGTTAATTTGTTTGAGGATTATTTGATTTTTGCTCAGTTAATGGGTATTGCGAAAGAGGTTGCTAAAAACTTTAAGGATGTTTATCCTGATATTATTGAACAGTCTCATTTTAATGATTATGATAATATTTCTTTTGTTAATCATTGTATGTCTCATGGTTATTCTGCTGCTCAAAATGGTATGTATAGAGCTTCAAGTTATTCTTCTGGGGGTGGCGGTTTCTCTTCTGGCGGCGGAGGCGGTGGTTCCTTCGGTGGTGGCGGAGGCGGCGGTGGCTTTCGTTAAATTTTATATATTTAAAACACAGTTTGCATATTTTGTGAATTGTGTTTTTTACATTTCATGGTTTTAAAAGTTGTATTTCACGGTCTTAGGTTGCTATTCACAGTCCGTAATCTGTAACGTCTTTGAAATTTTTCTTAAAATTTTTTGGCATTTTTTTGCTTAAATCTATTGCAAATTGTAAAAATATGTGCTATTATATATAAGCGTTGATTATTTAATTTGATTTCGAGGTGTAGCGCAGTTGGTAGCGCGCGTGGTTTGGGACCATGAGGTCGCAGGTTCGATCCCTGTCACCTCGACCACTAGAATGAAATTTTGTAGGAAACTACAGAAGGACGAAAATTATATCAAAAGCGCTAAAAACACATTATTTCAAGAAATTGAAGTAATGTGTTTTTGTTTTATTCAGTATTCTAAAATCCCTCTCCAGTTTTAAATTTTGTTCTAGAAAAACGTTCTAGAACAAAAGTAAGTTCAAAATAAAATATTATAGAAAATTTTGTAAAGAACAAAATCTTGTCATATTAAGCATTTAAGGATTATGTTCTAGAAAATTTCTAGAACAAAAACAGAAAATTTAAAATAGAGGGAGGTCAAAAATGTATGAATTTACACCATATAAAAAATCAGATAAACTTGAATTTAATAGCTTTATACAAGTTCCAAGAGAACTATTAGAAAGAGCTGAATATAAAAAACTTACACCTAATGCAATATTATTGTTTTCTATTTTAGCCGATAGGCTTGAATTGTCATTTAAACAAATAGATAAAAATTCAAAAGTAAAGTTTTATGATGATAAAGGAAATATGTATGTAATATTTAAAAGATATGAAATCCAAGAAAAACTCCATCTCAATCGTTCAGCACTTGATAATGCAATTGCTTTACTAAAAAATTGTAACCTAATTAAAGAAAAAAAGCAAGGAAAAAATTTACCCAATATTATTTATTTAGGTAAAACAATTAATATGATAGAACAAGAAAAAATATTAGATTTTAGGGATGTACAAAAACAGCATTTAGGAATGAATAAAACAAACAATCTTGAATGTTCAAAAACAGTACTCAATAATAACTATAATAATATAAATAAAAATAATATATATAATAACAGACAAAGTAAATTTCATTCTTTTGGAAATGTAAAAGAATATAAAAAACAAAATGGAATTAAAAGTTTTGATTGTTTATATGCAAATAATTTTTAAGGAGATTTGATTATGAATAATGAAAAAATAAAAATTGAATATACAAAAGTTGGCGATTATTACTTGCCAAATTTAACATTACTAAAACCAAGAAGAACAGGAACTATTGGAAAATATGGTAGATTAAAATTAAATCATATGAAGAAATATAATATTCCAGAATACACAGAAATGTTATTAAATAATGAATTAAAAAGTTATCTTTTAGATATTGATGATGAATGTAAAAACAAGCTAGAAATTTTAATAAAACAAATGGCAGAAAACGAAAATATAACTGAAGAATTAAAAGCAAATAATCAATTAGAATGGGTTGGCAAAATGAACTCGATTAAACATTCAGCTGAAGAAATTATATTAAATGAAATAATTTATGTGTAGAAAGGTGAAGAATATGGAAGAAATAAAATAATATGATATAGATTCAATAGAATTTAATGAGTTAATAGATAATGCAAAAATGGAACTTAAGTATAACAATTCTGAATATAAAGAATTACAAAATGAAGTTTGCAAAATTATGGAAAAATATCCAAATTTACAATTACTTTTTGAAGATGATAATGTTATAAATTTAAATGAAGAAGAATGTAAAATGTTACAAAAATTAGTATCACTTCATTTACAAATAAGTTGTTATGAAGATAGAAAAATTTTCTTTTTAGGAGCAAAAGAAAACTATTTTTACTTCAAAAATATTGGAATTTTAAAATAAAAAATGTTTAAAATTTCATGTTGGAATATTAAAAGCAAGCAACGCATTGATACTCCCGTATAAATACAGCTTGTTAGTTTTAAGATTAAACTGAATTATTGGGAATTTATTCCCCAATCCTCTTATAAAAACAAATAAATTTTTAAAACAGTCATAAAAAATATGGCTGTTTTTATTTTGAAAGGAGACGATCGTTATGAGAAAAAGGATGATAAAAAAGCAATTATGGTTAGATACAAATGAAAATAATTTATTAAAAGAAAAAGCAAATAAATCTGGATTAACTGAATCAGAATTTTTAAGAAATTGTATTAAAGGTTATGCAATAAAAGAACAACCAAATGAAGATATAAAAAATTTCCAAAGAAAAATAAATGGAATAGCAAATAATATAAATCAAATTGCTCACAAAGCAAATAGTTATGGTTATGTTCAAGATAATAATTTAAATTATATAAAAAGTGTTTTAACAGATTTTATTATAAAGTTTGAAAAGAAAATATATTCAAGAGAAAGATGAAAGGAGTTGGCTTTATGGCTGTTATAAAAATTAAATCAATTAAAAAAAAATTTATAAGCTGTTGTTAATTATGCAAAAAATGGAGATAAAACAGAAAATGGTATTTTAGTATCAGGTGTTAATTGTATTCCTGATTCTGCGTATGAACAAATGGCATTAACAAAAAAATTCTATCATAAAGGAAATAATATTCAAGGATTTCATATTATACAATCTTTTAAAGGAAATGAAGCATCCCCTAAAAAAGCAAATCAAATTGGTAAAGAACTTGCAGAAGAACTATGGGGATATAAATATCAAATTTTGATTTGTAATCATGTAAATAAAGAAAATGTGCATAATCATATAGTTCTAAATTCTGTGTCTTTTATAGATGGCTTAAAATATCATAATAGTAATTCTGAAATTGCTATTATGAAAGATACTTCAGATAGATTATGTTATAAATATGGGTTATCTGTTGTAGAAACTCGGACGTTCAAAACAAGAAAAAATCTTCATGGACAAAAGAATTGATAATTTTAATCGTAGCAACTCAAAAATGCAAAAGATAAGAAATGATATTGATGATGCAATAAAATTCTCTAAAAAGTATTCTGACTTCAAATTTGTATTAATTGCAAAAGAATATGAGATATATGATACAGGAAAATATTTTACTGTTAAATCTCCATATTTTTCAAAAAAAGTAAGATTAGACAGAACTTTTGGAGATAACTATTCTTCAGGTGGTATAAAAGAAAGAATATATTATAAGTAAAAGGAAGATTTGCCTGTTGCAAATTTAAAAAAGAAATATTATAAAAAAACTTATAAAGGTCCGAAAATAAATAGCCATTTATTGAATACAAGCTCTTTTTATAAGTTATATGTCCATTATTTATATGCTTTTAAAATATTACCTGCTAAAATATATGCAAAAGAATTGACTCCAGAATATTATAAACAAAAGCGAAAAAATGATATGATATTTGAAGAATTAAATTTTCTTGCTAGAAATAAATTTGAAAAAATTACAGATGTTATAGAATATAAAATCAATATAGAAAGTTAACTTCCTATGCTTAAAGGTCAGAGAGAATGCTTATGGAGAAAATATAACAAAACTACTAATGAAAACGACAAAAGTACTATTCTTAAAGAAATTACACAACTGGCTGACAAGATTGATATTGCTCAAGCTCATAAAAATGCTTGCATTCGTAGTATTAATAGATATTCTCAAATAAAAAAAGATTATGAAAAAGAAATTGAAGTTAAAAATAAAACAACAGAATTGATTAAAGAAGATAAGAAGAAAAAAATTAGATGTAGCTAAATTATTTTAAAACTAATATTAGTTGTTATAATACTAATATTTAAAGCTATCTTGACAAAAATCAATTAGTGTGTTAACATAATAATATATGATATAAATTGCCACATTTTTCCATGACATAAGGAGGGATATTATGAACAAAAATAGTATTTTAACAGCAAAACAATTTTCAGCAGTAAACATGGAAACTGGAAAAACGATTTGGTTTTCACGGACACACTCTCCACAACATCTCTATCCTTTAACGGAAAAAGATTATTGTGAAGCTATTAAGTATGCAATTCAACATGGTATAGACCAAATGCCAATTCTTTCAGTAAGTTCTAAAGATTTTCCGTATTGCGATTTTGATTGTAAAGACTGTTTAGCATGTCCAAGTAGAAAATGGGCTGTAGCAGATCAGCATATCAAATATCCTATCATTCCTATCGATAAATACAAAAACATATTGGATGAAATTTCTTCTTATTCATCTAGACGAGGATTTAATACCGTTAGATTTGAAATTTGTGGGGAAGGAAATCCAGATTTGTATAAAGATAGAATTAGTATGATAGAACATGCTAATCAAAAGTGTAATATGGGAATTGTATATGTAAGTACAGGAAGCAAGATATCAGATAAATTATTCGATTGTCTGGTTGAAAACGCATCATTTATAAGAATAAGTTTTCCAGGAATTTCAGCAGATGCCTATAAAACTTATTCCAATCAAAAATCAAAAAATAATGATTTTTCGTACGATGATGCAATTCATCTTTTAGATAAATTGTGTAATGCTAGAGCAAAAATTGGTAGAGAAAATTCATTATTGATTGGTACAAGAACTTGCATTAGACCATTAAATGCTGGACATTATGATGATTTTATTAGAACTATCGCAAATGTTGGTGTAGATGTATTTCAAGGAGTAAAAGTCCTTATTCCAGACTTTGAAAGTGTTAAAGATGAAATCGTTTCTTTAGATGTTATAGAAGAACTCGTATCATTAAAAGAAACAGCTTATTCTTATGGACTTAAGGACTATCAAATTCCTAATGATTTAAATACTATCTATCATAACAGAGCCATGGTAGAACGAGAAAAGCCATCTAGATGTTGGAGTTCTCTCATCTCTCCTCCATTATATGGGACTAATCTTCTGTGTTGCGTACTCTGGGATAGAATCACAGATCTTAATTATCACTACGGAGTATTAGAAGGGAGAAAAGGTGAACTTGAAGAATTAATGCATGGTGAACGAGCAAAATTCATTATGAAAAACTGTCCTAAAAACTGTACAGAGTGTTGTTCTTTTAAAGACAATAATTTTATGGAAAGTTTGTGGCGCGTATTGAAACTTCAAGAAAACCTGGATGCTGTGAAATTTATCACAAATTACTAATTAATCAATACGTATAAATAGAGTATGCCCTACATAGAGCATACTCTTATTTAAAATTCTCTTTAATTTTATCAATACAATTTAAAAGTTCTTTTCTATAATCGTCACTTACATTTAGAACATCTTTAGCATAAATCCCCATATTCCCAAAATTTGCATGAAATTGATTCATCCATTCATGTCTAGGTATAAAATTGATGTGTAAATATCCTGAACTAGACTCATCTTGATATATCATTACTTTTTCAAATCCACAATTATGCATAGTTTCTAGTAATCTATTTGATAAATCAACTAATTTATTTCTTTCATCTTTTGTTAAATCCGTTATCGTACGTATTGGCTTATTTATTGCTAGTATCATATATCCCTTTATAGGAATTTCAGGGTCTGTTGCAATATTAAAAAGTTCATCTTCATATACATAGCTACCTGGAAAATTTGTTATTTCATGGTTAGCAATAGCAGAACTCAAATTTCCTTCAAATTCCATTTCCTGACCTAACCAATTTAAAATTTTTTTCATATCATTTAACTCCTTTTTTAGTTTGTATAAAATCTTTCAAACAATTTAATTCAAATTCAAATTCATATCTAGTAAATGTTGTATCTTTTTTATCATTTTCACCAATAGAATGTATAATAAATTTATTACAATTACTTAATATTCCCCTATAAATAGGATTTTGTATTGCAGAAATATATAATTCATCAACTAACATTTCATATTCTTTACTATCTCTTTTTATTTCTTTACCTTGCCAATAAATTAAGCCACTTTTTTTCCAGTCATAATCAGTTGCAGCTTTTATATGAACAGCTTGTGTTCCATAATATGTAAATACATAATTTTGCACTTTTTTATCTTTGAACTTAATTCCTTGAAAAAAATTTTCAATACTTTGCAGTTTTTTTCCTCTAAATTTAAATGTATAAGGAAATAAATTTGATAACATTTGAGCATAGTCTCCTCTGTTTCTGTACCCAACATCAACCCATCTTTCTGTTTCACTGATTTTATTTCCGTTCTTTATCTTGAAGCAACTCATTATCACAGTAAATGCATTCATCTTTTTGTATTAAATCTTTTTGTAAAAATTTATAATTGCTTTTGTATTCTAAAAATTCTTTTAATTCTTTTTTTATTTTATTCATCTCTACCTCTATCTTGAGACGGAAAGTCTCTTATTATTTCTTTAATTTGTTCTCTTAATTTAGTACATAAAAAAGCTGAAGTCTTTTTTATTTTCTTACTGTTCATATCATACAAATCAATCTCTGAACTTTGGGAATATTTTTCTGCAAGTTGCATTAAAATTGCAATATCTGGATGTTCATCTTGACGAAGTCCTTCTTTCTTCATAATAGATACATAAGCATCACCGTCTGTTTCTTTTAATGCTGTGATAGAATCTCTCATAATCCAATATCCAGGGTCATCTAATATTGTTAGGAAATCAACATCTGATACATCGAAAGTTGGATGGTCTAACTCACCATGTTTTACTTGATTGTAAAAATTCCAATTATATTTAATTGCTCCAAATTTACACATTTTCCCTCTTTCTTTTAACTTTTCTCTAATTGTGTTCATTGTATTACATGAACCTACATTATCATCAATTAACACAAGTTGATTATTTGTATCTTTCCATAAATCATTACTAAATATATCGTCGAAATTCTTTTGCGCAGAAATAGCTCTTAATTTTTCGTCTTTAGAATATAAGCTAAATAATATATTAGTATATTCAAATCCATACATACTTTTTAACATTGGACCAACAAAGATTGAACCCAATCCAGGAGTTATTATATGTTTAGGCGTATTAAATTTTAAATTTGAGCAAAACATATATAATATTTGCTTATTATCCAACTCAATGTGACGTTCTAGTATTTTACTTTTTCCATCTGGTAAATCATATCTAATATTTTGTAATGGTTCATTTTTAAAAAATCTTACTATATTTGCACAATCTTCTTCAAAACACTTTTGTGCTTCTATAACTTGATTATATTGATTTTCTATTTTTTTCTTTAATTCTTCAAAATATACTTTTGCAGATGAATTTGCCAAATATTCAAGTATTACAAAGTTTTTCTTTGAAAAATCTTCTGTTAAAAGTTTGCTTAATTTTTTTCTATCATCAGAAAGTTCTGAATATGTTTTAGCTTCATAGAAAGAAGAATTTCTTGACAAATATCTTCCATTTCTCAATGGTGATACAAGGTTTTCTATTCCAGTAGCATCTTCTAAATCAAATATTCCATTAGAATCAAATTCATATAAATGAAGTCTTTCATTTTCTTTTAAAATTGGCTCTGTTATATTTGAAATATTTCTTCCTTCATCTTGATATAAAACAGTATGTTTAAGATTCTTAGCATATTCTTTAAATACCAAATTCCCATTTTCAATTTTATATGAAATATTTTCTCCTTCAGATTTATTATATATAACTCCATTTTGTATAAAAATATTATTATTTATAATATCTTCTAATGAATATCCTTTATTTAATAAATTATTTTCAAATTTATTAAACAATCTTAAAAACTCATTGTTATGTACTATATTTCTGTCAGCTCCATTACTTTTTAAAAATTTTAATAATTTAACTGGATATTTAGGCTTTATGAATATATTATTTTCTTTTACAATATTCTTCCATGTATCTTCATCATATTCTAATACAGTATTATTTAATGATAAAATATAATTATTATTATCAAAATTGATAACTACTCCTCTTTTTCTATTATCTTTATTTATAAGTATATTTTTTAAATTTTCATCTTTTAAATCTTTCTTATCTACAAAAAAGCTATAAACATGAATTTGTTCTTGTTCCGTATCTGCAAACAATTCCTTAATTACAATATTAGAAAACATCACCAAATCTACAATACCATTTAAGTTCTTTCTATTGTTCAAATATTTACTTATAAATTTTAACTTTAACTCGGTTTTTTCCTTCTCTGAAAATTTTCTTCCATCATATTCTTGTCCTAGCAATTCAAATGCAACTAAATCATTAGTTTTTAACAGTTCTTCTATATTATCTAATTTTGTTTTTAATAATTTAAAAAAATCATTTAAATATATTCCATCAATTTTATATCCAATTTTATTATCAATTTCTTCTAAAGTATTCTCATTTAAAAAGCTAATATTATCTAATATATTTGAATAATTACTATTATAATATTCTTCTGAAGCAAAATTATTTGTTCTGATGCCTACTTGCATTTCAATTAAGTCAGTTAATGGGTCGACTATATATTTTTTTCCATTTTTTGTTTTTATGAGTAAATCAACATGTCTAAATTTATCTTCAAAAGGTGACACTAATTCACTATCAATATTATAAACATGCTTTAATAAATTCTTAATTATATTAGAATAACTTTTACACACAATCGCGAAATCTTGAATATTAGTTAGGTCTATTTCTTTATTATAAATACTTTCTCTGTCTTTTATATTTTCTTTATCTAAGAAGAAAGTATAATCACGATAAAACATTTTAGAAGCTTCTTTCATAACATATCTTACAATAGCTAATTCACGAATATCTTCATCAATGTTTTTAATTTTATCTATATTTACATTATCCTTAAAATAATCAAATAAATTCATAATAAATAAATCCTTTTTATAAAGTCTAGGGAGAATAATATATTCTCCCCGCTTTTAGTTAATTCGTTTTGATAAAATCTTTTACTTTTTCTGCAAATATCAACATCTCTTTTTTTTGTGCTAGAGTCATATTTTTTCTGGCATACATTGTGATTTGTTTAAGATTCTTTCCTCTTCCAAACTGGAACATCCAATCGTCGGAGGGAATAATCCACCTTCTATAATGTTCAACAAATCCATCTTCAAATAAGAGAATGTTCTTTTGTCCCAAAGCTTCAAGCGCTAATTTTACCTTATTGGTAATCTCTTCGATTCTAATTCTCTCAGCTCTCGTCATTAATGTAGTAGTAGCTACATGTCTTTTAGTTCCTATAACAATAAATCCCTTAATAGGAATTTCTGGATCTATTGTTACATTAACGAGCTCATCTTCATATAAATATCCACCTGGCAAATTTGTAATTGCATGATTTCCAATTGCACAACTTTTACATCCTTCAAAAATCATTTCTTCGTTCATGAAGTTTGTAACAGTTACTTCTTCACCACTTGTATTTAAGTAGCATCTTTTTCCCTCTTTGTCTACAACTCCAAGGTTGCTTTGAAAATCTCCTACAGCTTCATATCTAATTTCACAGATTTGAGAGCCAGTTTCGTTGATATACCCCCATTTGTCATCTATTCTGACTGCTGCAATTCCTTCAGAAAAATTCCGTACTTCATCATAAATAAAGTTGCAAATAGGTTCATTTTTTTCGTCGACAAATCCCCATTTACCACATGTTTCTTTCTTTGCATATAACATAATATGGTCCTCCTTAAATAAGAAATTTAAAATAGTGATTTAAACGAATTAACTAAATATAGTAAAAACTACATAGTTATTGTATCATAAATTCCAAATTATGTCAATTAGATATTTTTAGTTTTTTTAGCATAATTTCAGTACTTACAGAGATTTCATCTGGTTCCATATGATGTTTAATATTTTTCATTTCTACGAGTTCAAATTCAGGTTTATTTGCTATAAATTTATATGTATCCGAAATTGGAGCAGTATCATCTAAAGAACCTTGAATTATAAGTATCTTTCTTTTTTCCTTATATTTTGTATACAAGTCATGTTCGATTAAATCTTCAAAGAAAGAATATGGTACTACAAGCTTTCCACAATGTCCAGTTTTTGCTTTTCCATTCGTTTTAAAATTTTCAAAAGGTTCTTTTAATAGACAATTTGTAAAAATATCCTTCATGTTAAAAGCTGGAGATCTTAAAACTATATTATCATATTCATTAGGATCTCCTATAAGTTTATTTAACAAAATATAAGCACCAAAACTAATAGCAAAAAAAGAAATTTTTATATTATAACCATAATGTTCTTTTATATAATCTATAACAGAATCAATATATGATATACACACATCTACTTTCAATTTATCTGTACCTTGCACACTATCTATATGTCCTGGAAAATCAAAAGAAATAGAAGGAATATTATATTCTAATAATTTATTAGCTACTATTTTAATTGAATTACTACCTTTTCCACTACAAAAGCCATGACAAAATATAAATATGTTATTTTTTATCAAATTATTTTCACTATAAAATATCTTTGCTTTTATGTTACACTTTTCTTTTATATTATAAATTTCTATATTTTTTTCCATTTGAAATCCTTTCTATATAAATATTATATTATTTTATTTTATTGTTCATTTAACCAATTGACATATTCTTCTTGAGATATTTTTCCTTTACTTATCTGTTCTTTTAATTCAATATTTTTTTGTTTAAATTTATTGAAATCTCTTTCATACTGGTCATTATTAGGATTTCTTCTCGTTCTTAATAATAATTTTTGATAAACATTCCTATAAATTCTTAAATCATCATTTTCTTGCATAAGCTTTTGTTTAGTTCTAAAAGGTCCAACCTCTTTACAAGTTTTATTATTTTCATAAATACTATTACAATACAACTCATCAACTCTATTATCAGGGACAAAGAATTTACCACAATTCTTACATTTTTTAATAGCGGTACTTTCTATTTCAGTCATTTCAAATAATTCAATTATAAATGTTTGAATTATATCATTGCTCTCAAAACAATATGTATTTAAATAATCTGTATTAACATTTTTTGCAATCTCTTGTGCATCAGCCTCTCTTGTTATAGAAAACTCTGTAAAATCTCCAAAATTATTTAAAGTTAATTTCAAATTATTTGAATCATATAATTTTCTTACTTCAGATTCTTTTTTGCTATCTCTTAATATATGTAATCTCTGTATAGGAGTTAAATCACTCAATTCTTCTAAGTCATTTAAATTATAGATATATGTAATATCAGCAATGAAAGTATTTTTATACATTTCTAATTTGTTTTTTAAATTATTTATAACATCATCAACCATTTCATTATATTCTTTTTCAGAATAATACTGATAAATTTTTATATCAGATAGATGAGCTATTATTGTAATACCATATTTATTAATGAATTCTCTAGTATTATTTAAATCTGAAAAATCAGTATTTAAAAAGTCACATAATTGAACTCCTAACTTGATTTTCTCATATCTATTATAAAATTCATAACTTTTATGTTTTTGATTAAATCTTAAATCTTGGTATGCTATAAATTTGTATTTATTAAACTTATTTATAAAAAATTGATTTTTTAAGCGTAATTCAAATCTTTCCATATTACCTCACCATCACTCTTTGTTATTTATTGAAAATATTTTATCACAAACTATTGACATATACAATAGCTAATGCTAAAATATTTGTTAGTAGTTATTAAATAATTAGTAAAAACTAATTACAGATAGTTTATATATATTCTTAATTTAGCTATTTGCCAAATTGTAGAAACAAATGCAGAAACTTAAACAGATGCAGTCTACATAATCCACAATTTATGCGTATTTTGTGGATAACCATAGTGAAAAGTTGGAGAACACCTCGACCATATTTTGTAACATAGGAAGTCCAACCTTAAATAGTGACATACAACAAGAACATCTTGGAATATCCAAAATGTTCTTGTTTTTTATATCTATTATTTTATCACTTCCAAATTATCTCCTAAAATCTTTTCAATAATAGCATCAGTATCGTTCAAATCAAATGGAACAACATAACCTTGTAAAGACTTAGCCTTTACTCGTAAATTATAATTTTCAGTATTCACATAAATACTTGATTTACCTTTTCCATTTTTAGCCTCTTGGACCAAATTAGAAACTGGTGAATTTCCGTCAAATGCTATAACAATAGAAGTTCTTCTTTCAAAAATCTCATAATTAAAACTCTTATAAATTCCAAACTCTTCACTTTCTGTGGAAATGCGAATTCCTGAAATTGATTTATTTTGCAGTCTTTCCCCTACTTCTTTTGAAATCATTTTAGGGATAATTGCATATATTTCAAACTTTTTGTGTAGTTTATTTGTTAAATTAATTAATGCCTTTTCATATCCTTCAACTTTGTGTCCTATTACAAAATATGCCTTTTGGTTATCAATTTTTTTAATTAATTCTTCTAACATTTGTATGCCTTGTTCTGTAACCCTTGTTTCCCTATGTTTTGCGTTAAAACTTCCTCCTGCAATTATTATTGGCATTTTGTCTGTTGGTAGTGGTTTTATTTTGTTTTTTAGTATTTCTTCTGATTCTATTTTGTTGTTTATTCTTAGTGGAATATTGTTGTTTTTGTTTTCATCTTCTATTTTTTCTTCTAGTTCTAGTATTGCTTCTCTTATGCTTCTTCCTGCTAGAAATTCGTTGAATTTTTTGCTTTTTTCTTTAAAGTATTTGTCTTCGTGTTTCATTATTTCGTCTTCTACTTTTCTCATTTTTAGGAAGTCATGGTCATTTAGTCCTAGTAGATTTTGTATTGCTAATTGTTCATCTACGGTGTTTGTTCCGTAGAATCCACATCCGTCTGTTCCTTGTACACATTTGATGTCATTTTCTAAGTATTTTTTTATTGGATGATTTTTTAGGTTGCTTAAGTTGTTTAGTCTTACATTTGATGTTAATTGGAATTCAAGTACTGCTCCTGATTTTTTTATTTCTTGTATTAATTTTTGTCCTTGAATTGAGTCTAGTTTTGGAGTATATAGTCCATGTCCAATTCTTATTCTTGGCATCTTTTGACCTGGTTTTAAACTGTTTTTTACACATTCTATTGATTTTTTTACATTGTCTCTTAAACTATCATTTTCACCTGCATGTATTCTTATTGTATATCCTTTGTCTTCTTTGCATACATATTGAACTATTTCTTCTATTGCTGGTTTTAATTCTGATATGTCGTTTATTTCTTCTCCTATAAAGTCGCTTCCTACTACATATGGACTTTTTGATATTGCTTTTAGTATATTTAAGTTTTCTCTTAAATAGTTGCTGCTTGTTTTTGCGTCTTTTATTATTGTTAATGGTATTCTTCTTATTGCTACTAGAAATCTGATTTTTACTCCTGTTTCTTTTTCTATTTGTGGCATTATTTGGTGTACATCTTCTAATAGTTCAATTGCAGGTGTTCCTTTTTTTGTTAGTGTTGTGTCTGATATTTCTGTGTAATATATGCCTTGTTTTTGATATTCTCTTGCTATCCATAATAGTTTGTCTTGTCTTAAGTTGTTTTTGGCATATGGACTGCCTTTTTGAGTGTCTTCTATCATTTTTGTTAGCATTTCTTTTATTTCTTTGTCTGGTATTTGTTCTATTTTGCTTTTTTCTAGTTTGATTTTTTCAGTGCTTTCTGTTCCTTTTGCAAAAACGTATCTGTATAAATATAGTTTTTCGAGATTTGTGAATACTGCTTGTCCATCTTTTAGTATTTCTAGGCTTTTTCTTATTTTTGCGATGTTTTCTGGTGCGTTTTCTATGTTGTTTAGTATTAGGTCTGCAAAGTTTATAAATGTGTTGTCGTCAATCCTTCTTGTTAGATATTTTCCTGTTAGTGTTGAATTTTCGAATTGTTTTTCGACTTCTTTTCTTTGTTCATATATTTTTTCTTCTTGGTCTTTGGTTATTTTTAAGTCTATTTTCTTGATATAATATAATGGATATCTAACTTGGTGTTTTATTCCTAGTGCTATTAGGCTGTCTGCGGGCAAGTTTGCATTCATGTGTGTATGCAGGTCTGTTCTGAATTTTGCTTTTTTTAGTATGTATGATTTTACAAGTGTTTGATTTATGCTTAGATTGTATCTTTTTGTTTGTGACATTAGTGTTTTGCTTATTGCTGGTATTGTTGCTTTTATTTCTATTTTTCCGTCTGCATATATGTTTGCTATTTTTATTCCTCCTAGTCTAAATATGTAAACTTCTTCGTTGTCTCCGTTTAAACTTGCTGGTATTTTGCCTTTTATTATTTTCATGTCTTTTTCGTTTTTTATTGTTTTTAGTCCGCATATTTTTGCTAGGTTTGTTATTAGGTTTCCTGTTCCATGGTTTGGTGTTTCTAGTATGTATGTTAGTTCGTCTTCGCTTGTTTTATATAGATTTACTATGATGTCTTTTTCTTTGTCTAAATAAAACTTATTTATTATTTTTGAATTTTCTATTGTATTTGTTTTTTCCATTATATTTTTGTCGAGTTTTTTGTGCTCGCTCTCCTCCGTTCCTTTTAATTGTTAATTCAATATTTTATCATATTTTTTGTTATATTTCAAGGATTTATGTTGACTTTTAAAATAAAACCAGAAAAATCAATTTTGAAATTTTCTGGTTTTATAGATTATATTTTATTTTTTTATTTGTATTTCATATTTCTTTGGAATGCTATCTTGTAACAATCCTTTTATTAAAGTTTCTGCTTGTTCGTCTGCGGCACTTAATATTCCCATTTCTTCAACTTCTTTTTTAGCGTCTTCTTCTGCTAAAGTATTTGCATTATTAGCATCTTCTTTTGGGTTTGGATTTAGTAATGCAAAATCGGTTCTTAAATATTTGATACTGCTTGTGTCTACTTTGACGTCTAATACTTTTGCTTTTGGTATTGTAACCCAAACTATTGGTTTAAAATCGTCTTGTTCGATTTTTACTTCTTTTACGTCAATTCCTGCTCTTGCAGTTGCTTCATATACCATTACAAAATTAGATTTATTTATGACGGCAATGCCTTCATCATCGTATTCATATATACCTTTGAATGTTAATTTTGCAGTTGTTAATTCACTTGATTTTTCAAGTTTTGCCGTTAGGTATGTTGTGTCTATTTTTTTATTTTTGTTGTATATGTATATTGCTATTGCTATTATTGCAACTATAATTAATGTGGTAATTACTGTTATTTTTATTAATTTTATTTTTGAAAATGTTTTCTTTGCTTTTCCTTCTACTTTTTCTTCTTTTTTCATTTTTTGTTCCTTTCTTGCCTTGTATTTTATTTTTTTAATATTGAGCCATTATGATTCCTCTTATAATTAAAAATGCTATAATTGCTACTCCTATAATAATTAGTATTTTTAAACATCCCTTCATTTTTGTCCCTCCTTTCTCTATAATAGTTCGTGTTTTTCTCGCGAATAATTTATAACTTTTTAATATATTGTTCCGTTTTCTTCTTTATATTTTTCAAATGTTTTAATACACTCGTCCCTATCTAAATGAGTTAAATGTATTAACTCATTGTTATTCCCCTTTAAATAATCATAAATAATATCATCTCTAAAGCCTATCTCCCCTGCATCCTCTTTTGTGCAACCATAATATACCTCTTTGATATTTGCCCATATTATTGCAGATAGACACATTGGGCATGGCTCACAAGATGTATATAAGATGCAGTTTGATAAATCATATGTGTTTAGTTTTTTACATGCTTCTCTTATTGCTACAACTTCTGCATGAGCCGTTGGGTCATTGTTTTTTAATACTCTGTTATTCCCATTTGCAATTATGTTACCTTCTTTATCTGTTATTACGGCTCCAAATGGTCCACCTTCTTTGTTTTTTATTCCATTGTCTGCATTTTCTTTTGCAATTTTCATGTATTTATTCATTTTGTTTCCTCCTTTTGCTTTTTGAATTTTTTGTTGAATGACTTTCCTCGAATTCGTTCTTATTATATCCTATTTTGATAATTATCTCAATATATAAAATTTAAAAACCTAATTACTCCATTTTATTATGGAAAATTAGGTTTTGGTTAAAAAGTTTAATTCTTTCGTAATTCTGTATCTTCAAATAAATTTAAAATTTCATTAAAATCTTTTCTTATTTCGCTTTCATCTTTTCCTTTAAGGTCATAATATAAATTTTTATTTTTACATCCCGAAAGGTGTAAGATTTCTCCTACTGATAAAAATGGGCTAAATAGGCCTTCGTTACACATATTGAAATATGGACAATTTTTGATACAAAATTGCGAGTATTTTGCTCCCTTTGATGCATCTTTTACTTGCACCCATTGGTTACCAATAAAATATCCACTTCTTGGTATTCCAAAAGAATTATATATGTGATATTCTGATTTACTATTGTCTGAAATTTTTTCTAAATATGAAGTTACTCCTTCTAATGATACATACGAATCTTTCCCGAATTTTAATGCTTCTTCTCCTGTTATTTGGTGTTTTATACCATAATAATCATCTCGTATTATCAGGTCTAATATCTTGATGTTTACACCTAAACTGAATGATTTTTCTATTAATTCGTTAATTTCTTCTATGTTTTGTTTTGTTACCACAATATTGAACCTTGTTTCTATTTTTCTTTTTATTAATTCTTTTGTTATTTTCTTTATTTCAGGTGATAGATACTTAGGATATTGTATGCCATGTATATATTCGTTTACAGAGTCTACACTAATTACAATATCAATTCTTTCTTTGTAGTGCTCTATTATGTCTAATATATTATTTAATTTATATCCATTCGTATTTAAACGAATTTTTGTATTTTCACCTAGATTCATTATGTAGTTAATTAATTCTGGTAAATATTCTACCATTGTTGGTTCTCCACCTGTTATGCGAAATATTGTAATTCCTAATTCATATGCAACTTTGATTATCTTTTTGATACTTTCATAGTTTATTGTTCCTTTTAAATTAGTTTGTATGTTTTCGCCTGTTGGTTTACAGTAGAAGCATTTGTAGTTGCAATTCGTTGTTATTGCTATTGCTAAATAATTTATCCGTTCCTTTTCGTTTTTGTTCATTATACTCTTCCTTTCTTTCCTATTATATTTACAATAGGATTTGTGCATATTATTTGTACTTTTTTATGATACCATTTTTATGTTGAGTTGTATAATATTTTTTTGTCTGTTTGTGATAACCAGAAGTTATAATGAACTTGAGTTTAAAATTTTTCTCTTATTATTTTTATTAAACAATTTATTTCTTTTCTTCTTTCTGTATTAAAATATATCCCGAATTCAATTGGTTGAAGTTTTAATTCTGTTTTTAGTTCTACTAAATTGTATTTTTTTAATTCTTCTTTTTCTAGATATTCTTTTGTAATTAGTCCTATTGAGTCGCTTTTACTTGTTATTTCTAATATTGTATTGTAACTTGAATTTTTTAAGTTTAATTTTTTATTTTTTGTTAGTTCGTTTAGTCTTGTTACTGTTTGAGCATATTTTCGTGGAACATATATAATTTTTTTCTCTATTTCTTCTAGTGTTAATACTTTATTTGCTATATCTGAATTTTTATTTATTATAAATATATCGTTTAATTTTCCAAGTGGTATGTATTTTATATTCTTATTTCTATATCCTTCTACTTTTTTAGAAAATACTATGTCTATTTCTTTATCTTCTAGCATTTCTAACATTTTGTTTGTTTCATAACATTTTAAATCTGTATTTATGTCTGGATATTCTAAATAAAATTCATTTACGCTTTCTCCAAATACTTTATTTAATAAATGGTTATGAGAACCTATTGTTATATTTTTGCTTTTACTAAATTCTTTATCTATTTCAATTATTTCATTTATTGGTTGTTTTAATTTTTGATATAATTTTTCTCCTGTTTCTGTTAATTTTAGTCCTTTATTATTTCTTTCAAATAGTTTTGTCTCTAGTATGTTTTCTAAATTTTTTATATGTTTTGTTACGGCGGGTTGAGATATATTTAATTTTTCACTTGCTCTAGTGATGTTTTGTTCTTTGGCTACTGTTACGTATATTTTATATAATTCTAAATTTACCATATTAATCACCTTTCATATATTTTTCTTTTAATTAAATTATAAAAAGGGGGCAATTTGCCCCTCTCTCAGTTTTGGAGGTCGCCTTTTGAAACCTTGAATCCTAAATTCCTAAAGGCTACTGCCAATTCTTCGTATGCATAATCTTTTTTGCCTTTTATGGCTATAAGATTCATTTTTGTATTGGACGTGTTTAGTAAAGCATGTTGTCCTCCTTTGGGACATATATATGCCTGTCCTCTAGAAGGCCATATCCATACCTCCCATTCTTCAATATGTTTATGAGTCCGTATTATTAAATTCGGTCCCACTTCCAGACATTGCACCTCTTCAATGTCTTCCAGGACAGTTTTTTTCACCTCACAGTCCCGTTTCCCATTATTGTTCAAATCGATTAGCATATCTTCTGGTAATTTTTCTGTTTTAATCATATTGCTTCCTCCTAATAAATACATCTTGTTGATGATACAATTATATCATATTTACATAATTTAAGCAAATTTACCGGATTATTTTCCGAAACTTCTTGACACCAATTTGCATAAAAATTTTTTGTTTTAATATATTTTAATAACATCCTTTGATATGGAGGAACAAAATGATTGTAAAAACTTTAAAAATAAATAAATATTTCTACCTTATAACAACAACGTTATTAATAATTATAACTTCAACAAGTTACATTTTCATTTCAAAATCGGCAAATTTTGGACCCGAATTATTTTGGAATAACTACTCACATTCTTCACTAACAGAATCTTCTGATGGAAATTTTATAAAATGGGTTGATTTTAATGTTACTTCTGAAGCAATGTCAAAAACTGCAAAATTAGATATAGACTCTCACAATTCTGATTCTGAAATTAAATATAATTGGATAGAATTGTTGGCATATCTTGCTTGTAAAAATGGTGGGAATTTTAAGAATTTTAAACAAAATGATTTGGATAAGTTGGTTGTACAATTAAAAAATGGAAAATCTATTCAAGATTTAACACAAAATATGAAGTATTATAATTACTATTTTAATGCATATTCTGCTGTTTTAGGTGGATTCATTGGTAATTATTCTGTTGAAGTAGCAGATGAAAATGGTACTACTCATTTTGAAGATAAATATGGCATTAAGGCTTTTTTGCCTATTGCAAAAAATTATAGTTTTAGTCATTATGATGATTTTGGTGCTTCTAGGTCTTATGGTTTTAAGCGTACCCATTTGGGGAATGATTTGATGGGAAGTATTGGAACTCCAATTATTGCTGTTGAGTCTGGTACTGTTGAACATTTGGGTTGGAATCAGTACGGTGGTTGGCGTGTTGGCATTAGGAGTTTAGATGGAAAAAGATATTATTATTACGCTCATTTGAGAAAAAATCATCCTTATGCTGCAGGTCTTACAGAGGGGGCAAAAGTTACTGCTGGCGATGTTATTGGTTATTTGGGAATGACTGGTTATAGTACTAAGGAGAATGTAAATAACATCAATGTTCCACATCTTCATTTTGGTTTGCAACTTATTTTTGATGAGTCTCAGGTTGATGGTAATAATGAGATTTGGATTGATGTTTATAATATTATTGAGTTTTTGATGCAAAATCGCTCTACTGTTTTTATGAATAATTATGATACAAAGGATTTTGTAAGAAAGTTTAATTTTAAAGAATAGTAAAAACATTTTAACCTAATACATTCCATGTGTCAATGTTTATGGCGTGTATTAGGTTAAAGTACTATTATTTTTTTCCGTAATACTATTGATATTGTTTTGTTTATTTTACCTCTTGCAATTTGTAATGTAACAATATCATTTGGTTTTTTGCTATAAATATATTCTCGTAAATCATTCATAGTTTCAAGTTCTTTGTCATCTATTGCTACAATTATATCTCCTTCTTTCAGCTCTGTTTTTGATGCAGGTCCATTTTTTATAATTTGAGTTACATATATTCCACTGTCGAATTTCAATGTATTGTTAGTTGAAATTCCAGAACTATTATCTAAATATGGTATGACATTTTTATCATATGCATATACTCCCATTGTTGCTTGTTCAAATTTATTATTTTTTATAAAACTTTGAATTACTGGTTTTACAACATTTATTGGAATTGCAAATCCTATTCCTTCTGCGGAAGATATTTTTACTGTATTAATTCCGTATTACTTCTCCGTTTGGATATATTAAAGGTCCACCGCTGTTTCCTGGGTTTATTGTTGCATCTGTTTGGATTAAGTCTGACATATATGTTGTGTTTTCTTTTTCTTCTAGTTTTATTGTTCTGTTTTTACTGCTTATTATTCCTGATGTTACTGTTCTTCTAAATTCGAATCCTATTGGATTTCCTATTGCATATACTGTTTCCCCTATTCTTATTTTGCTTGAGTCCCCTAATGTTATATATTTTAAATTATTTGCTTCTATTTTTGTTATTGATAAATCTAAATCTGAATCGCTCCAAACTACTGTACCGTCGTACTTTTTACTGTTTTCTAATGTTATGTAGCATGTACTATATTTTGTTCCTGTTACGTGTTCGTTACTTAGTATATACCCGTTTTCTGATATGATTATTCCTGTTCCTAGTCCTAGTGTTGTTTCTGTGTTTGTGGAAAATATCGAACTTCCTGTGTCTTTTAGTTTTGATATTCCTACTACACTTTCCATGGTTTGTTCTAATGTATTTGCTATTGTTTGACTTTTTTGCTCTACGTTTTCCACAGTTTGTTCTTTTTCTGTGGATAGTGTTTTTTGTGTTTCGTAGTTTTGTGGATTTACGTCTATTTTTGTGTATGTATTGTATACATACATTCCTATTGTTGTTATTAGCGCCGTTAGTATTATTGTTAATACGGTTCCTTTTGTTTTGTTTTTCTTTTTTGCTTTTTTTGCCATTTCTTTCCTCCTGCTTTTATTATGTACAGGTTTTTTTATTTTAAACCCTTCAAATGCTTGCATATTATGTTTTTTAATAGTATAATGCAATTGTTATTAAACGTAAATTTAAAGGGGTAATATAAATGGGAAATAAAGAACTTTTTGAATTAACAAATCCACAAAAATCAATCTGGTACACAGAACAATTTTACGAAGGCACAACTGTAAACAACATCTGTGTTTCAGGAACTTTATATGGAAAAATTGACGAAGAATTATTAAAACAAGCAATCAATAATGTAGTAAAACAAAATGATAGTTTTAGAATTCATGTAATACAAGAGAAAAATGATGTAAGACAATATATAGCAGATTACGAAAAATTCAACATAGATGTTGAATATATTAATAATGAGTCTGAAGTTAAACAAATAGAAAAAAGCGAAGCAAAATTTAAGTTTAATATCATAGATTCTGATTTATTCAAGTTTAAACTTGCAATATCTAAAGGTAATTTTGCGTGTATTATTTTGACTGTTAATCATTTAATTGCTGATTCATGGTCTCTTGGGCTTGTAATTCAAGAGATTATAAAGAATTATAATGCTCTTAAAAATAATGAGGATTTTGTTCCAGATACTTTCTCTTATTTGGACTATATTAAATCTGAAAAAGAATATAAAAATAGTAAAAAATTTGAGAATGATAAAACTTTTTGGAATCAAACTTTTAGTACAATACCAGAACAAGCAACAATTCCTTGTTCAATTAATGGCGTAAAAAATGTGTCTTATAATGCTAAAAGATTGGGCTTTGAATTGGATAGGGATATTGTGTCTAAAATCAATTGTTTTTGTAGAGAAAATGGTATTTCTACTTTTAATTTCTTTATGGCGGTGTTTTCTATTTATATTGGTCGTGTGTCTAATATAGATGATTTTGTTATCGGTACGCCTATTTTAAACCGTTCTAATTTTAAGGAAAAACATACAACTGGTATGTTTATTAGTACAGTTCCGGTTAGATTTGATAATATTAATGATGTTTCTTTTAAGTCTCTTGCAAGCAGTGTTGCTACAAAATTGATGGGTATTTTGAGACATCAAAAGTATTCTTATAATTCTATTTTGGAGGATATTCGTAGTAAAAATGGTAATATTCCTAATTTGTATAATATTTTGATTTCTTATCAGATTACTAAGGCTTTTGATGCTTCTTTGGGTGATTATAAGACTGATTGGATTTTTAATAATTATTGTGCTAATGATTTTAATATTCATATTTATGATATTAATGATACGGGTAGTTTGCTTATTGATTATGATTTCTTGGTTGATAAGTATTCTAAGGATGATGTTATTAATGTTAATAATCGTATTCTTTATATGATTGGCCAAATTTTGGAGAATGGTGATATTATTTCTCGTGATATCGAGATTATTACTCCTGATGAGAAGAATAAGGTTTTGAATGTTTTTAATGATACAAAGGTTGATTACCAATTGGATAAAACTGTTGTTGATTTGTTTGAGGAGCAAGTGCAAAAATCTCCTGATAATATTGCGGTTGTTTCTAATGGAAAGAAATTGACTTATAAAGAATTAAATGAGAAGGCTAACCAATTGGCTAATTATTTGATTAATGCTAGTGTAAAGTCTGGCGATATTGTTGGTATTATGACAAATCGTTCTGTAGAAATGGTTATTGGTTTAATTGCTATTTTAAAGGCTGGTGCAACTTATTTGCCAATTGACCCAGATTATCCATTACAAAGAATTTCTTATATGTTAGATAACAGTAAATCTAATATTATTCTTGTTAATGATCAGACTTTTGATTTAATTGAAGGTACTTATAATAAAATAAATATATCTTTAAATCAAGGTTTATATAATGATTTGAAAAAAGATAATTTGAACTTAAAAATTTTACCTGACCAATTGATGTATTTAATTTATACTTCTGGTTCTACTGGTAACCCTAAGGGTGTTATGCTTACACATAAAAATGTTCATAACTTTATAGTTGGTATGATGCAGCATATTGATTTTAACTCTAATAAGACAATGGTGTCTTTGACAACAATTTGTTTTGATATTTTTGGTTTGGAACTTTGGTGTTCTTTGACTAATGGTTTAAAGGTTGTTATCGCAAATGAGTTTGAGCAAAAAGATGCTTCTGCTTTTAATAGGTTATGTTTAAATAATAATGTTACAATGATGCAAACTACGCCTTCAAGATTTTTAGCATTTTTAGAGGATTCTTCTTGTTTAGATTATCTAAAAAATATGACTGATATTTTGGTTGGTGGAGAATCTTTGCCTGAAAATTTATTAGTTAAATTAAAGCATCTTTCTAGTGCAAATATTTATAATATGTATGGTCCAACAGAGACTACTATTTGGTCTACTATGAAAGATTTAACAAAAAATAGCAATATAACAATTGGTAAACCTATTGCAAATACTCAATGTTACATTTTAGACCCTAACCATAAAATTTTGCCACCTTATGTTGTTGGTAATTTATATATTGGTGGCGATGGTGTTTCACGTGGATATTTTGGTAGGCCAGATTTAACTGGTGAGAATTTTATAAAATTTATTGATAATAAAATTATATATAATACTAATGATTTGGCTTATCGTACTTATGATGGTGAAATTGTTCATTTGGGTAGAGCAGATTTCCAAGTTAAAATGCATGGTTATAGAATTGAGTTGGGCGAAATTGAAAATACTATTTCAGTTTTTGATAATATTACTTCTTGTGCAGTTGGTTGCCCTACTTTGAATGGTAAAAAAATTCTTTGTGCTTATTATACTTCTTCTGAAGATATTAATATAGAGGATTTGAAGGCTCATTTGTTGAAAAGTCTTCCTACTTATATGATTCCAAGTCATTTTGTTAATATGGAAAAACTACCTCATACACCAAATGGTAAGATTGATAGAAAGGCTTTGGATGCGGTTACTTTGGATGTTGACAAAAATGTCGCGTTGCCTAAAAATGATATTGAACAAAAGGTGTTTGATATAATTTCAAAAATTTCTAATAATGACAATATTAGTATGGATTATGATTTATTTAGTATAGGTCTAGATTCTATTGGAATTATACATTTATCTGCTAAAATTGAGCAAATATTTGGAGTTACTATTTCAATTAGGGATTTGTATAATACACATTCTTTAATTGATTTAGCAAACTTGATTACTTGTTCTAATCAAACAGGTTTAAAGCACATTGAAAAAACAGTAAAAAAATCATATTATCCGTTGTCATCTTCACAGAAATCAATGTTCTATGCTGCACAAATGGATAAGGATTCTCTTGTTTATAATGTATCTTGTGGATTTTTAACTGATACAATTTTGGATGCAAACAAAGTTAAATCTACTTTTGAAAAAATTATTAAATTGCAATCAAGTTTTAGAACAAGTTTTTCAATTATAGATGGTGTTGCTAGCCAAGTTGTTTTGGATGATGTTCCTTTTGATATTGAAATTTATTATGATACAGAGGCTAATAAGCAATCTATTCTTGATAATTTTGCTAAACCTTTTGATTTGTCTAATGCTCCTCTTCTTCGTGTTGCAGTATATTATTTAGATAACGAAAAAACTATGATTTTGATTGATTCACATCATATTGTAATGGATGGTTCTTCTCTTTATATTATGATGGATGAATTCTGCAAACTTTATCAAGATAAAGATGTTAAACCTTTGGATGTTGAATATATTGATTATGCGGTTTCTGAAAATGAATTTATTAATAGTGAAAAAATTACTAATGTTGAAAATTATTGGCTTTCTAAAATTAATACTAAAGAATTACCAATTTTGAACTTGCCTTATGATTATGCGGTTTCAAATGTAAAATCATTTAATGGTTCTAGTGTTGATTTTTGTGTGGATTCTTCTATATTTAAGAAAGTTAATGATATTGCTAAAAAATATCGAGTTTCACCATATACATTTTTTATTAGTGTATTTTATGTTGTTCTTTATAAATATACTGGTCAAAGTGATATAATTGTTGGTACTCCTGTTGATTTAAGGATGTATTCTGAGCTAAATAGCATGATTGGTATGTTTGTTAATAACACATTGTTAAGAAATAAGATAAATTCTGGTTCTGAGTTTTCTAGTTTCTTGTTCGAAACTCAGGATTTGATAAAAGAGGCGTTGTCAAACCAACCATATCCATATAATGAATTGATAAGCAAATTGAATTCACCTGCAAACTCATTATTAGATGTTGTGTTTACATATCAAACACCACATGATAAAAAATTCAAAATAGATGATTATAGTTTTAATATTGTAAGACCAAATACTTCTACTTCTAAATTTAATTTGTTGTTAGAAGTTGTACCCGACATGAATGTTATAAGGGTTGAATATAATACTGATTTATTTAAATATCAAACTGCAGAGAGCATTTTAAAACATTACTTGTTTGTATTAAACAGTTTAATTAATAATCAAGAACAAGTTATTAGTGATATAAATATTATCACCGACGAAGAAAAAAATATGCTAAATGAATTTAACAATACTGCTGGACCTATAAATTCTGATACTGTTGTATCAATTTTTGAAGAGCAAGTTGAAAAAAATCCAAATAACATTGCCCTAATTTGTGATGACGTTTCTTTAACATATAATGAATTAAATGAAAAAGCAAACAGTTTAGCACATTATTTAATTAACAAAGGTATAGGCAGAAACGACAAAGTATGTATTATGACAAATCGCTCTTTGGAAACTATAGTATGTATGCTTGGTATTTCTAAAGCAGGTGCTGCATTCTTTAATGTTGACCCTACATATCCAATTGAGCGTACAAAGTATTATTTGGAAGATAGCCAAACTAAATATGTTTTAACACAAAAATCTTTAAGAGAACGTGTTGAAAGTATAGAGAATTGTATTGAGATTGATTTATCTAATGATGAGATTTATGGAAAAATTTATGATAATCCAAATGTAACTGTATTGCCTGAAGATTTATCCTATGTAATTTATACTTCTGGTTCTACTGGAACACCTAAAGGTGTTATGCTAAATCAGGTTGGTTTTGCTAACATGACTAAGGCAATGACAAAAGTTTTGGATTATTTAAAAGAAGGTAATAAACATACTATTGTGTCTGTTACTTCAACACCTTTTGATATTTTTGTTTATGAAATTATTGTTTCATTAACACATGGCTTAAAGGTTGTTATGGCAAATAATGCCGAACATAGAAATCCTAAGTTATTAGATGCTTTGATTAAAAAATATAATGTTGATGTTATGACTGTTACTCCTAGTTTAATGAAAATAAATTATGATAACAGAGAGCCTGATACTGCCTTGGCTTTAGTTAAAAATATGGTATTTGGTGGTGAGCCTTTACCTGAAAAATTTGTTAAAGATTTAAGGGCTTTGGCTGATGATATTACTATTTATAATATTTATGGTCCAAGCGAAATTACTGTACTTTCTAATGTTCAAAACTTGGATGGTGAAACTGAAATAACAGTTGGTCCTCCAATTATGAATACTCAAATTCATATTTTGGACAAGAATATGAATCAGGTTCCAATTGGTGTAATTGGAGAGATTTATATTTCTGGTATTCAAGTTGGTCTTGGATATATTGGTAAGCCTGAAATGACTGCATCAAGATTTATGGATAATCCTTTTGGACCTGGAAAAATATATAAATCTGGTGATATTGGTAGATGGACTTTTGATGGTAAAGTTCAATGTTTAGGAAGAGTTGATAACCAAATTAAGTTAAGAGGTTTAAGAATTGAACTTGGTGAAATTGAAAATATTATGGCAAATGTTCCTGGTGTTTCTGCATCAGTTGTTAATAAAATTGAGATGGATGGAAAAGAGGTTTTGTGTGGTTATTATGTTGCAGATTCTTCTGTTCTTCCAGATACAGTTAAACTTACTCTTAAAAAAGCATTGCCACCTTATATGGTTCCATCATATGTTATCCGTTTGGATAAAATGCCTTATACTATCAATCGTAAAATTGATAGAAAGTCATTGCCATTACCTAGCCTACATAGGAGTATTTCAACAAAAACTGTAAATATTGATGAGTTAAATACTAATGAGGAAAAATTATTACAAATTTGGAAGAATATTTTAAAGGTTGATGATATTACTGTAAATGATAATTTCTTTGATATCGGTGGTGATTCTATTGGTGCTATTCAAATGCAAATTGAGGCTATTAAATATGGTTTAAAATTTGAATATGCAGATATATTCAATTATCCAACTATTAAGGAATTGTCTAATAAGTTGCCAAGTTCTGAAATTAATTTTATTGAGGATTATGATTATGATAAAATTAATAGCGTTCTTGCTAGAAATACTTTAGATAATTTATCTAGTATTGTTCCTGCAGATATTGATAATATTTTATTAATTGGAACTACTGGATACTTAGGGGCACACATAATTGATGAATTTATGAAACAAAATTCTGGAATTATTTATTGCTTAACTAGACCTAAAAACAATGTTGACCCTACTTCAAGATTGAAACAAACTTTGAATTTCTATTTTGGAGATAAATATTCAAATCAATTTTCTAAAAGAATTCGTGTTGTTGAAGGTGATATTTCTAAAGAAGGTTTGGGCTTATCTACTTCGGATTATGATTTAATTAGAAATAATATTGATGTTGTTATAAATTCTGGTGCAATTGTTAAACATTATGGTTTAAAAGGTCAATTTGATGATATTAATGTTTTGGGAACTCAAAATGTTGTTGATTTTTGTAAGAAAGAAAATAAACGTTTATTACATATTTCAACTATGAGTGTTTCTGGTAGTGGTGAAAAGGAAGAGGCTATTGAGGAAACTCCTGAAAATATCAACTTTAAAAAGCAATTTAGTGAGACCAATTTATTTGTTGGTCAAAAATTAAAAGGTGTGTATACAACAACTAAATATAAGGCAGAACTTATTGTGTTAGAGGCAATTTATGATGGATTAAATGCACAAATTTTAAGACTTGGTAATATTACTAATAGATATAGTGATGGTGTTTTCCAACAAAATGTTGATAATAATGCTTTTGCTAAGAAAATTAAGTCATTTATTGAGATTGGTGCAGTTCCAAAATATATGCTTAAACATGCTATTGAACTAACACCTGTTGATTTGGCTGCCGAAGCAATTGTTAAAATAATGAATCATGATAGTAATTGTAATGTATTCCATATTTATAATACAAAACTTATGACTATAAAATTGCTTTTAGAAACTCTTGATTCTTTAGGTCATGAAATTATACCTATGTCTGACGAGATGTTTGCTTATCTTATTACTGGTATTCTTTCTGATAATGAGAAAAAGAAATGCTTGTCTGGTATTATTTATGACTTGGATGAGAGTAAAAAACTTACTTATACATATAATGTAAGATTACATGCTAATTTTACTGATGAATATTTAAAACGTGTATCTTTTAGTTGGAAAGATATTGATGCTGACTATATTATTAGATACATGAAGTATTTTGAAAAAATAGGTTTTATACCTGGAGGTGATACAAATGCATAATTTCGGCTTGAGTTTCTGGCTTTTGGTACTTTCTACACTTTTGACTGTTGTAATGTTTGTTTATATTTCTTGTCAAAAAGATAGAAAGCAGTTACACAATGTTTTTTGTTTAAACTTGTTTTGCTCTCTTATAATTTCTGTGGGGGTGCTTTGCCAAGCCGTTTGTAATTACTTTTTTTCAATACCATCTATTTGGTTTGAAAACATTATTTATATTGGAACCTGTTTCTTACCTTTAACAGTGTTCTTTACGAGTTTAATATTTACAAATACAAAAATAACATTTAAAAAGTCTTATTTGTTATTGCTTGTAATACCTATATTATCTCTTGTTGTATTGTGGACAAATGATTTACATCATTTGTTCTATATACAATATTCATCATCTTTTACAGATACTATTTATGGACCATATTTCTATGTGCACTCTGTTTATACTTATCTTTTATTGATTATTGGTATTGGTCGTTTACTTATATTTTCAATTAGGAATGCTGGATTCTTTTCTAAACAGTCTTTATTGATTAGTATTGGTTTGGCTTGTCCTGTTATTGTAAATGTTTTAGGTTCTTTCTTAAAGTTGATACCTATGACTGTTTTCGTAACACCTATTTCATTTTCAGTATCAATTATATGTTTTGCTTTGGCAATATTTAAGTTTGACTTTTTGGGAATTGCTCCTATTGCTTTAAGGAAAATTGCGGACAGGATGTCTGATAGTTATTTAGTTTTGAATGATGATGGAAATATAACAGATTTTAACCAAACTTTTTTGGTTACATTTAAGATTAAAGATATTTCATTAAGAGGTCAAAATTTTGATGAGTTTTGCAAAAGTAATAAAATAAATTATGGAAAAATTAAAAATGCCATTGCTAAAACAAAAGATTCAAAAAAGACTGTTTCTTTTGAATTCCATGCGCGCAGAATCCATAAAATCTTTTCTGTTGAAGTTAATACTATTTATTCAGATGGTGTGTCTTTGGGAACATTAATTTTGTTTAAAGATATTACTCAACATATTGAAGATATGGAGACTATTAAAAATAATCAAGATATATTAATGGAAAGAGAGCGTCTAGCCTCACTTGGACAATTAATTGGTGGTATTGCTCATAACCTAAAAACACCTATAATGTCTATTTCTGGTGCTGCAGAAGGCTTAACTGATTTAGTTAAGGAATATGACTCTTCTATTGATGACCCTGAGGTTAATAGCCAAGACCATCATGATATTGCTAAAGATATGAGTGAATGGATTGTAAAAATTAAGGAGTATACTGAATATATGTCAGATATTATTACTGCAGTTAAGGGTCAGGCGGTTACTTTGTCTGAGACTGAGAATATTTCTTTTGATATTGATGAACTTGTTAAGAGAGTTGATATTTTGATGAAACATGAACTTAAAAATGCTTTGATTTATATGAATGTTCAAATGAATGCTCCAAAAAATACTAAGATTAATGGTGATATTAATAGTTTGGTTCAGGTTATTAATAATATGATTTCTAATGCTATTCAGGCTTATAATGGTAAGACTGAGCAGAATATAGATTTGATTTTGAATAAGTCTGATGGAAATTTGATTATTTCTGTTAGGGATTATGGTTGTGGACTACCACAAAAAGTGCAAGATAAGTTGTTTAAAGAGATGATTACTACTAAGGGTAAAAATGGTACTGGGCTTGGTTTATATATGTCTTATTCTACTATTAAGGCTCATTTTAATGGTAATATTACTTTTGAGTCTAAAGAAGGAGAAGGTACTACTTTTAGTATTATTTTACCTTTATAAATTTTTAGGGATTAGGGGACGGGTCTCCAAATCCCTTTTTTTTATTTTAAATTTTTTTTCAAAAAATGCTTGCTTTTTATTGATTTTATTAATATAATGGCTTTATATTAATAAAGCCTTAAATATTGGCAAAATCTTGAAGTCAGGAATTTTAATACAACTGACAGGATGGAGGATGATTTAATGAGAAAAGGGTTACAAAAGGTTGTTAATGAAAATAACAATTATAGAATTATAGCCGTAGATGATGAGGAAGGAATTGTAGATTCACTATCTATATTTTTGAAGCGTTCAGGTTATGATTTTACGGGTGTTACAGATCCTATGGAGGCTATTGAAAAGGTTAAAACAGAGCATTATGATTTGATGCTTCTTGATTTTATAATGACACCTATTCATGGTGACCAGGTTGTTGAGGAGATAAGGAAGTTCAATAAAGAGTTGTACATCCTATTATTAACTGGACACAAAGATTTGGCTCCTCCTTTAGATACTATTAGAAGATTGGATATTCAGGGCTATTGTGAGAAAAGTGATAAATTTGACCAGTTGCTATTATTAATAGAGTCTGGTATTAAGTCTATTGCTCAAATGAATGAAATTAAAAAAATTAATGATGAATTGAAAGATAAAAATGAAAAGCTTGAGGAAGCTTATTTGTCTACTATTCAAACTTTGAGATATACTGTTGAGGCTAAAGATACTTATACTAGGGGTCATTCTGACCGTGTTTCTCAGTATTCTGTTTTGATTGGTAAACATCTTGGTTTGTCTGATAGTGATTTGCATGATTTGGAAGTTGGTGGTTTGTTCCACGATATTGGTAAAATTGGTATTCCTGATAGTATTTTAAGGAAGGAGTCTAAACTTACTGATGATGAGTATTCTGAGATTAAAAATCATCCGGCTATTGGAGCGCATATTTTGTCTTCTGCTAAGATTTTTGCTAATATTATACCTATTGTTAAACATCATCATGAGAGATATGATGGTAATGGATATCCTGGTAGATTGAAGGGTGAAGATATTCCTTATTTTGCTAGGATTGCGGCTATTGCTGATACTTTTGATGCTATGACTTCTAAGCGTAGTTATAGGGATTCTCTTCCTTTGGATGTTGTTATTGCGGAGTTTAAGAGGTGTAGAGGTACTCAGTTTGATCCTGAGTTGGATGATGTTTTTTTGGATATTTTGGAGAATCATTATGATGAGATACAAAAAATTATGGATAATTATTAAAAAATAGGGATTGAAGACTCTTCTCCAATCCCTATTTTTTATACTTTCATAGATAATCCTACTTTTTTTCTTTCCATATCTATTTTAATAACTTTAACTTTAACAATATCCCCAACTGAAACTAATTCTGATGGATTTTTAATATATTTATCGCTCATTTCAGAAATATGAACAAGTCCATCATATTTAACACCAATGTCTACAAATGCTCCGAAATCTATGACATTTCTTACTGTTCCTGTTAAAATCATACCTTCTTTTAAATCTTCTAATTTCAAAACATCTTGTCTTAAAATTGGTTTTGGCATATCTTCACGAGGGTCTCTTCCTGGCTTGCTAAGTTCTGAAATTATATCAGTTAGTGTCATTTCTCCTATTTCTAGTTCTTTGGCTGTTTTTGCTACATCAACTGTTTTTAATTTTTGTCTTAGTTCGTCTGTTTTTTCTTTGTCTCTTAAGTCTTCTTTGCTAAATCCTAATGATTTTAGTAATTTTTCTGTTGCTTCGTAACTTTCTGGGTGAACTGCAGTTATTTCTAGTGGGTTTTTACCGTCTATAATTCTTAAGAATCCTGCACATTGTTCAAATGCTACTTTTCCTAATTTTGGTACTTTTAAAAGTTCTTTTCTTTCTTTTAATTTTCCGTTTTCGTCTCTATATTTTACAATGTTTTTTGCTATTGTGTTGTTTATTCCTGATACATATGAAAGTAGTGATGGTGTTGCTGTGTTTACATCAACTCCTACTTTGTTAACACTGTCTTCTACTACGCCTGTTAGACTTTCGGCTAATTTTTTTTGGTTTACATCATGTTGATATTGTCCAACTCCTATTGCTTTTGGGTCTATTTTTACAAGTTCTGCTAGTGGGTCTTGTAATCTTCTTGCTATTGATATTGCTCCTCTTATGGAAACATTTATGTCTGGATATTCTTCTGTTGCAAGTTTTGATGCTGAATATACTGAGGCTCCTGCTTCACTTACAATTACATAGTGTACTGGTCTTGAGGCTTCTTTTATCATGTCTGATACAAACATTTCTGATTCTCTTGATGCAGTTCCGTTTCCTATTGCTATCATGTCTATTTTGTCTTTTTCAATTAGTTTTAGTAATTCTTTTTTTGCTCCTTCTACATCATTTTGTGGTTCTGTTGGATATACTGTTGTGTAGTCTAAGACTTTTCCTGTTTCGTCTATTACGGCTATTTTACATCCTGTTCTATATGCAGGGTCAAATCCCATTACTGTTTTACCTTTAATTGGTGCTCCTAATAATAGTTGTTTTGAGTTTTGTCCAAATACTTTTATCGCTTTTTCTTCTGCTTTTTCTGTTAAGTCTGAACGGATTTCTCTATCAATTGATGGTTCTATTAATCTTTCAAAACTGTCTAATATTGTGTCTTTTAGCATTTGTGTGAATTGTGTTTCACTTTTTATAATGTCTTTTTCTATGTATGCTAAAATTTTGTCTTCTGGTTTTTCGATAGATACTTTTAGGAAGTCTTCTTTTTCTCCCCTGTTTATTGCCAAAATTCTGTGGCTAGGAATCCATTTTAGTGCTTCACTATAGTCATAATACATCTCGTAGTTTGATTTGCTCTCAGGGTCTTTTGCTTTTGTTTTAATAAGGCCTTCTCTGTAGCATTGTCTTTTTATTTCTTTTCTGTATTTTGCATTGTCTGAAATGTCTTCGGCTATTATGTCTAGAGCACCTTGTACTGCGTCTTCTGGAGTTGCAACGGCCTTGTCTTTGTTTTTCTTGTCTTCTTCTGGTAGGTTTTCTATATTAACATATTCTTGTGCTATTTCTAATATTGGTTTTGTTTCTTTTTGTTCAATTATTATTTGTGCTAGTGGTTCTAGTCCTTTTGCTTTTGCTACTGTTGCTCTTGTCTTTTTCTTTTGTTTGTATGGTCTATAGATGTCTTCTACTTCTGCAAGTGTTTTTGAAATTGCTACGGCTTGTAGGATTTCGTCTGTCAATTTTCCTTGCTCGTCTATTGATTTTATTACTTCTTCTTTTCTTGTTTCTAAGTTTCTTAGGTATGATAGTCTTTCTCCAAATGTTCTTAGTACTTCGTCACTTAATCCTCCTGTTACTTCTTTTCTGTAACGTGCGATAAATGGTATTGTGTTCCCTTCGTCTATTAATTTTATTGTGTTTTCTACTTGTTGTATTTTGATGTTTAATTCTTCTGCAATTGTTTTTGCTATTTTGTCCATTGTTTTCCTCCCTTTAATTTTTAAAAATGCTTTTGACATTATTTATTTTTTGTGCTTTCGACATTTTTTGATATGTTTAGTCAATTTTTGATATCTTATTGACTTTTTTCTTTGTTTAATATATCATAAATTTAAATAAAATGAAAGGGGGAAATTGAAAAATGATTTCATCAGATTTTAGAACTGAAGCTCGTAGAAAATTATCTGGTAAATGGAGTAAAGCGGTTTTTATTGTTTTAGCATATATGGCTTTGACTTTTGTTATTGGATTTATTGAAGGTCTTTTTCCTGAATCAATGGAAGAAATATTTGGTCTTGTAAATACTATTATTAATGTTCCTTTATCTTTTGGACTTGTATTTGCATTTTTAAAATTATTTAATGGTGAAGATGTTAAGGCTTTTGATTTCGCTACTTTAGGTTTTTCTAATTTTGGAAAATCTTGGGGTGTTGCTTTTCAAATGTTTTTGAAAATGATTCTTCCAGAAATCGCCGTTATAGTTGCTTTCGTGGTTACTATGGTTGGTGGCGTTTCTATGGGACTTATGGCTTTTTCTACTCAATCTTCTGGTGCTTCTGTGTTTTCTATGTTTATGCTTTTAATTGGTATAATTCTTTTAGTTGCTTCTATTGTATGGCTAATAACTAAATCATATTATTATCAATTGGCTATATTAGTTGCTATTGATAATCCAGATATGTCTGGTGCAGATGCTGTTGAGGAAAGTCAAAGATTGATGACTGGAAAACGTGCTAGTTTATTCTGCTTAGAATTATCTTTTATCGGTTGGGCTATTTTAGGTGCTATTCCATTTGGAATTGGTTTATTATGGGTTCTTCCTTATGCTCATCTTGCCAAAATCGCATTTTATAAATATGCTCTTGGAAATACTGATAATGTTGAAGTTATTACATCAGATAACGGTACTTCAGAAAATATGTAGAAAAAACAAAAGAAAAATAGAGTTGATTTTCTCTATTTTTTCTTTTTTATTTTATTCAATTCCTAAGTATTCGTTGTATGTTATTTCTCTGTCTATTACATTTCCATCTTCTTTAATGTCAATGATTCTATTTGCTACTGTTTGTGTTAATTCGTGGTCATGTGATGTGAACAATATGTTTCCTGTGAATTTTTTCATTCCTTCGTTTACGGATGTTATGCTTTCCATATCTAAGTGGTTTGTTGGTTCGTCAAATATTAAGAAGTTTGCTCCTGAAAGCATCATTTTTGAAAGAACACATCTTACTTTTTCTCCTCCTGATAAGACTCTTACTTGTTTTAATGCTTCGTCTCCTGAGAATAGCATTCTTCCTAAGAATCCTCTTACATATGTTTCGTCTGGGTCTTTTGAGTATTTTCTTAACCATTCGGTAATGTTCTCGTCTGTGTCGAATAAGTAGTTGTTGTCCTTAGGGAAGTATGATTTTGTTATTGTTGTTCCCCATACTAATTCTCCGCTGTCTGGTTCCATTTCTCCTGATATTATTTGGAATAAGACTGTTTTTGCTATTTCGTTGTCTGCTAAAAATGCTATTTTGTCGTCTTGTTTTACTGTAAATGATACATTGTCTAATACTTTTACGCCTTCATATGTTTTTGTTATATTTTTTACTTGTAATATTTCTCTTCCTGGTTCTCTGTCTGGTTTGAAGTCTACATATGGATATTTTCTGTTTGATGGTTTTATTTCGTCTAGTTCTATTTTTTCAAGTGTTTTCTTTCTTGATGTTGCTTGTTTTGATTTTGATGCGTTTGCACTGAATCTTGCTATGAAGTCTTGTAATTCTTTTATTTTTTCTTCTTTCTTCTTGTTTTGCTCTTTCATTTGTTTTAGTGCTAATTGGCTTGATTCGTACCAGAAGTCGTAGTTTCCTGGATATACTTTTATTTTTCCAAAGTCAACGTCTGCTATGTGTGTACATACTTTGTTTAGGAAGTATCTGTCGTGTGATACTACTATTACTGTGTTTTCGAAGTTGATTAGGAATTCTTGTAGCCAGTTTATGCTTTTTAGGTCTAAGTCGTTTGTTGGTTCGTCTAGTAGTAATACGTCTGGGTTTCCGAATAGTGCTTGTGCTAGTAATACTTTTACTTTTTCTCTTGCTTCTATTTCTTTCATGTATTTATAGTGGTTTTCTGGTATTATTCCTAAGTCGTTTAGTAGCATTGCGGCGTCTGATTCTGCGTTCCATCCGTCTAGTTCTGCAAATCTTTCTTCTAGTTTTGCGGCTTTCATTCCGTCTTCTTCTGTGAAGTCTGGTTTTGCATATATTGCTTCTTTTTCTTTCATTATGTCATATAGTTCTTTGTTTCCCATCATTACTGTGTCTATTACTGTGTTTTCTTCGAATGCAAAGTGGTCTTGTTTTAGTATTGATAGTCTTTCTCCTTTTTCTAGTGTTACTTCTCCTTTGCTTGGTTCTATTTCTCCTGATAGTACTTTTAGGAATGTTGATTTTCCTGCTCCATTGGCTCCTATGATTCCGTAGCAGTTTCCTTTTCCAAATTTTATGTTTACGTCTTCAAATAGTACTCTTTTTCCAAATCGTACTGTTACTCCGATTGCATTTAACATTGTTTTCCTCCCTGTTTTTTGTTGTTTTTTGTTTTCATTCTTTTTGCTTGTTCTAGTATACCATTTTTTGCTAGAAAAATCAATATAAAAATGTCCTTTTGGGGACGGTTCTGTTTGGGACATTTTGTTCCTTTTGAATCCGCATCTAAAAAGTATAATTTTGTTAAGATATTGAAAAACTCAGGTGAGGCATCGCCCCACCCGAGAACAAGATTTTATTTTTCTTTTAATTCTATTGTTTTTGTTGTGTAAACGATATTATTATTTATCGTTCTGTAACAGTGAATGCTTAATCCATTTTCTGCATTTGACTCAATATATTTTGATGATGCAAATTCAGGAAATTTTTCGAGTTTTGCTGTACATGTAGTATCTGAGTATATCACTACATCATCTTGATAGTCTGGATTTATGACATATGTCTTTCCATCTGATGGAAATAATGTGTCTACAAAAACTTCATATCCCCCACTTTCTTGTAGTGCTGACAGTTGTGATTCTAACTCATCATTTTTCTGAGTTAATTCCTTATTTTTTTGACTCAATTCTGCAATTTCTGTTTCTGCTTCATCATTCTGCAAGTTATCGATTTTTTTATCGATTTCTGCTATTTTTGCAGAATCATTTGGTAGATTCTCCACCTGCTGCTGTAATTCTGTAATTTGTTTTTTTACAGAACTAATGTCATCATTCGAAGAATTCCGACCACATCCTGATACCGTTACTGCTACCATTGCTACTAATACTAAAAAAATTTTTGTTTTCATGTTGTTTCCTCCTTGATGATGTTATCTTGTTTTTCAAATTTCTTATGTTAAGTATATCATATTTGGGGAAATTTGGCAAATTAAAATTAATCATCAAATAGTAATTTTATTCCCCATAGTCCTGATATTCCTACTAATACATATATTATTCTTGAGATTACAGACATGCTTCCAAATATTGTGTCTACTAGATTGAATTTGAAAAATCCTATAAGTCCCCAGTTTATTGCTCCTATTATAATTAGCACTAATGCAATCTTGTCCACTACTTTCATGTTGTTCCTCCTTTATTTTCTAATTTGCTATTATTATATGCTAATTATTTTGGGTTTATTCCTATTTTTAAGTAAAAAAATTAGGATTTTTATGTCCTAATTTTTTCTTATTATATTATTTATTGTTGCGTTAATTTGTAATGTGTTATTTTGAATTTTGTTAGTATTTTCTATTTTGTTATTTATTTTGTTTTCTATTGTATTGTTTTTTGTTTCTTCTTGATTGTTTTGAATTTGGTTATTTGATTTGTTTTCTTCTTGTCTGTTTTGTTCTTGTTGATTATTTTGTTGTGTATTATTGTTTGTTGGTTGTGTTGGTTGTTCTTGTTTTGAAGATTTGTTACTGTTTCTCCAAGGATTTTCTGAATTTGAATCTGTTGGATCCCAACCTCTGCATTCTGTGTTCCATGATATTTTTTGTGCACTTGGTTTTCCTAGTGGTCCTGGATTTGAGTCATAATAAAATTCAACAATTGTTCCTGTTGTTATATTGTTGTAAATCCATGCGGCATCTTGAACTGTTAGACGTATACATCCTGCTGATGCTTTTGTTCCTAGTTTATCATATTCGGCATATTCTAGTGTTGATGGATTTCCTTTTGTTGTATATGGTACTGAATGGAATAGTATGTTTCCTACAATTGCGGTTGTATATTGTCCATATACATATGTTCCTGGTGTGTGTCCAAATAATGTGTGCCATCTATGTTTTGTTCCATTTAGTTTGTATTTTCCTCCTGTTGGCGTTGCGGTTCCTATTGAGCAAACCATTGCTTTTACTGGGACTGTGTAGTTACCTTCTGAGTCTTTTGTGTATATTGTTACTACATTTGCTTGATTATTTATTTTTATGTAGTATTTGTTTTTGTTGTCTTTTATTTCTTTTTCATTTTCTACTTTGCTTTCTTCTATTGCTTGTCCTTGTGTGGCTTCTGTTTTGTGTTTTTGGTCTCTTATTGTGGTTATTATAAATCCTATTATTATTAGTATTGATAGAATTATTATTGCGGTTGTTGTTATGAATTTTTTCTTATCTTTTATTTTCATCAATTTTCTCCTTTTTCTTATATTAAAAGTCTTCGAATTGTAATATTGTTTAGGTTAAATTTTTTATTTTTTAATTTTTACGAGTTCTTCTAATTTATAACTTTTATTAATCCACTAAAATACACTAAAATATTATCGATAACATCTTTTATAGGTATCTCTAGCCAATTGTTATTTGCAGTATTAAGTCTTGATTGAAATCTTCGATTATTTAATATATTTATTAATCTTTTATTTATATCTTCTAATGTATTTTCACGCATATTCTCATCTTGAAAAATTAAAATATCTATGTATTTTATTAGCTTGTCCTTATCTAATTTTTCATTATTAATTAAATAATAAAAATCAAAAATATCTTTAAACCTCGTGGAAGTAATACCAAATTTTAATAATGATTTTAATTTTTCAACAATTATTTGTTCTTTAGAATTTATAAGTAAACTAACACTTTTATCTATTATGTTAAAATCAAAATAATAATTATCTTGTTTCATATCAAAATATTTATGTACTCCAATATCTAGTTTTGAATTTATTGAGTACTTTTTCTTGTCAGTTAGTTGTATATAAACTCTTTTTCCATTGTAGTCTTGATGATGTAATGATTCAATTTTTTCTGTAACTTTTATTTTTATTCCATCATTTGTATTATTTAATTCTTTTATAAAATTAAGAATTGATTTGTCTTCCAAAGAATATTTTATAAAATCAATATCCATATCTCTAGTTGCGCGACGCATATTTTTAGAAATGTTATGCATTACAACTCCGCCTTTTACAGTTATATTTTTATTATATTTACTATTTCCAATTTTAAGCAAAATAATATCTTGAGCAACTTTTGGAATCGCATCTTCTTCTGAATAACCTGCTGCTACATATTTATTTACTAATTCATATATATACATTAAAACACCTCATCTTGTATAATTTCAAAAATTTTATCTCCATTTACAAAATATTGTAAATATTCTTCTATCTTTTGAGTATTTAATGAATTTGCTAATTTTCTATAATTAGATATTATTTCTTTATATAAATCATAACCTATTTGATTTTTATTTCTGGCCAAATCAATTAGCATTCTTTCTTTATTATAAATATTTATTTTTATTCCTTCATAATCAATCTGAGTTTTTCCCAAATTATATAGTTCATTTTTCATACGAATTTGTTTTATTTTTTCTGATTTAATTAATGTTCCATTTCTGTTTGTGGCTAAATACATTACCTTAGGAATAACGTCTGTTAAGTTGTGATAATAGTAGGCTGAATAAGATGTAAATACTCCGTAAGGATATTTTTTCATTGTAATTTCTAAATAATGTGCACTTGGTGTGTCTGAATATATTCCTTTTTCAATTTTATATACCTCACTATTTTTAACTGCTTTTTCTATCTGGTATGCACTTTTATATTTTAATAACAGTTCATTATATGTATATATCATAGTAAACTCCTCCATATATATTTTAAACTAAATACCACCATAAGTCAACTGTTTTGGTGGTATTTAGTTTAATTTTTTTGTTGATTTTTTTCTATTTTTATGATAATGTTGTTATAAATTTAAAAATAAAGGGTGATAATGTTGAAAAAATTTTTATTATTTATTTTATTATTTTTGATTTTTGTTTTATGCCTTTTGGTACTTATAAAATCAGATTTTTTTAATAGTACAAACGTTATTCAAGATTCTTCGGTTGAAAGTGAAACTGTAGAAGAAAAGATTGAGCCTATCAATTTTACTATGACTGCAATTGGAGACACTTTATGTCATAATACTCAATATTGGGATGCTTATAATAGTAGCACTAAACAATATGATTTTTCTTATGTTTATGATGATATTAAAGATTATACAAGTAGTGCAGACATTACTATAGGAAGTTTGGAAACGACTTTTGCAGGTGAAGATATGGGTTATAGCAATTATCCGGTTTTCAATTCTCCTGATAGTTTGGCTACTGGTTTAAAAGATATTGGCGTTGATGTTATTTCTTTGGCTGGTAACCATGCTTTAGATTATGGTTATTCTGGTATTTGTAGAACTATTGATGTTTTAGATAATGTTGGAATTTCTCATTTGGGTACTTATAAGTCTGCTGAAGACCAGGATAAAATTTTAATTAAGGATGTTAAGGGTGTAAAAATTGCTTTTATCAATTATACTTACGGAACTAACGGGATTCCTGTTCCTTCTGATAAACCGTATTGTTTGAATTTGATTGATAAAGATTTGATTTCTAAACAAATTAAGCAGGCTAAGGAGCAAAATGTTGATATGATTGTTGCTTGTATGCATTGGGGTACTGAGTATAAGACTTCTGCTAATGATGAGCAAAAAGAACTTGCGGATTTTTTGTTTAAGAGTGGTGTTGATATTATCCTTGGTAATCATCCTCATGTTCTTGAGTCTATGGAAAAGAAAACTATTACTTTAGATGATGGTTCTACTAAAGATGTTTTTGTTGTGTATGCTTTGGGTAATTTTACTGCAGACCAAAGGGCTGAGATTACTAGGGATTCTGCTATTTTGAATTTGGATATTACTAAGGATTCTGATGGCAAAATTTTGATTAATAAGGTTTCTTATGTTCCTATTTATATGTATAAGAATTCTGCCGCTAAGGTTCATAAGTTTAAAATTTTGGATATTGAGAAGTCTATTGCTAATTTTGATAGTGGTGATACTTCTATTGGTTCTTCTGTTTATTCTAATTTGAAGGTTCAGTTGCAAAAAATTAGGGATATTTTGGGTGATGAAATTAATTAGTTTTTATATTTTTTTAGACCTAGAAGTTTATGTTTCTAGGTCTTTTTTTAGTCAAGCATGTCTTTTCTTTTTAGCCACCATGTTACGATGAGTGTTAATGCTACTGAGATTAGTATCATTATTGGGAATCCAAATTTGCTGTTTTGGAATGGTATGTTTACGTTCATTCCCCAGAAACTTGATACCATTGTTGGTACTGCTAGTACTATTGTTATTGATGTTAAAAATTTCATTACTCCATTTAGGTTGTTTGATATTATTGATGCATATGCGTCCATTGTTCCTGTTAGGATGTCGCTGTATATTTTGGCCATTTCTATTGCTTGCTTGTTTTCTGTGATTGCGTCTTCTAGTATGTCTTCGTCTTCTTCATATAGTTTTATTATTTTTCCTCTTAGTGTTTTTTCCATTACTAGTTCGTTTGATTTTAGTGATGTTGTGAAGTATACTAAACTTTTTTCTAAACTTAGTAATTTTAGTAGTTCTTTGTTTTTCATTGATTTTTTTAATATGTATTCTGCTATTTCTGTTTCTTTGTTTATTTGTTTTAGGTATGTTAGGTAGTATGATGAGTTTAGATATAGTATTTGAAATATTAGTTTTGATTTTTTGTATGTTTGGAAGTTTTTTATTTTCATTTTTTCGAAGTCTTCTATTACTTTGTTTTTTCGTAATGATACTGTTATGAAGTAGTCGTCTCTTACTACTATCATTCCTAATGGCATTGTTGTGTATACGTCGTTTTCTTCGTTTTTTTCTATTATTGGTACGTCTACTACAAATAGTATTGTTCCGTCGTCTTCTTCGTTGTCTATTCTGGCTTTTTCTTCGAAGTCTAGTGCGTCTCTTATGAAGTCTTCTTGTATTTCTACGCTTTCACATACTTTTTTTATTTCGTTTTCCGATGGGTTTACTAAATTTATCCAACTTCCTTTTTTGATTTCTTTTATTTCTTCTATTTTGTTTGTTTCTATGTTTGTGCTGTATATTTTTAGCATTTTTCCCACCTCTTTCTTTATTTTACATATACTATTTTATCTTTTTATTTTGAAATTGTCAATGTATTTTTTAAAAAAATGTTTACATAATTTTATCTGTTTGCTAATAAGTTTATCATATCTATAATTAGTTTTTTTCTGTTGTCTGCTTCCATATCTTTCTGCCTCCATAAAACTTCTATTTTATTATCTATTTTTTATGTTCTTGTTCAACATATAATATTGTTACTTTTTGTTGTTTTTTCACACAATATTGTGAAAAAAGTATTTACTTTTTTATTTTTTAATGTTATAGTTTAATTGCTAGTTTAAAGCAAATTTTTTAGTGTTTTATACACACAAAGGAGGAAAAAATGTCTCGTACATTGAAAATTTTATTTATTTTATTATTTTGTACTGTTGCATTACTTGTATATCCTACACTAGTTAATGCTTCAGATACACTAATTGCTACTTCTACTCTTAATGGAATTTCAGTTTCTTTTGAGTATAAGTTAAATGATGCTGGACAGGTTACAGATTTGGTTTGTACTAATGCTTCTGCTTTGTCTGGTAGTGTTACTGTACCTGGTACATTGGAGGGAAAAACGGTTGTATCTTTAGGTGATAATGCTTTTAAAGGTGCTTCTAATATTACAAGTGTTGTAATTCCTGAATCTATTAAAGAGATTAACCACAGTGCTTTTGAAAACTGTACAAAACTTACTAATGTTGATTTAGGCAGTATTACAAGTATTTCTTTTGATGTTTTTAAAGGTTGTTCTAGTTTAACTGAGTTAACTATTCCTAAAACTTTAAAAAAACGGTGCAGTGACGCCATGTTTGAATAACTCAAGTATTACCAAGATTACTTTTGAGGATGGTTTAACTGTTATTCCTGCTTATCTTTGTGCAAATACTGGTGTAACTGAAATTAATATTCCAAGTTCTGTTCAAGAGATTGGATATGATGCATTTTCAAACTGTACTAAATTGAATAAAGTTAATTTAGGTAGTATTACAAGTATTTCTTTTGATGTTTTTAAAGGTTGTTCTAGTTTAACTGAGT
>ERZ791923.432-NODE-432-length-63574-cov-22.627167_pt1 | contig 63574 bp, 53 predicted proteins | sample MGYA00510133_ERZ791923 | MGnify/ENA primary metagenome ERZ791923 (study PRJEB30046, sample SAMN00792106) | human gut metagenome | study: EMG produced TPA metagenomics assembly of the A metagenome-wide association study of gut microbiota in type 2... | reverse complement strand
GTGGATCAATCGCGATCCCATCGCTGAAGAAGGGGGATGGAATCTTTATGCGTTCGTAGGGAATAGCACTATATGGCATAACGACTATCGTGGGATTTCTAATGCTAAAGAAAAATGTTGTTGTGGAAAGAAAAGATTACCTAATAAATCTTGTTGCGAAAATGGTGAAATTGTGAATTCTAAATCTTGCAAAATAAGAATTCTCATGGGACATTATAATAAGGAAAATTTAGAAAAAAAGATTAATCAATTTTGTAAAGTTGATAGGCTTGGGATCGTAAGTTGTTATTCTACAGAAACAAATACATGGATTCCTACTACTCAATCTTATCCTAATGATGGTAGAAATCCTGATATAATTAACAGAGGAGGAGAAGCTGCACGGTATTTGCGGGCAGAGTTGGAGGCAGCTAAACAGGAAGCCAAAAATATGTGTAGCAAAGAAAATAAAAGATGTTGCTCTAAGGTTATCATTATCGTTTCGGATTCAGGAGATAAGGATGGTAAAGGAGCTTGGCAAGTAAAATTTACTTTTGGAATAAATCCCTATACAGTTATAATAGACTGCGATAAGCCCAAACCCAGAAATTGCAAAACCAGAGGAGGAATGGTTTCCTCTAAATAAGTCGAGATGTTTTAAGTTTATTCTACTATGAAATTAACATATATTATATTTTTATTTTTTATTTTTTGTGTTATCGCAATTGGTGAAATGGAAGATAAGGAATATAAAGACTTTGACCTATATACAGAATCATCATTTTTTAAAAATGGGAAGAAATTTCGAGCCACAAAGTTATCTTTAAATCAAAGGAAGGAATTGAGAGATATTTTAAGTAAATATGATTTATTCTTGGAAGGAAGAACAGAAAACACCTTCCCTTTTATAGGAACTTTGGCTATATTTCGTGTTGCTATAGATAAAAAGCCATATTTATTATGCATGATAAATAATACAAACCATATTTTCGCAAAAAAAAAGATTGAGAGAGAGGAATATCAAAAAAAATTATTTTGGATACAGGAAATAGATGGAAATAATAATCCGGAAAAACCGGAAATTAGGATATTTGAATCCGCCGCCCTCTATTTAGAGTTGGAGAAATTCTTGGAAAGAATTGCATCTCCTGTCTTGAAAAAAGAGTAATAATTGTTATAACATTGCTCCCTACCTCCCCCTCTGAATATAGATTTAAAGCTACGCGACGTTTGGGGCGTTGTTACCACAACTGTCTTCAGTAACGAGGAACAGAACCTACACGCCGTGCGTTCTACGACTGCACCTACACGGCAATATCAACAACCGCAAGAGGACGCAGGAAATAACCGAAGAGCTCACCTACGCGACTAATAGCTTGAACCAGTCACCAGCATTATCAATTCAACTCTCAATTTTCCACTCCTCCACAACCTCTTATTCCCGCTTATGACGCCTCGGGCAACCAGACCTTGATCAAGACGTTAACGGGCATCTGGACGGCCGTGTACAACGCGGCCAACCGCGCGGTGAGCTTCACCAGCCGGAATGGAAACACGATTATTGAGTGCGGCTACGATTACCAGGGACGGCGCTACATGAAGAAAGTGACCCAAAACGGCACGGTCACCAGCCATGAACGCTATCTATATCGCGGCTATTTACAAATAGCGGCATTGGATATGCTGGACAACCGTAACGTGCTTCGGACACTGCTGTGGGATCCTCTGGAACCGGTGGCCACCCGCCCCCTGGCCCTCGTGCAGGGCGCTTCCCTGTACTGCTACGGCGTGGACTTCATCAAGAATGTGACGGAAGTCTTCGACGCACAGGGAACGATCGCGGCGGCTTACGATTACTCCCCCTATGGAACAGCCACCCGCACCGGAAGACTCGTCCAGCCCGTCCAGTGGTCCGGCGAGATGCACGACGAAGAACTCGCCCTGGCCTATTACAATTACCGCTTTTACAACCCAAAAGACGGCAGGTGGATCAATCGCGATCCCATCGCTGAACAGGGAGGATGGAATCTTTATGCGTTCCTCGGTAACAGCCCTCAAGATAAGTTTGATGCTTTGGGGTTGATATTTGGGAGTAAAGGAGAATTCAATATAGGTGGTAATATTACTTTTGAAGAAAAAAACATTGCTGATACTTTTACGGGATCATACAAGGCACAATGTAGTGATAATGGAAAACCAACTATGGATCGAGAAAGTTTTAGAATTGGTTTTAGAGGAATCTTCTCTAAACATTCCAAATATTATTTAGATTCGAAAGAAACATATCATAATAATAGTCATAAAGTGGATTATATTATAGTACTTACAGTAGTGGGATTAAAAGAGTCTATTTTGAATGCTCCTCTCGCTTTTGCAGGAGCAGTTATTACTGTAGCAGGTTTCTTTGCGGGAGGTTGGGGAAAAGCAATTACTGTTGCTCTGAATATAACTGGTGGAGGTGTAACAGCTCTTGGATTTTTTGGACCTAAAGATGAAATATTTTCGGAACAAATTAAAATAAAACTGACATTAGCATGTGAATGTGATGAAGCAGAAGTTCCTGTTGCCGGCTATCCTATAACCATAAAAGATAAAGCATGGTTTCCGAAACGTGATTCATTTTCTTTTGAAAAATAATTAATACAAAATAAATAACATCATGAATTATATATTATATTTCTTAATTAGTATTATATGTATAAATTATTCTTTAGGAAATATTCAAGAAATAAAAAATATTCCTGAAGTCCAAGTAAAATATAGCGATCTAAAATTTTATCAAGATACATCAGAAATTACAATAGATATTACAGATTCAGAAAAAAAACGAAAAATGTTTAGTCTTGGAAAAGAAATCATACTTTTCAACCACCAAGAGCAAGTTCCATGTAATGCTATTGGTTCATTTTCTTTTCTATTTTCTGAAGATGGCAGTATAGGTCGAGTGAAGTTATTTTTTAAAACAGAATTGGAAAAAGCATTAAATGGAACTTTAACTGTATTAACATCACAAAAAACAGTTCCATTAAAAGAAAAAATAATAAAAATTAAAAAAGATGAAAAATTTAATTTAGATGGAACTTTAGTAAAAATAACATCAGTAAAAAAATCAAAAGATGGCTACAACATTTCTTTTTCTTTTAAAGATTCAATTGGAATTGCTAAATTTGAATTTAAATCACTAGATGGCGTGCAACTCAAATCAGAACAAGAACGTTTGATAAGTTTTGGGTTAGATGGAACACAAGTATCTTCATATTATGTATTTACTACAAAAGAAAGCAAACAATTAGAATTAATTATTACACCTTATAAATGGATTGAAATAAAATGCCTCCATATTCCTTTATTCATTAATCTACCCATTTTAAATAAATAAAAGATACTGTTGTGGGATCCTCTGGAACCGGTGGCCACCCGCCCCCTGGCCCTCGCGCAGGGCGCTTCCCTGTACTGCTACGGCATGGACTTCATCAAGAATGTGACGGAAGTCTTCGACGCACAGGGAACGATCGCGGCGGCTTACGATTACTCGCCCTATGGGATAGTTGGCAGCACAGGCAACCTCGTCCAACCCGTACAGTGGTCCAGCGAGATGAACGACTACGAATTGGCCTTGGTCTATTACAATTACCGTTATTACCATCCCGCCGATGGAAGGTGGATCAATCGCGATCCAATCGCTGAAGAAGGGGGATGGAATTTATATAGTTTTAATAAAAATATAATATATACAACAGATTATTTGGGATTATTATCATTGGGGCGATTTATAACTAAAAGATTGATAGGAAAAATAAAAAAATCTCTTATAACTGATCTTAATGGACCCTATATTCCAGGATATTGGGAAGAAGATGCAGAGAATTCTGGAATAATAGCAATTTGTTTGAAGTGTAAAGGAACGAATAAACCTTTTAAAATTAATTTAGGTAACAACCCTAATCGTATTGGCAATACAACTACTTTATGTAATGGATGGGAAAAAATTGCAACATTTGATGGTTATGATTTATCTTGCAAGTGGAAGGAAGTCGGAGGAAGGAATTCCGATGAAGCACCCCGATATACAGGGAGAGTTCAAAGTAAAACCTATGAGTGTGTAAAATTGTCAGGAACAGGTAGTCTGTGTGGTACTAATTTCCCAGAAGATTGGAGAGCATAGCAATGAAAATCAAAAGAAAGAAATTCTATATTGTCGCAGGAATCGCAGTCTTATGTGCTGCTTTAATATATTGGTTATTGACCATATTTTTACGAGTATACGTAATGAAGTCGCCAGTTATGGAACCATTAGTTCCAACGGGATCAATCGTTATCATGAAACGCATTCACAATATAGATGAATTAAAACGGGGAGATATAGTTCATTGGAATTTTCCTTCTTACACATCCATTCCTAGCAATACAAGTACATTAGGAATAGTAGTTGGTTTTCCCAATGAACATCTAGAGTTAAAACATGGTGATATATGGATTAATGATCAAATAGCTCATATTAGACCTTTCCAATATGTTTATACGAAATCAGAACCAAATGTGTTGGAAGGATATAAAATGAAGCAGAAATATATGAATATGATTATTCCGAAAAATACATTCTACATCCTCTGTTTAGACAGAAATGCCATGGACAGCAGGGTAGTAGGCCCTATTCCATGGACTAATATAAAGAGTAAAGTAATTGAGCATATAAATCCTTAAATAATTATAAATCATCTATTCTATTTTTCATTTTAGGAATTATCATTTTATTCATTATATCGTCATTATTATTTTAATTAATAAACAAATTTGTGGGATCCTCTGGAACCGGTGGCCACCCGCCCCCTGGCCCTCGTGCAGGGCGCTTCCCTGTACTGCTACGGCGTGGACTTCATCAAGAATGTGACGGAAGTCTTCGACGCACAGGGAACGATCGCGGCGGCTTACGATTACTCCCCCTATGGAACAGCCACCCGCACCGGAAGACTCGTCCAGCCCGTCCAGTGGTCCGGCGAGATGCACGACGAAGAACTCGCCCTGGCCTATTACAATTACCGCTTTTACAACCCAAAAGACGGCAGGTGGATCAATCGCGATCCCATCGCTGAACAGGGAGGATGGAATCTTTATGCGTTCCTCGGTAACAGCCCTCAAGATAAGTTTGATGCTTTGGGGTTAGAAGATAAGAAAAAAGATAAAGAATTTCTTGGATATGTTTATGATCAAACTTTAGAGGGAACAGACATATACATTTGTGAAACAACAGGATTGAAAATAAATGACAAAATTTTAAATAATACAGTTTCAGAATCCATGAACACTTTTAAGGAAGCTAATAGCGCTAATCAAGCGGCAAGCAATATTAGATATGCAAAAGATTTTAGTAAAAAAGTATCTAAGCTTTATAAAGTAACTCCTGGAACAAAAATCCCCGGAGTAAAAATTTCTGCAATTTCAGATATTATTAATTTTGTTTATATTAAGACAGCAGAAAAAGTGGCGTATCAACAATTTTATGAAGCGGCAACACGGTATCAAACAATAAAGAAAAAGACATTCGCAGATTGTTTTGAGTTATGTGTAGCCATGGGAGAATATGCAAAAGTATTTCTGAAAAATGATTTAGGAAGAGGTATGATTAAATTTAATACTGATTATTGTATCTCGAAATGTGGCGAAATACACAAGCATTAGATGAATAAAATATGAAAAATATCATATCCATATTTACATTTTTTCTTATAATAATAAATATAGTTGAGGCAAAAAAGGATTTGAATGTATTGCAAAATATAGCTAATTCTGCAGATGTATTTTTTCCAATAGGGAAATTTATAAATGAGAATGATAATTTAGATGATAATAGAGAATACGAATCTATTCCATATTATATGGATAGATTTAAAATCTGGGAAAATATCCGAATGGTAACTTCCGGCACAATTAAATTCAAAATAGGTAATGTAGAAGCTATTTCGCATGATGTTATTCAAATAGACAAGAAAACAAGAAAACCTATTTCCAGTTTCTGCATGTTTGGAGATCGGGATGCTGCCATTTATATATATCTAATTTTGAAAATTGGACAGAATGTGTATTTATGTCATCAATGGTATAATGAAATATGGAAACCTGCCCATAATGAATGGGGAATATCTAGTGTGATAATTAGACATGATATTTCACAAGATAAGGCCATTATGTTCTTCTGGGATAAGAAAAATAGACCATATATATTGCCATGTGGAGTTGCTTCCGCTCTATATGAAAAAATAGGGCAAAAAATCACATTGACATTTTTTGATCGTAGAGGCCGGCTTACAGAATTAGATAATGAAGGCTATCGCATTTCCAAAATAGAAGCTCCACATGACGATGATGATATAACATGTTATCTGAATGATAAAAAAATAGATATTCAATGCTTTAAAATAGGGAACTGGAGAGAAATGATGATTTATAATTTATGGAATTATGGAAATAGCATTGATTGGAAGAATTGACACTCCTGTATCAGAGCTAGAATGCCCCACCGCCCGCACCCAGTAGCGTGGAACGCAATCCGCCCGCAACGACAACTTCAGCTACAACGGCAGAAACGAACTCACGCTGCCACCCTGGGAAATAATGCCTACACCTACAGCTACGACAACATCGGCAACCACAAGACGGCACGGGAACTGGCCGAAGAACTCGCCTACGCGGCCAACGAATTCAACCAGCACACCGCCATCGAAGAAGAAAACGGGCCCCTCCTTTGCGCCTCAATACAACGCCTCGGGCAACCAGACCCTCATCACTGCCTCAAGGGCATCTTAGACCATGGCCTGTCTTGAACTAAAAATGTAGATTTATGTCTTCTATACTGTGGGTTCTCATTTCGTCCTTTTTGGGGTGTTTATTAACATCAAAGACAAAGCAAGAAGAAAAGTTCTATAAAAGGAGAGAAATTCAGAATATAGTTAAAAAATACAAAATCAGTGCTGAAATTATAGGCTCTTTATTTCTCATTGTTTTATGTGCACTCATTCTGTTAGCTCTGTACCAATCTGGCGGATGCGTTGTGATCGGTATATTCCTGAGTTCTGTGTACACGTTATTATTGATGTCCTGTGTGGCTATAGTTGTATATGTTCTTTGTAAGATAAATGAGCATTGGAATCCAGATGAATTTTATCTTGTAATTGCTATCCGAGGAAATATGTCTTTCAGACGATTAAAACAAGTACAATTTTTTCTTTTAGGAATGGCTTTTTCAGGTTTTATGTATTCGCTTATTTATTTAATATTAGATATGTAATTTATATTAAAAAAACATACGTCATATGCAATTTGTACATTTTTAAATCTATGCTGCTGGCTAGCTATTCTATGGAAAAATATAGGTACTCTTAAAAACAGGGTTTGCATGAACTGCCATAGCCATATATTAATTTGTTCCGATTTTTTTCTCTTCTAATTGGATTCTGAAATAATAATATTATATTTTTCACTTTGATGTTTATTCTGCATTTTGAATACGGCTCCTCGAATATGGAGAATAAGAAAAAAATGACAGAGTATATAGAAAACAAAGGGCTATAAATGTAAAGGAAAGATATTTAGATGATCAGTAAACTTAATCAGTATACACCAGTATTACCCATTCTGCTCTCAACTCAGACGTTAATTAAGCCTTTCAGGGTGACTGGCCGATCTGTATAATACGGCCAACCGCGCGGTGAGCTTCACCAGCCGGAATGGAAACACGATTATTGAGTGCGGCTACGATTACCAGGGACGGCGCTACATGAAGAAAGTGACCCAAAACGGCACGGTCACCAGCCATGAACGCTATCTATATCGCGGCTATTTACAAATAGCGGCATTGGATATGCTGGACAACCGTAACGTGCTTCGGACACTGCTGTGGGACCCTCTGGAACCGGTGGCCACCCGCCCCCTGGCCCTCGTGCAGGGCGCTTCCCTGTACTGCTACGGCGTGGACTTCAACAAGAATGTCACAGAGGTCTTCGACGCACAGGGAACGATCGCGGCGGCTTACGATTACTCCCCCTATGGGGCCGTGACCGGTACGGGCAGCCTCGGCCAGCCCGTCCAGTGGTCCGGCGAGATGCACGACGAAGAATCCTCCCTGGTCTATTACAACTACCGCTATTACAACCCCAAAGACGGCAGGTGGATCAATCGCGATCCCATCGCTGAAGAAGGGGGATGGAATCTTTATGCGTTCCTCGGTAACAGTTTGAATGTTGATAATCTAGGGTTATCATCTAATGATGGCAGCGGTATAATCATTCCAAACACAGAAACAGAGGGTAATTGTATTGGAAATGCGTGTGGAACGACAAAACCATTATCTCCAGATCCAGAGAAGATACCTAAAAATTTAGATTTAAACACATTTCTTGATGTTATTCGAGAAATTCTTATTGGAGATTGTACTCGAATGGAGAAAAACAGTACACAAAATGAGACTCAATGCCAAGAATGTGAAAGAGAAATCATTTGCTTAGCATACTTTTATCATGAAGCAGAGCAAATTGGTATTGAAGTTCATTGCGTGGGACGTACAATTCCATTAGGAATTCCAAAACAATTACCTCCTTTTGAATCTAAATTAGGCCTAGATGGGAATCGTGTCATAGGTATAACCAACATTCAAAACCATATGATAAAATATATTATTAACCCAGGGATAGATAAAATATTCCGTAAAGATGGAAAGATATTAGGAAAATGGGGGACGTATTGTTGTAAAGAACAAAAATAAAAATCAACAAAATGAATACAATGATAATAATTTTAAGTTTACTGTGCGGAAGTTTTATTGAAGGTAATATAATTTACAATAAAATGGAAAAAATCAAAATAACAAAATCTTTACCAATATTTATAAAAGGCAATTTAGATAGTAACTTATCAGCCAATAAACACAATATTACTACTTTAAAGGATTTTCTCAAATATAAAATTTTTAAAACATTCGATTCCAAGTCTATTTTACCGCCATTAAATTAACTATTAAAAGTAATATAATTTCTATTCGGATAAAATTTAAGAATTTAATAAAATTCCAAACTAACGCGAAAGCAACTGGACGATTACTTCACAGTCGGAACAGCAGTATGGTATAGTAGAGTGCGGCTACGATTACCAGGGACGGCGCTACATGAAGAAAGTCACCCAAAACGGCACGGTCGCCAGCCACGAACGGTACCTGTACCGCGGCTATTTACAAATAGCGGCATTGGATATGCTGGACAACCGGAACGTGCTCCGGACACTGCTGTGGGACCCTCTGGAACCGGTGGCCACCCGCCCCCTGGCCCTCGTGCAGGGCGCTTCCCTGTACTGCTACGGCGTGGACTTCAACAAGAATGTCACAGAGGTCTTCGACGCACAGGGAACGATCGCGGCGGCTTACGATTACTCCCCCTATGGGGCCGTGACCGGTACGGGCAGCCTCGGCCAGCCCGTCCACCTGTGGGATCTCAAAAGCAGCAATGTCGCAGAACTCATGCACACAACGGCTGGAATCCTCATTATCATATTTTACAGTTAATCAGTCTCCTATAGTAGCTGGTTGCCGGTGTTTCGATAAGCGGACTACAATTCCGAACAATCCCAATTATCCTGAATATACAGGTCAGCCTACCGGAGGAGGAATTGAAGTCATCAAATAACAAAAATTATGGCAAATTATTTTTCAGGAGAAGAAATCAAAGTTGGAGATTTCATTACAACAGATAACGGATATGATAAAAATAAAGTAATGAAATTAATAGATAACACATATTTAATGAAATCTTATGGTTTAGATTGTTTTGGCGCATTATTATCTAGCAGCAGCGCTAAAGGAATGATCTTTGTATCGTTTAAAGAACTTTCATCTCAAGATACAAAATTTATAAGAAGGAAAACAATTTAAATAAAATTATGAAAACATGAATAATCATTTTAACAGGTCTTTCTTTTCTATCAGGAAGCAATTTGTCATTTGCAGAAAAGGAGCAAAAGAATACACGGCAAGAATTTTCTTTTGGAGATGATCATTGTGTGACTAGATTTAATTTTTTTGCAAACTATTCACTGATTAATACAGAAAAAAATATACACATTCAGTATTCAACTTCTCAATACTGGATATGGTTAAATGGAATATTTGATAGCAGAAAGTATAATAACCGAAAATATAAATTCTCCTTCTTTCCCGCATGAGTATGAACTCATCATAAATAATTGGGAAAATGTAAAAAACAGTGTGAGGAAATAAAAAATAATGATTATTATAAATATTCTGCTTTTAAAAATTGTCTGAATGACACGATTGCAATATGAATGGATTTTTTAAGATATGGGAAAAATAGTTTTAGTCAAAAAATATAATATATTCTACGGATTTTTATTTTCTAATTGATGCAATAGCAAGTCTTTCTTATTCTGTATTAAGAGCTATGATGCCCTGGGACACGCGACCATACGCACGCAGTGGCGGGGAACGGAATCCGTCCACAGCGACAGTTTCAGTTACAAGGCAGAAACAAACTCACCGGAGTTACCCTGAACACCACCCCTACAGTACAGCTACGATAACATCGGCAACCGCAAGACAAACGCAGGAGACAGAGAAAAAATTTATAAATGCCTATTCAATTTTATACATCTTCACGAAATTGTTATGAATTAAGATTTATTGCAACAATATATCGCCATCCGGTATACGACGAAACTTTCGAAATCTAAAAAATCATATTATGTCAAAATATATAATAATTCCTATTATTTTCACATCAACAATAGTTTATGGAGATAATCAAAAATTTAATGAATATGCAATTTTTTGCGAAAAAATGATTGTCACATTGCAGAGCTGCACGGATGAAAAATCCACTTTTTCACACTCTTCCGAATTTCCTATTATTTTATATACTGTTTTAAATGAAAATCCTTTGAAAGATTTTTTTAAATCTCAAAAGGGAGCTTTATATCATATTATGCTATTGGCGGAGATAGAAAGATTGAACCATCACAAATGGTTCAATCTTTCCTCTATGAAAAATCATGTTAATCAAATAAAATCAAAAAATACCTTATGCAACGGCATAGAGGATCCAAGTTCTGCTGTTTCCGCCAAGGAAAAAATTATTAATTACGTAAATAATTTAAATGATAATAAATCAGATATACTCTATTTAATTTCATATTTATTGGATATATACAAAATTAATGATTTGGAATTGTTTATGAAAATCATGTCGATATCAGATTGCGAATTGCTCAAAAAAATAGATATGATAGAAAAAAAGATTGGTTCTTTACAAATTAATCATCTGGAACGGACGACAATCAAACATTTGATAAAAGAAATTCAAAACAAATATAAAATACATGAAAATATTTATAATGAATTAAGAAAAAAATTAAACAGTAACATAGATTGATTCGTATCAAGAAGAATTTGTATATGATAAAATTGCTTCTCCGAGAGAAATCATGCTTGTCTCCAGAAGCCTGAGCTATGATGGCCTGGATGCCGTCCCCTCCTACGGTTACAGCTGCGACAACATCGGTAACCGCAAGACGACACAGGAATTGGCCTAAGAACTCTCCTACGCAGCCAACCGCGCGGCGAGCTTCACCAGCCGAGACGGAGCGACCATCTTGGAATGCGGCTACGACCGCCAGGAACGAAGGTACATGAAGAAAATCACCGTCAACGGGACAGTCGCCAGCCATGGACGAAACTGTACCAGGACTATTTACAGATAGCCGCCTCTTGACTGCCGGATGCCGAACAAATAAAATGAATAAAGAGAACCCTATATTTGTTTTCCCGGTTTATCATAACAAATACCATGCTTGATTTTCTCGTTTTCCTGCTGGATATCCCGTCCCTTCTTGCTGATTTTTCTCCTCGCGCCAAGCATAAGGGAGAATCACCGTACTGGCGTTTCATGGGGCTTTTTTTACTGACTGCAGAACTGGTTATTCTATTTTTATGGGATATTACGGAAAGCCCGCCAGCTCTTGTAGCCTGTATTACTTTGGGCCTCTGGCTGATCGCGCACCTCTCCATCCGCGCCTTCAGGAACGGGAAAAACGTAAACGGCCTCTCCGTCCGTTCCGCTCCGCCATTTTCCTCACAGGCGCCACAAAGAAATGAAGCCCCTACCCCGTATCTCCCTGAAAGGGAATAGCTATATAATTTATTTATTATCAATCATTTTAAAATATATACCCGGATTTTTGTCATACAAATTTCTTCTTTTTGAACGGATGCTCCTGTCCGGGACTCTAACCTGCATCAGCAACAAACCGGGCGGCGGGAGGTAGAGAGACCGCCGCCCATTATGGGGAGTTCTGAGTTTCATAGGTAATATAGTTGGATAAAAAACCCGCACGGGGGAAACCCTGTGCGGGTTTATTCATCCCCCCTCCCGGAATGCCAGAAAACAGGGCCGGAACAGGCCGCAGAAAATCATGGCTGAACCAAATTAAGGCTTGAGAGTTGAAGGCATCTCGCTAATCTGGCTTCAGCAAGAATCATCTGTTATCATGGTCACCACGAACGAACCGAATATTTACGAAACGGGAGTACTGGACTCCAATGCGGAAGGCAATTTTGTCTATACCACCCTGGACGCCGCCATCAACTGGATTCGTAAAAATTCCCTTTGGCCCATGCCGATGGGTCTTTCCTGCTGCGCCATTGAGTTCATGGCCGTGGCCTGTTCCCGGTATGACCTTTCCCGCTTCGGCTCGGAAGTGACACGTTTTTCCCCCCGCCAGGCGGACGTGATGATTGTAGCCGGCACCGTCACTTATAAAATGGCCCTGGCTGTCCGCCGCATCTGGGACCAGATGCCGGAACCCAAGTGGTGCATCGCCATGGGCGCGTGCGCTTCCACCGGCGGCATGTTCCGCTCCTATTCCGTACTCCAAGGCGTGGACAAGATTCTTCCCGTGGACGTTTACATTTCCGGTTGCCCGCCCCGTCCGGAGGCTATTCTGGAAGCCCTGCTCACCCTGCGCAAGAAGCTGGATACCCAGCAGCCCGCACGCACTTTCTTCAAGAAGGAAGAACCTCGCGAAGCCAACGCTCCCGTCCCGGTCAACACGGAAATGCCCCTTGAATAAGTTTTTTCAAACGTTTCTTCCGTTCACTTTTACCATTTTTTCTCCATGCTTTCTCTAGAATCACAGATTAAAACCGCCGCAGACAACGCCCAAAACCGCTTTGGGAAAGACATCATCACGGACCGCTACGAATTCCGCGGAGATATTACGCTGACCGTCGCGCGCCAAGCCGTGGCGGATGTTGTCCGCTGGCTACGGGATTCCGCCGGGTTTGATATGCTGGTTAACCTTTCTTCCGTGGACAATATGGGGGAAAGCCCCCGCTTTGAAGTCAACTACACGCTGACACAGTCGGAAACGGGAGCGAACCTGAGCCTCAAGACGAAGGTGGACGATGGCGAAGAAGTGCCCAGCGTCACGGAAATTTTCCAGTCCGCCAACTGGCACGAACGTGAAGCATGGGACCTGATGGGCATCAAGTTCTCAGGTCATCCTGATTTGCGCCGCATTTTGATGTGGGAAGGTTATCCTTATTTCCCTCTGCGAAAGGATTTCCCTGTTCAAGGCGTACCTACTGAACTGCCGGGCGTCGCCTTTACGGAGGCGGCTCCCACCCAGGGAGCGCCGTTCGCTACGGAACAAGGCCGCTGCCCCAGTGCCTGCCGCGAACCCCGGTCCCATAAATTCTAGCCCATTTTCCAGCCCCGCAAGGCGGGGTCCCACCCATGACCCGACTCATCCTGCCCATATGCATCATCAGCCTGCTCAGCGGCTGCCAGGACGCCAACCCGGCAGAGCGGGAATGGAAGGAGCAGTTATATAAAAACCTGGCAATCGTGGGGGCCAGGAACTGGATTGTCATCGCGGAATCCTCCTTTCCCGCCTACACGGGAACCGGCATCAGAACCATGGTTTCCGACAAGACATCGGACGAAGTACTCCTGGATGTGCTGAATATGCTGGAAGAGGAAGCCCACGTGGTGCCCCGCATCATGATCAGCTCGGAGCTGCGCAGCATTACGGAGGACTATGCTCCCGGCATTAAGCGCTACCGCAACAATATCAATAAAATGCTTCCTGGGCGCCAGCATTTTGAACTGATGAGCCGTACGATCAATTCCCTGATCGAAGACGCGGCCAGGCAATTCAACGTTCTGGTCATTAAAACCAAGACATCCCTGCCTTACTCCAATATTTATATTGAACTGGATTCCGGGTACTGGAATTCGGAATCGGAAACGGTACTCCGCAAGTCTCTGGAAGCCAGGGACGCCGCCAACCGCCGCGCGGCCCAGGACAGAGTGCTGGACGTGCCGCTGGTTCCGGGAGCCGCGCCTGCGCCACAGGGCAGCAAGGAAAATCCGCCAATGCCGGGAGCTCCCGCCTCCCCCGCGGACAACCTGCCGGAGCTCCCGCGGGAAAACCGCCAACCGACTTCCCCCTCCGGAGACAAGGCCCCCGGCGTGCCTCCGCCTCCCATCAGGGATCCTCTGGGAAGGAAAACCGCCATTGCCAGATTTTCATGAACCATCATATGGACAAGGCTACAGAAGAACGCCTCCGCGCAGAGGCATGGGTAGGGGACGCCATTTTGGCGTTGTACGTCAGGGAATGGATTCTGGCGGAGGAAGGAGCGATCAACGGCAAGCTTTTCGTAGAATTCACCAGCAATGATTTTCTGCGCCGCACCGGCAACGCCACAGGCGTGGAAGCGGAGATAGGCCGCACTTTCAAAGCGGGCGGCCTGGAAGCAGCCTATGCATGGATTGAGCATCATTTGAAGCCCCGCATGGAGGAACGCTGGCACACCCTGCGCAGAAAAGCCCTCCGGTAAACTGCCGCCGCCATGCCCGCCACCGGAACACCCCTGCCTTGGGACCGCGGCAACGGCCCCTGCGTGATGGCCCCGCCCCATTTGAGGGGCTGGGCGGAAGAGGCCGCCGCCTTTCTTTCCCTCCGGGGCATGGACGGAATCACAGCCTTCGCCACCTCCGGCTCTTCCGGTTCTCCGCCCAAAGCCATTTTGTTTACCCGCCGCGCCCTGGACATATGCGCGCGCGGGGCATTGGAACATTTACATGCGGAAAGCGGGGACTGGTGCTGCCCGCTGCCTGTATGGCATGTGGGGGGCGCCATGATTTACCTGCGCGCGGCCCTGGCCGGAACCGCCGTCCATACGCTCCGCGGAAAGTGGTGCCCGCAGGCTTATGCCGACCTGATGAAAAGTTCCGGAGCCAGATGGTCCTCCCTGGTCCCCACGCAGGTAGTGGATCTGGTCAGCCTCGGCCTCCGCGCGCCTTCCACCGCCGGGTGCATTATCGTAGGCGGCGGCGCGCTGGACACGGAGACGGGACGGAAAGCACGCACCCTTGGCTGGCCCGTAGTGCAGAGCTACGGCATGACGGAAGCTGGCTCCCAATTAGCCACGGCCCTTCCCGGAGATTCCTTCCATACGGACCGCCTTTCCCTTCTGCCCCATTGGGAAGCTCAGACGGACAAAGGCGGCCTCCTGCGCTTCCAGGGGAAAGGCAAATTGTTCGGCCGCCTGCTGACGCAGGCTCATGGAGGGTTCCTTCTGGAAAGAGTCGCTCCGCAGGAGTGGTGGAGCACCCGCGACCTGGTGCGCCTGGAAGGGCGTTTGCTGACCTTTCTGCGCCGGGCGGACAGACTTGTCAAAGTCCTGGGGGAACTGGTGGATCCGGATGCCGTTCAGGACGTTTTGCGCCGCAGCGTCCCGGAGGCTGTCGTGGAGGCAGTTCCACATCCGCGTGCCGGAATGGAACTGGTCGCCTGCGGCCCTTCCGCCACCCCTCTGGAGCAGGCCTGCCGCGAGTGGAATGCGTCGGCCCCAGGCCCCCAGCGCATCCGCGCCATCATGGAAACGCCCATCCCCCTCACGGTCATGGGAAAGCTGGACAGAAACCGGCTGCGCTCCCAGTTGAGCGATCATCCGGAAAAGTTGAAGGGAATTTACTAAAAGGTAATCTTCCGGGGATATTCATCAAAAGAATCCGGACCTGATGGAATGAAGAAATACGGCGGGGTTGAAATCCCCAATCCCTTGCCCACTTCATTCATCCCGTCTCCCAGGAAGCCATTTTCCTCTGCCTTGCGGGCTTCCGCACGCGTCTTCGGAACCACCCGGTCCCACTCCATTTTTTTCTTTAAAAAAAGAACGTGACATGACCAATAATTAAACATTCAGACACGTGAAAAACGCTTGTAGGGCAGAGGTTTTTCCTGCTAGAAAAGAGTTGACCCATGCGAGCCCGTCTTTTGCTTATTCCCTTTATTTTTTCCGTTCCGGCTTATGGCCAGGACATTTCGTCCGCCGCAGCGGCAAATCCTCCCGGGCAGGTGAAATACGCTCCGGTCCGGGACCTCTCCCAACTGCCTATGGACGGCGGCTGGACGTACGGGGAAGTGCTGGACAAAGCCGCGGCTGGAGACTTCCGGGCCAATATGCTGGCCGGGGAATACTGGATGGGGCTTTATTACCTGAACCGTGGAGACCTGCCGCTGGCCTGCCTGGAACATATGCAGCATTTTTTCCGTGATGCGGCCACGGCATCCGGCCATCCGGCACCCAAGCTCATGATGACGGATCCTTACGGGATTTTCGGGATTTTCAAGGCGCAACCCATGCAACCGGAACATGCGGAATGTCTGGCTGCCTGCCGCAAGCTTGCGGAAAAGGGAGACATGGATGCCGTTACGGCCCTGTACACCGTCACGGATCTTCCGGAAGCCGAGTTGAGACGCTACCTGGCCCCCCTGGAAAAGAAGGCCGCTTCCGGCGACCAGGATGCGCTGGCCCAGCTCGCTTTCATCAAAGTGGATTGGCTGAAGGAAAATCCCGCCAACGTTATCGAGACCCTGAAGCAATACCGGAAAAACGCCAAACCGGTTCTTCTGGCGCGGATAGGGGAACTGGCCCTTGCCTTGGACGGCAAGGACGGCAGGGGATGGAGGGATACGGCCATTCAATCCCTTTCCCGGGCTGCGGAAAAGGGGCACGCGGGGGCCATGCGGCTTCTGGCGGAATTGACGAAGGGGGCCGCACCGGCACAGGCCGGAAAGCTTTTGGCGGAACTGCGCTCCAGAGGGGATCTGGAAACTCTGCTGGCGGACCTCTCCGCCGGCATGAAGGAAAAAACAGGGGGAGGGAAAAGCTCCCTCCTCCAGCCTTTGTTCGAGCAGGCCAGGAAACTGGGCAGCAATAACGCCTGTGCCTGGTACGCCCAGTTAATTTCCGAAGCGCAGCCCCCGCAGGAACAGGAGCTGCGCAAGGCGGCCCTTGATCTGCTGTCCCTTCATGACGAACGGGGCATGCCATACCTGAAGGAACCTCATTCCTTCCCCCAGAAAAAACTCAACCAGCTTCCCCCCTACGCCAAGACACATAAGGAGCTTGAGCTGGCCTCTCAGCTTGGGGACGCAGATTCCAGCGTACAGTTGGGCGAGCTGTGGAAGGAGGAACTGGCCAATACACTGGATTCCGTAGGGAAGGCCCATGAAGCGCGGGAAAATATGCGCGTATGGTACAGGCAGGCGGCGGAGGAAGGCCACCCCCTGGCCAGGCTGCGCCTGGCCCAAATGGAAAACCCGGACTTAATGGACAAACCGTCCGCAGAACCTGCCAGAACGCTGCTGAACGATTGCCTGGCAAAAGCCGCCGCAGGAGATTTCATCACGCTGAAAGGCATTTCCGAATACGTCACGCCGGAACAATGGGAACAGCTGACCGCCACCCTCCGTAAAAAAGCTCAGGGGGGGAACGCCCGCAGCCAGGCGGATCTGGCATACCTGATGTTATTCAGTTACAGGAGCGAAGAATCCGGCTACCCGGAAGCCCTGGCCTGGGCCCGGCTTTCCGCCGGACAGGGAGATCCCTGCGGCATGTACGTGCTCGGCCGCGCCCTCATTTATGAATTCGGCCTGGAAAAACGCATGGCCGAGGGGGATTCCTGGATGTTCCGGGGAGCCTTGAAAGGCCATGTGGATGCGGCGGACATGTGGAGTTCCAACAATGAGAACCTGCAGCCTTACAGCGCCATGATGCACGGTCTGGCGGCACGGGGACATATCCCCTCCCTGCTTTTCCTGGCCAACCAGGCGGCCTATCCCCAGAATACGGGGGAAGCAGCGGCCCTGGACAACGGATCCACTTCCGCCTGCCAGCAGGTCAAGCTGACCCTGAACGGAGAGGACGCCAACACTCCGCCGTGGCTCCGGAAACCGGAACAGAAGGGTAAGGGGGAAGATACTCCGGCGGATGCCGGAACCGTTCCTCCCTGGATGACCCCGTCCGGCAGGGAACGCCAGGCCCCGGCCCCGAAAACCATCAATCCGGAAGCCGTGAAGTTCTGGGAACAGGCTGTGGAACTCGGCAGCCTGACGGCACTGGACGAGCTGGCCAATTATTATGAAACCGTGGCAGGAAATGTGCAGGAGCCTGCGGAACGGCAGCAGCTTCTGGCCTCTGCCATGACGGCAGCCACCGCCTTGGTGAAAAAGGAGGACGTACGCGGTTTCAAGAGGCTGGCCCGCTATTACGAGCAGGGCATCGGCGTGCAGCCGAACAGGGAACTGTACAAGGATTATGTACTGAAAGCTGCGGAAACCAGGGATCCGGAAGCTCTGGTGGAGAAGGCGCGCCTGCTCATCAAGGGAGAGGATCTGGAGCCGGACCCGAAAATGGCGCTGGATATTCTGACCGATCTGGAAGAGAACCAGACGCATGTGGTGCCCGGCATGCATTTCCTGCTCGGCTACTTGCATGAAGAAGGCCTCGGCACTCCGCAGGATATGGCCCTGGCCTATCAGTTTTACATCAAGGGGGCGGAACAGGACGACGCCAAGTGCATGAACAACCTGGGTTCCATGTATGAACGCGGAACTGGCGTAGCCAAGAACCTGGCCGAAGCCCAAAAGTGGTATGAACGGGCGGCGGAGCTGGGGAATGAAGACGCTCTTGCCAATGTGGAACGGGTAAGGGAAAAACTCAACACGAAGAAGAAATAGGCTCCTTTCCCGTTCCGGAAATGCCACGGAATGGCGGTGGAACACAAATTTTAGCGCAGGTTTCTGCAGACGGCAGAAAATAATGCGTGCGAAGCGGACGCGATTTTTCAAAGCGCCCCTGCCTGTTTCAAAGGAAGCAATGCTTTTGTAATTCGAGTATCTTGTACAAACAGCCGCCCGTCCGGTTGCAGCACGGGCACGCGGCGCTCCCCAGCCGGGCATGCCCCGCCGGACCGTCTAGATTTCTCAAAAAACGGGAGCAGGAACGGAATTTTTTCAGAAAGGACGTACCGAAGTTATTCCCGAGTCACTTTCAACCGCAGAAACCGGCGTTCCATCCCGCTTTCCCGTACGGGTTCCGCATCCCAAAATTCGGCAGCCGTCTTTCCGGCGGTTTCCACTTCTCCCAGGGAAATCCAGTCGACCAGGTCCGTGGAGGCTTCCACTTCATGCTTCACATCCGTTGCCTGCGGATTTACAGGCCAGCGCAGCACCAGATGCAAGCATCCGTCCTCCCCCTCTTCCAGCGTTACTTTCGTAACGCTCCCGCAGGGTTTCAACGGATCCTGTCCTGTGGCGTATTTCATCAGGTTGGGGATACCGTCCCCGGCAGGAACGGCATCCGCAGCCGTCCGGTCCGCGGCAGCATCCGGAGGGAAGGAGTCCTGCACCCACTTGTCGTAGCCCGTCAATTCGGCGCCATCCTGCGTTATGATGACAGAGCATTCCTGTTTGTCGGAAGAACGGAAGATTACCGTTCCGGACCGTCCTTCAGCGGATTTGTTTTCCGCCGCCGTCAAAATGACTGTAGTCCGGCCGATTCCCGAAACGGCGGAGGCGGAAATCCAGTCCGGACAATCTGCGACCACCCAGCCCAGAGCCTTCTCTTCCGACTGCACTTCCACCGCCACGGCGCCGCCCCCGGCCGGGACGGTTTCCCCTGCAGAAGAAAGGGCAAAGGGGGCCGGAGTATCCGGATAAGCGGTGGAGGAAACATAACGGTTGGCGGCCCGGAGCAGGCAGCATTCGTCAAAGTAGTTATTCTTCCCGGCGGAATCCGCCACATCCATTCCCAAATCCCAGTACATGAACCCAGCCACCTGCTGTTCACTGATGTAGCGGGCCTTTTTCCTGACCGTATCCACACCATTGAAGTGCAGCGTCTTAACCTTGCCTCCGCCATAATTGAAGCTGGCGGAATCCAGAGAAGGCTCCTCCCGCACTCCGGCGCAGGCTGAGACAATGTCCCGGTAAGCCCGGATATCGGCGCCCTGCCCCGCGCCCGGAGTCCCCTGGAACGGAGCGCTGAGCATGATCTTGGAGTCCGGATAGCCCCATGAACGGTATGTTCCGCATGCGGAAACCATGCTGCTATATCCGTTTACATCAATCTGGGGGCCATAATTCTGGAACGTGAAATAATCCACATAACGCATGCAGGCCGCCGGGAATTTGTAATAGTAGGTATGCAGGGAAATGGTAAAAAACATATCCGGGGAAGCCGCCCGGATAGCCCTGGCCAATTCTCCGTAATTATTCCAGGCGGCCGTATCGTTCTGGTCAATCCATTCGAAGTCCAGATCCAGTCCGTCCAATTGATGCTTGCGTACCACTTCCGCCACATTTTCGGCAAAAGCCTCACGGGCATTTGCATCAGACAGCATGGCGGACCAGTTCCCGCCGGAGACACCCAGCCGTATCCGCATTCCGGAAGCGCCTTCAGTCAGCCTGCGGAGGATACGGACATGTTCCACCCAGGAAGCTGTATCATGGCCAAATTGGTCACTTGTCCCCCAGCGGCCCACCAACAGCCTGTCTCCCCAGCTGTGCTGGACAGCCGCCCCCAGGCGGGCCGCCGCACGGGCCTCATGCCACACGCGCATTTCATCAATTCTGCCATCCAAATTCCTTCCTATGACGGCATTGGCAGTTCCCTCCATTTCCCCCGCATCCGCGGCGGCCGTGCTTACGGCCTCCCCGTCCACATAAAAGGACGCCGTATCCGCAGAAGAATTCCTGACGAAGGCCAGCCAGAAATACCTGCCGGCTTCCACAGGCGGCAAATCCGCCTCCCAGGCTTTATCCGGGCCTGCCTGGGTACGGACCCTGTAATGGTCTTCCTTCCATTCCAGCCTCATGGAAACGTTATCATTTTCAAACAGCACCGCCTCCTGTCCGTCTCCGTCCAAAGCCATGCGGACTTCCACGGTAAACGCTCCGGAACTGCCGCCGCCCAGCAAACCTCCGCCCACGTTCATGTAAGCCCCTTCCCCGGAGAAGTCCAGGACATTGGAACATTCCCCGTCAGACGGCAGCAGAACCACACCGGAGCTTTCCGTCACGTCATTGTCCGGATATTGAAAATTGAGAGAACCATTCGCGGCCGGCGTAACGGAATTGATGTAGATTAAATCGGAATTATTGATGAGATGGGCGCGCTCCGGCCAGTCATAAATAACATGCACATTCCTCACATACGCCGTCACCAGCATGTAACGGAACGTTTCATTATCCGTGACAATGGAAAATTCAGTCCCTTCAGGGGCAACCGCCTGGTAAGGGCGCACAAAGGCGCTCCCTGTCTTTTCCGCAAATTCCGTCCACTTGGCATCACGGAAATCCCCATCCAGACGCCAGCAGCCCACCAGCCTCCCATACCTGGGATGGGACAGGGGCAACGGTCCGTTCAAGAAAAAGTCGTCTTCCTCCCCGCCCAGAGCCGCATTCCAGAAACGCAGTTCATCCAGAGCACCCTTGAACCCCGCCTCCAGCACAATCCCTTTCCAGCCTGATTTCATGGCCTGCAGGTAAGGCGACCGCGGCGAGGAAACGGCCAGGCCTCCGTCCACATACAGACTGATAACCTCCTCCCCGACGGAGACGGCTACATGGTGCCATTCCCCCGCAGCCAATTCCTTCCCGGCAGCTTTCACGGAAGCGACGGAATCCCCATCCGGAGCAGACAGAGCCAGACAACCGTGTTCCAGGGAAACAGACGCATTTCCCAAAGAAATGATTTTTCCCGTGACGGCATCATCATTGGGCCTGACCCAGAATTCACAGGTTAACTGGCCTTCAGCCGCCCATGTGGAAGAAGGAACGGGGAGCGCAAGAGAAGAAGGAAGAAAAATGAGCGCCTTATTGTGCAAGACGCTGACAGGCCGGGGATCCGGAACTTCCGGAGCCGGGGAATCGTCCGTACTGACGGTAACGGCATTCAGTTCCATGCGGCCGGAAGCGCTGCTGTCCGCCTCCTTGGTCACATCAAACACCAGCCTGCCCTGTTCATCCGCACAGGCCCTCCACTCCACAGCCAGATAAGCGTCCTGTTCCAATGAATTGGAAAGACCGGAAAATTGATTCCCGGAAAGGCTCCCCATGGAACTTTGAAGCCCCCGCACATCCACCAGAGTTCCGCTGACCAGCGTCATGGATTCATAAGCAGGCGCATTGTGCCCGCAAAAGAAAGATACCGTATATTCCTTGCCTGCCTGGAATCCGGAGAAGGAAAGCCTGGCCGCGGCGGAGGCGGACGGCATCCCGTTGGCGCTCAGACGCATGCTGGTATTGAAAGCTTCGCAGCCATTGGGGAATTCAAAAGAAGAAGGCGCGTCAGCGTTCGTACCGTTGTGCCTGTGCTTCCCCCCTTCATACCAGGTATACCGGGTATTGGGTTCCGCCAGCGTATAAGAACCTCCAGAACTGCATCTGGCGGAGACGGTCAGGGAAACCAGCCTTCCGAACAGGCTTCCCACTGCCACGGACGACGAAAAAGAAGCCGCACCATTCCTGATTAACGGAACGGCAACAAATGTATTGGCGCCTCCCGATGCCGTTGCTGGCATGGTTACATTGGTCCATCCCTCCTGCGCCGTTCCGGAACCATTACCCAGGTCTATGCCGAAGCCGGACGTCTCCGCCGCCTGCAGGACACAGACGCCTCCCGCAAAAAACGCTGTCAGCAAATGGGCTGCCCTTTTGAAAAACACCTTAACCATAAATACCGTCCGCCATTTTATCCGTCCCTGTCCATCAAACCAGAAAAAACTGCGTGGGAAACGGATAAAAAAGAGGGGATAAACCATCCCCTCTTCGCACAAAACCGGCTTGGACACAGCCTGTCCGGTCAATCCCTGTATGACCGTCATCAGTTTCTGCGGCGGCGCAGAAGAAGGGCGCCCAGGCCAAAAAGTCCCAAAGAGGCCGTAGCCGGTTCCGGAACAACTTCTCCCAAAAGGCGTATATTGGTAATATCAGCGGCCATTCCAGCGCCAGCTCCCAATGTTGATGTTTCCATAGAGTTGAATATCAATCCATAAGACGCATATTCATCCGTTCCGCTCAAATCCAAGCTAATGGAAAAGGAAGAGGGAGTGTTCGTCAGGTTCGTCTTGGCGTTTTCCAATGTCCACGTTCCTATGACCGTAGATTCTCCATCATCCGAGAAACCATAAACATTGCAAATATATTTGCATTCAAAATTCCCAAGGGAACCACCCCAAGAAGAAGTTTTGGCAATATCAAACTGCAGGGAGGCGGAAGCCGCCCCAGACGGCATGTCAAATTTGAGTCCGGCAAAATTTCCTCCGGAATTATTGGAGGCCACGGCTCCGATTTGCAACTTGAGGACTCCTTCGTCAAACCCTACCTGACCACTTAAACTACCGCTTTCCCAAGTCCCGTGCCATTCCCCGACATTATAACCGAAGACGTTTTGAGGAGTGATCCCGGAAGAAGAAACACCTGTAGTCCCAGAACCCGTCGGGGACAGGTCAATGGAAAACGAAGAAGCATGAACCATAGGAACCAACGCCAAAACCGCCAAGAGACACAATGTTTTTCTCATAACAATCCGTTCCATATCGGATTTAGAATCCGCATTGCGAATGCAAAGGATGAAACATTTTCGGTACAAAAAATAATCCGGTCATTGGCATTTCAGTTCATCATGTATGTAATGCGTTAATAATTAATCTAAAAATTATTTTCATTGAGAGAGGCTTTGTTTTTCCTCCTTTTTGTGTTTCCATAATGGACGGAGGGGACAATTCGTTTTCTTTCCCGTTCGGGACTGGAGGAAAAAACATGGTAACAGATTCATTTATCTACATTTTTTGATTCTTTTATGTTGACACCGGATTCTAAATCCGCCTAAAAAAAGGATAGTATTTTATATACAAAAAGGCGCAGGCATTTTGGACGCCTGCGCCTTTTCCTTTCCCTCAAGGAGGAAAACCGCATCAATAATTCAGGATGCCTTCCGCGACCTTGCGTTCGAAGTCAGCAACATCCACTACCTGCCCGCTCAGCCGGGCGTGTTCCGTGGCAAAGGCCATCACATGGGAATGGGCGGATTCCTCAATGGAAGTGGTCATATCCTCCGGAGAGGGCACCGTCAGCATGTCATCATACAGAGCCTCAATCAATCCCCAGTCGCCGCCGCCGTGCCCCTGGTAGCCTCCGGCCAGTTCCTCCAGCTCCACCACGCGGGTTTTTCCGCCAAAGTGGGGCGTCACGGTTATTTCACCGGGGCCGTTTTCCTTGTAGAAGACTCCGGCTCGGATTTTGCCTTTGGTGCCATACACTTCAATGTGGCGCCCCTGTTCGAAAGCCGTCATCGTGAACGTGCCCGTCAAGCCTCCCTCAAAGCGCATGATGGAAACCTGATGGTCCGGCTGGTCATTGTCGCACTGGAGGTAGTCCCTGCCCCACGGGGAGGTTTTCAGCCATTCGCAGATTTCCTCCGCGGTAGCTTCCTGCGCCCGGTCATACACCATGCCCAGCCAGCGTTTGCATTCGTCGTCCGTGGCGTATTTACGGGCGTCCCAGGGGTCTTCCCCCACCGGGGTGGTCCACTCCGTGCAGCGTTCCGGCCGGGGTGAGGAGAGCGTCTTTTTCGTAAAGAAGGTAAGCTCCCCGAAACTGGCGACGGAAAGGCATTTACGCCGGCCCATGAGCCAGTAGAGGATATCCATGTCATGGCAGCATTTGGCAACGATCATGGGCGTGGAGGTTTTGCTGTTGCCCCAGTGTCCGCGCACGAAGGAGTGGGCAAAGTGCCACGCCCCCACGCCTTCATTGGCATTGAAGGTGATGACTTCCCCGATTTCCCCGCTGTCGATGATTTTTTTCAGGGTCCGGTAAAACTGGGTGTAGCGCAGCACGTGGCACACGGCCACGCGGCGCTTCAGCAGGCGAGCCGTATCCCTCAGCTCCAGCGCTTCTTTCAGCGTCTTGGCGATGGGCTTTTCCAGCAGGACATGATAGCCCAGCTCCATGGCCTTCCTGCACGGAGCGTAATGGTAGTCGTCCTGCGTGCCGATGATGGCCACGTCCGCCAGGCGCGGTTCCGCCAGCAGGGAAGCGGCATCCTTGAACAGGCGGACGGAATCCCGTTCCTCCTCCGGGGCAAAGTCACGAACGGCTTCCGTGCGCTGTTTGACGGGATCCGCCGCGGCGGCAATGCGGTAGCGGTTTTTTTGTTCCATGGCCAGCTTCATGTAGGTGCGCGTACGGGAACCGCACCCGATGCCGGCGAGGGAGAGTCTCTTTTGTTCAGGCATAAGAATTGTGCAGATAATATGGATAGAGAGGTTAAAGAACGCCGGATTTGACAAGCAGCGCTTCCGCGTCCGGATCACGGCCCATGAAGTCGCGGTAGAGTTCAGCGGCAGGCTTGCTGTTGCCCTTGCTGAGGATGCAGCGGCGGAAGTCGCGCCCGGTCCGGGGATTCAGCACTCCTTCTTTCAGGAAGCGGCTGAAAGCGTCCGCTTCCAGCACCTCCGCCCATTTGTAGGAGTAATAACCGGAAGCATAACCCGTGGGATCCGCGAAGATGTGGGTCAGGCGGCGCGCCACGGAAGGGCCGCGGTCCGTCATCGGCACCCGGTAATCCGCCAGAATGCGTTCATCCGTTTCTTCCAGCGGAACGCCTTTATAATGAGGCCAGTTTACGTGAAGCTCCAGATCCAGCTTGCCAAAGCAGAGCTGGCGCATGAAATCCGTGCCGCTCATATAATTGCGGGCGGCACGCATTTTGGAGAACAGTTCGTCCGGTATTTTTTCACCCGTTTCATAGTGGGCGGCGAAGAGGTCCACGGATTCACGCTCCCAACACCAGTTTTCATTAATCTGGGAGGGCAGTTCCACAAAGTCCCAGGCAACGTTGGTGCCCGACAGGGACTTCACTTCCACATCGGAAAGGAGCTGGTGCAGCAGGTGGCCGAATTCATGGAAGATGGTTTCCACCTCCCGGTGGGACAGCAGCGCGGGCTTGTCCCCCACGGGCTTGGTCATGTTGCCGACCATGAGACCCAGATGGGGAACGCGGGGTTTTCCGCCGTGCGGAGGTTCCCCTACGCTCAGGTAGTTCATCCACGCTCCGGCGCGCTTGGAGTCCCTCGGGTGCCAGTCCGCATAAAAGGAACCCAGGTGTTCCCCGCTTTCCGCATCATGCAATTCATAGAACAGGACATCCGGATGCCACACCTCCACCGCGCCTTCCGGCGCTTCCCCGGATTCACCGGGTTTGAACGCCACCGTGGGGCGCGGCGTGACCGTGATGCCGTACAGGCCGGAGTAGATGGAAAAGAGCCCTTCCATGACTTTTTCCACGGAGTAATACGGGCGCAGGTCTTCCTCGTCAAAAGCGTACAATTCGCGGCGGCGTTTTTCAGACCAGTATCCGGTTTCCCACGGGGAGAGCTTTTCCACGGGTTTTCCTGTTTTTTCCTCCTTGTATCTGCGAACGGCTTCCATGTCCTTCAGGAAAGAGGGCTTCACCCTGTCATGCAGGTCGTTGATGAATTTCAGGGCGTTGGCTCCGCTCCCGGCCATGCGGCGGGAAGTGGCGTAATCCGCAAAGCAACCGTACCCCAGCAAATGGGCTTTCCTGTCCCTCAGTTCCAGGATTTCAGCGATAAGGGCTTCATTATCGTATTCCCCGCCCTTCCCGATGGAACAGGAGCCCTCCCACATGCGGCGGCGCAGGCTGTCCGAGTCCGCAAACTGCATGACAGGCTGGAGGGAGGTGAATTTCTGGGTGAAGCGCCAGCGGGGGGCTTCTTCCGTGCCGTGGCCGTTGGCCAGGGCATCCAGGCGGGCGGCTTCCTTCGCGGAATCCGGCAGCCCGGAAAGTTCCGCTTCATCTTCCACAATGAGTTCCCAGGCGTTGGTGGAGTCCAGCACGTTTTCCGCGAATTTTTTGGTCTTCAGGGAGAGCTGGGCTTCTATTTCCGCATATTCCGGCTTCACGTCGTCCGGCAGGTCCGCCCCGCTCTCACGGAAGTCCGCCAGCGTTTCCTGGATGAAACGCTGCCTGACGGGGGAAAGGCTTTTCACCCAGTCACAGGAAGCCGCGGCTTTCAGCACCGTCCACAGGCGCGGGTTCAACGGCACGGAGGAGGAGAAAGCCACCACTTCCGGCAGCATTTCCCCGATGGCCTCCCTCTGGGCGGGTTCGTCATTGACGGAGTCCAGGTGCATGATGCGGCCCCAGCCCAGGTGCAGATCCTCGGAGGCCTTTTCCAGAGCGCCGAAGGTGCTTTCATAAGTCAGGGACTCCAGCGGCTGGTCGCAAATGGTCCGGATATTCTCTTTGGCGCGGGAGATGGCTTCCGTGATGTCCGGCCTGATGGCCTCCGGCGTAAGCCGGGACCAGGAAACCAGAAAGGAGGGGTCCAGATAGGGATGGTTCATATTGCTTGATGTATGATGTTATTGAAAATGACAACGGACGCGTTCCGGTATTTGCCGCAACAGCCATGAAAAAATAAAACTTACCATGTTTAAGGAACATCCGGCGGAACAGCCGCAACCTGCTGAGCATCTTGATGAATGCTGCGGCGGATCCGGCCTCCGGGGCATGCGGACCGAACATCTTCATAGCGGCGGAGAAGGAACCCGCAACCTTCCGGGCACGGCTTCACGCCCCTTTTTTATCACCGCAGGCTTATTTTTCAAGATGAACAAGCTTCCTGTCCCGGGATTGGACGTCATGTTCCATCGTGATGAGGGGGAATGCCATCTCCAATCCATCCATGAGGAAACCGGGCATCAAAACCGCTCCCCCACGTTTATTCCTAATTATTTTCCGGAAGAACGGGCCTTGTCCAGGGTCTCCAGCACTCCGGCATGGTTCGGGAAGCGTTTCAGCGCCTGTTCGCACATATCCGCGCATTCCCGGAATTTTCCGGCCTTCAGGTAGGCGCGGGCCAGCACCCATTCCGCAGGGTATGGCACTACGGGAGGCAGGAGCAGGGAGGAAAAACGCTGGCTCCGTATGGCCTCGGACATCCAGACATTGGCGGAATCCGGGAACATGAGGGAGCGGATTTCAGAAGAATACAGGCTGCCCGTCTGGAGACAGCGCGCCCAGTAGGAGACGCTCATCTGCCTCCGGGCAGCGTCCGCGCCGTCCATCAGCAGCCGCAGAATGCCGGACATCTTGTCAAAGGCGGACGCCACGGCGTCCGTTCTGCCCTGCCTTGCGGCGTAACATGCGCCCATGTATTGGGAGGCCACTGCGGTCATGCCGTTGCTCAAATCCGGAAACCCTTTGGGGAGAGGGCCCGGAAAAGCCTTGAGCACAAGGGCCTGCCGGGGAAGGCCGGGCCGGGCCAGCATCAGGCGCGCAGGCAGCGTCCTGGCCTCCCACAGCTGAAGGAGGGTTCCGGGAGCCAGCGGATGTTTTTTGTCCAGGGGAACGGAAGCGGCTCTGGAGGCGATGGCTTCCGCCCTTTTGTAACGGCCGGCGCAAAATTCGGAAACGGCACGGTAAAGGATGGAACGGAAGTAGGCGTCATCAAGCGCGGGAGACACGTTTTCCGCCTTCTCCCAGGCCAGGCACAGATTTTCAGACTCCTTGAATGCAGCGGATGCCCCTTCATAATCTCCCGTGCGGAACAGGCAATGGCCCAGTAAATGATGGGCGGATGCGGAAAAGGGGTTGGCGGACACGGCCCTGCGGGCGGTTTCCACCGTTGCCGGAGAAATGGATGGCGCCACCTCTTCCAGCAGGGCGCGCATGAACAGGGCGGCCTGGAAGCCGGGGCGTTCCTTCAGGACGTCTTCCACCACGCGGACGGCCTCCTTCTGCCCTTCTCCGGGGTTGCCCTGCCCGTCAAAGCCGTCCCGGAGGAGCATGGCGTAAAAGAGGGGGGCGTATGGGTCGCGCTTCCAGGTGGAACAGATGGTTTTCCACGCTTCCCGCGCCTTCACGGGGCCATCCATCAGCAGCACGGCCAGGGCATCCGCATAAGCGCGTTCCCGTTCCGGGCAGTCCGGACGCAGCGCCAGATCTTTCATGCGCTTCATGGAATGGACGCGCTGGTCCTGGAAGGCGGGCCCCGCGCCCAGCAGGCTCATGCACCTGCCCCAGTGGGCCATGAGGCAGTCCGGGTCCAGACGGAGAGCGGCGTCAAATTTAAGGAAAGCCCTCATGTCCCCGAACGTGAGCAGATGCGTCATTCCCTCCAGCACCAGCATTTGCGCGGCGGGAGATGAGGAACCCACCATCATCGGCTCCACGCCGGGCGGCAGCACGGCAGGCTGCGCCGGAACGCCGGCGCGGAAGACGGCTTCCCGCCAGCCGTTCAGGGACGGGCTGTTCATCCAATACCCGTGTGCCCCGTCCGCGGCGGCGGAAGAACACCCCGCCACGGCGGCGGCCAGCAGGACATGGAGGAAAGAGGCGTCCATACGGGAGAAACGGTTACATCCTGTCCGGAAGCTGGATGCCCAGCAGGCCCAGCCCGTGCTTCAGCGTGCGTGCGGTCAGCTCGCACAGGGCCAGGCGGGAGTGCCGCACCGGCCCCTCCGACTTCAGGACCGGGCACGCCTCATAGAAGGAATGGAAAGCCCTGGCCAGGTCAAACAGGTAGGCGGCCAGCACGTTCGGACGGCAGTCGTCCAGCACCTGCGGCACCACTTCCCCGTAGCGGGCCAGAAGCCGGGCCAGATGGATTTCCGCATCTTCTGAAAGCTGAATGGGGGCGGACCAGTCCAAAGGCCCGCCGTCCAGCTTGCGGAAGATGGAGCGGACGCGCACGTAGGAGTTCTGGAGGTACGGCGCCGTATCTCCCTGAAGAGCCAGCATCTTGTCCCAGTTGAAAACGTAATCCGTCATGCGGTTCTGGGACAGCTCCGCAAACTTCACGGCGCCTATGCCCACAACTTCCGCCACGCGCTTCTTTTCCTCATCCGGCATGTCCGGGCTCTTCTCCTCCACCACGCGGGCCGCGCGTTCAATGGCTTCATCCAGCACATCCTGGAGGGAAACCGTATCCCCGGAACGCGTCTTAAACGGCTTGCGGTCGTCACCCAGAATGGAGCCGAACGCAATGTGCCGGTAGTCCCCGTCCATGCCGCGGCGGCGCTGCGTGGAGAAAATCTGCCTGAAATGCAGGGCCTGAGGGGCGCCCACCACGTACCAGATGGAATCCGCGCCCCACGTCCTGATGCGGTGGTCCAGCGTCGCGAGGTCCGTGGTGGCGTACAGGAAGCCTCCGTCCGCTTTCCTGATGATGCAGGGGTTGGCGCGCCATTCCCCCTTGTCCTGCACGAGGAAGGGGTCTTCATTGGGCGGCACGGAACCGTCGGAAAACACGCAGATGGCCCCGTCGCTCTCCCGGGCCATTCCGGCGGCGATCATGCCGTCCACCAGCGGGGCCAGGGCATCATTGTAAAAGCTTTCCCCCAGCCAGTAATCAAAATGGATGTCAAGCTGGTCGTAAATTTTGGAAAGGCCGGATTTGGAAACTTCCACGCAGCGTTTCCAGATGGCCAGGTTTTCCCCGTCCCCGGCCTGGAGCTTCACCAGTTCCGCCTTGCAGGTATCCAGCAGTTCCGGCTTTTCCTTGCACATCAGGTTCACATCCTTGTACACCCGCAGCAGCTCGTCAATAGGGTTGGCGGCCAGGGCCTGCTCATCCAGAATATTCTTCCAGCCCCACAGGATCATGCCGAACTGGGTACCCCAGTCCCCGATGTGGTTGTCCGTAATCACATGGTGCCCCACAAAACGGGCCACGCGGGAAAGGGCGTCACCAATAATGGTGGAGCGGATGTGGCCCACATGCATCGGCTTGGCGACGTTGGGAGCGGAAAAGTCAATGACAATGGTTTTGGGGGCCTGCACTTTTTCCACCCCCAGCCGGTCATCCGCCAGCATGGCCAGCAGGCGCGCTGCGTAAAATTCCGGCCTGATGCGGAAATTGATGAATCCGGGCCCGGCAATCTCCAGGGAGCACACGGTATCCTGCCCTATCCGGTCCGCCACCTGCTGGGCGAGCGCGCGGGGATTCGTGCGGCACCGCTTGGCAAGCACCATGGCGGCGTTGCTCTGGTAATCCCCGAACCGCAAATCCGCGGAGGGCGTCACCGAGGCGCGAAAATCAGCGGGAAGCTCCTCCCCCAACACCGCCTTTAATGCGGAGGACAACTTTTCTTCAAGAATTCCGGGTATGGTCATGTCTGCCCAGATGAACGGACATTCCACCGCCGTAGTCAAGGCGCAACTGTCATCAAGACATACCTTTTCCGGTAAAAACAACAGGACGGAGATAACATCCCCGTCCCAGCCGGCGAACCGGACGCCCGGCGCCCGAATCCCCCCTTCCCTTCAACGGGCGCTTCCTTAAAAGGAGCGCATTCTGGAAGCCTTCAGCCACGCTTCCAGTTTTTTGGAGGCTCTGGCCTCCCTTTCCCGTTTCTTTTCCGGCACGGACTTTCCGGAGAAAGCCTTCGCCAGAACCGATGCCAGTTTTCTTTTCATTTTCATTTTATTTATATTACAGTTTTTGTTCCTCCGCATGCGGGGGTTTGGGAATCATCCCGCCCCCCCTCCGGGGAACACTGCCTACATACTGTACCAGGTAAGTTTAGTCCATAAGAAAAAAACAATTCCTTGTCATACTTGATACAATAAGACGTAAAACATTCATTAAAAACATCTCTCCATCAACTCAGCATCCCCTGCTGCGCGTCAATCAAGGAGCCGGCCATCCTTTATCCCCATTTCCCGCCTCCGGCGCGGCGGCACGCTTTTCATGGCTGATCCGGCGCACGCTTCACAACGGATCTGCCGCCGCGCGCCATAAAGCGGGCTGCCGGAAACGATACGCTGCCCGGAAGCCCCAACAGCCCCGCACCCCATGATTTTCCGCGCAGGTGCCGGACAGGCATTACCGGAAGAGGGTCTCCTGCTTCATTCCCCCCTGAAATCATATTTCTCCGCCTTCCACAGAAACATGCGCCGGTACAGGTGGTATTCCGTCACGCAAAGGACGGGCATGCCGATGATGCCGATGAACGGCAGCAGGCGAAACAAATGACGGCACAGAAAAAGAACCACCATCAGGAAGCTTTCCCGGTACACGGTCATGTACAGGGAATACGGGTTGATGAGCGTTCTCCTGTACAGGGAGGAAGCCAGCAGCGGCCCCAAAATGGGAACCACCCCCAGCACGACCACGGCAGCGAAGGTCCACCCCCTGCGGCGGCCAATATACGCATCATACCGGTCCACGGACTGCTCACCCTGGAGCACCGCCTTGCCGCAGGCGGGGCAACGCTGGTCAAGAGAGGGCTCACGGAGAGGCTGCCCGCAGTAAAAACACCGCCGGTAACTGCGGAGAACTTCCTCATGCCTTTTCCATCCGGAGGGAGGAACCACAGTGCGCAGCCTGGAATATCCTATCCAGTTCAGGGCACGGGGGGACGGATTGGACGTGCCGCACTCCGGGCAGTGCAGCCCGCACGGGTACATCATGGAGCCGCATTTGGAACAGAAAATACGGTGGGAATATTCCCGGCGGCGGCAAAAAATGAAGAAAGCCCCAAGCCCCAGCCCCCCCAGCAGGGCCAGGATGATGACTACCCCCGGGTACAGGAGGGAATAGGCTACCAGGTATTCCGACCAGGAATGGTCCGACTGGTGCATGAGGGATTCCGGACCGATGGGATTTTGCGCCACGTCCGGAAGCTGGCTTACGTATTTTTCACCCATGTCCCTCAGAGGCCCCGCGGGAAGCCATTGTTGTATGGGAATGGGTTCTTTCATGACTGGACATGCAGGGTTCGCCATAAAAACAGCATTTCCCGGGAGGCTGTCAGAAAACGGCGGCATTCAGCATAGGATGTCTCCGCCGGAATAGGTAGGGGAAAATAGGCCATGCCGGAAAATTCCGCCGGAAATGGGGAAGAGGCCCTTTTCATCCGGCGCTTTTCCGTGTAATATTTCTGCCATGCCGACTCTCCGCCAAGCCGCCAAGGACGACATCACGCTGATCCATGAACTGGCCTGCCAGGCTTTTCCGGCCACATACCGGGACCTCCTTTCCAGAGAGCAGATAGATTTCATGATGGACTGGATGTATTCCCCCGCCAACCTGGAAAAACAGATGGAGGAGGGGCACGTGTACTTCATCGCCTCCCATGAGGGAAAGGACTGCGGCTACCTGTCCGTCCAGCCGGAAGGCCCCGGCGTCTTCCATTTGCAGAAAATCTACGTTCTGCCCGGCTTCCAGGGCCTGCATATAGGAAGCTTTCTGTTCCGCCACGCCATCAGCTACATCAGAAGCATCCACCCGGAACCGTGCCTGATGCGCCTGAACGTGAACCGCGATAACACCCGGGCGGTGGAATTCTACCAGCGCATGGGCATGCGGACCCTGGAACGCGGGGATTTCCACATCGGCCACGGTTACTACATGACGGACTACATCATGGGACTGGATATAGCCTGAAATGCCTCTCCCTCAGGAAAAAAACAGCCAAATCTTCCCAGGGCAGGGAGTGCCCCGGCCAGCCCCCCATCCCCGGCGCATGCGGGCCGTTGAACCCTTAGGAAACTCCAGTTGAAAATTCCGCTTCCTCCTTGACACTCAATGCGGCGTCCTTCATCATCCGTTCCATGAACGCCTTTCCTGCCTTTATTTTATCCGGTATCATCGCCGCCATGTCGGTTCCCGCCTCCGCCCAGACGGCGGAAAGCGCCAATGGCCCCAAAGTCACCTATCCAGCCTTCAACGACGGCAGCCATATCCACGGGCCGAAACTCAAAACTTCCGACCTGAAAGGGAAAGTGGTGTTTTTTGAATACTGGGGCATCAACTGCCCGCCCTGCATCGCCAGCATGCCGCATCTGCAGGAATTGCAGGAAAAATTCCAGTCCAAGGGCTTTACTGTCATAGGCAGCCACAGCCAGCTCCCGTCCCCCAGGGTCAAACAGTTTCTGGAAGAAAAGAAGATCACTTTCCCCATTTATCAGAGTCTGAGCATTCCGGAGGCTCCCTGCCCGGGAGGATTGCCTCATGCCGTTCTGATTGGAGCCAACGGAAAAATCGTGGCCAAGGGCTATCCTCCCCAGCTCTATGACCTGGTGAAAAAGGAAGTGATGAAGATGGAACGCGGCCTTCCTATTCTGGAAGGAGTGGAACTGAATAAATACAAATCGCTGGCCAAAACGGTCGTTTCCACCGGCAGCAACATCGAATCCAAAATCACACCTCTGAGGAAAAAAACGAATGACGAGGAAGCGCAGGCCGTATGTGAAGCTTTTGACGCATGGTTGGAAAATACCAAGGAAATCGTGCAGGCCCGGATCCAGTCCGCCCCTCTGGAAGCGGTAACGGCCATCATGCGCCTCAAAACGGCGGTTCCCTCCGTCAAGGAATTTGACGAACCTCTGGCGGCCCTGAAAGCGAACAGGGATTTATCAAAACTGGCCGACCTCAATAAAAAAATCTCCGCTCTGGAACAGCGCAAGGCAAAAGGGCGCAAAATATCGGAATCCGACCTTAAATCCCTGACGCAGGCCGTGGACAAATTCACGGAGTCCGACAACGAAGCCACGCAAACCGCCGCCGCCAGCCTGAAGAAGAACCTCTCCTCTCTGGCCGCTCCGGAAACTCCCGGAAAATAACCTTCCCCTCCAGCAGCCATCTCCTGCCGGCAGGCGTCTAAGGGCGCCTGCTTCTTTTTTCACCGGACGCCTTTTTCTTCTTCCCCTCCAGAACAGACGGAACAGCCAGAACGGAGCATGTCTCCCTGACAAGGGAGGAAAGGGCCCGGTCATCGTCCAGCTCCGTCACCAGGAAATGCGGCCTGGCGCCGGGATAGGGGCAGCCCTGCTCCTGTTGCGGAAGCATCTTCAAACCCGGCTCCGTTATCTTGACATACAACTGGTTGTCACACACCAAACCGAAGAATATCCGGCCGCAGTACAATCCGTAGTCCCCAAACATTTTTCTGAAGGAAATATCCCCGGCATGACGGAGCTGGAAACAAATATACTCTACTACATCCGAGGAAGAGGCCATGACGAACTCTCTCATGCCTCCCCCGTCCGCTGCAAGAAGCAAATGACGGCCGGGAAAGCTTCCGGCAGGAATGAGGATCTCCGTTATTGACGGGAAAAGGCGCAGCATGCCCCACGGAGTCATGACGGACGGCATCCATGCCGCCGCAGCCGCTCCGCAAGAAAATCCTTCCCGGCGTCTGCCCGGCAAGACATGAACGGCAGCAGCGATTCCGTCCGCACAGGGCCATTCTTATGATTGCCCTGACGGAGCTTTTTATTCATGATGCCCATGAACCTTCCATGACCGCCGCGTCCGACATCCTCTGGAAACCAGCCTGCCTCTCCCGCCAGGAAGCCCCCACCCTTACGGAAGGGGCCGGAACCTGCCGGCCGGGAAACGGTGACCGGAACACCTCCGCGAGCCGTCCGGAAAACCATGAAACCATGGGAGAGAAAGACCACGCGGAAAACCGAAAAGCGCCCCGGCCGCGAAGCGGGCGCGTCATCCTGCTCAACGGAGCCTCCAGCGCGGGAAAAAGCACGCTGGCCCGGAACTTGCAGCTTCTGCTGAAAGAGGCAGCCATGATTTTCTCCATGGACGATTATCTGGCCATGAGCCGGGGAAAGCATGAAACCGCCCTGGATGCCGTCAGGGAATCCGGCCTGCCCTTCATTGAATCTTTCCACGCCGCCATTGCCGAGGCGGCCCGGAAAGGCGCCCTGGTCATCGTGGACCACGTCATCGGAGAATCCCGCCGCTGGATTCAGGACCTCCTGAACCGCCTGGACGGCATCCCCCGCATCCTGGTCAGGGTGGAATGCCGCCAGGATGTTCTGCTGGAGCGCGAGCGGCGCCGCACTGACCGGACTCCTGCCCCGGCCCATGCCCAGCGCCAGCACGCAGGCATCCACCGCCATTTCCCGCATGATTTCTCCATAGACACTTCCGCAGACACTCCCCGGAAATGCGCCATGCGGCTCATCAGCCTCCTGCCGGGAGAATTCCTGCCCTAATGCCGCGGGAACAGGCGGAAGCCTCCCGTTTGAAAAAACAGGCTGTTCCCGCAAACATGTTGGAAAGACATGAATAGGACTTTACAGAGCCGTCTCCTTCACGGTAGCCTGTGCCCGCGCTTGTTGCACGGAGAGATGGCAGAGCGGTTTAATGCAGCGGTCTTGAAAACCGCCGTGGGGCAACCCACCGTGGGTTCGAATCCCACTCTCTCCGCCAAACTTCTTTTATGCCGGGTGCAAGCCATGCCTGTTTTCACGGAACAGAAAAAGGCAGGCGAATACGACGGCCGCCCCGGCATTCCCGGAACGGCCCTGAGTGCCTTATTGATCCTTCCTCCTGCCTAAGACTCCCCATTCAGTTCCCGGCGGATGTATTCCGCAGTGGGGGATTTTTTCCCGGCTATCTGCTCCGGCGTGCCTTCCGCCACGATGGTTCCTCCGGCATCGCCGGGTCCGGGGCCCATGTCGATGACGTAGTCCGCCTCCGCCATGATTTCCGTGTTATGTTCAATGACAACGACGGTGTTCCCCTGGTCCGCCAGACGGTGCAGCACGTCAATGAGCAGCCGCACATCCCGCGGATGCAGGCCGATGGAGGGTTCTTCAATCAGGTACAGGTCTCCGGGCAGTTCCCTGCCTTTCATCAGGGCGTTCCGGCTGACGCGCCGGCCCTTGATGAGTTCCGTCACCAGCTTGAGCCGCTGGGCTTCCCCGCCGGAAAGCGTGTTGGAGGCCTGCCCCAGCGTCAGATAACCCAGGCCGGTTTCCGACAGCAGTTTGAGGGGGTCCGAAATGCGGGGCTGGCTTTCAAAAAATTCCGCCGCTTCCGCAAAGTCCATCTGGAGCACGTCCGCAATGGTCTTCCCCTTGTACCTCACGGTCAGGGTGGCGGCGTTGTAGCGCTTGCCCCGGCAGGTCTCGCACGGCACATAGCAGGGGGGCAGGAAGTCCATTTCCAGCTTTTGCATGCCCGTGCCCTTGCAGGATTCACAGTTGCCCTGCCCCGTGTTGAAGGAGAAACGGCCGCGGTCAAAGCCCAGCCTGCGGGCATCCGCCGTCTGCGCGAACAGGGTCCGGATGTCGTCCAGGAAACCCACGTAGGTGGCCGGGGTGGAACGGGGCGTTTTGCCGATGGGGCTCTGGTCCACGCCGTACACCATGCGGATGGAGTCAAAGCCGGAAGAGGTTTTCCATAATTTTCTCTGCTCCCTCGTGAGCTTGTCGCCGATGGCCTGGCGCGCAGCCAGACGGATGGTTCCCGTCATCAGGGAAGTTTTCCCCGCTCCGGATACGCCGGTGAGCACCGTCAGCCTCCCCTTGGGAATGGCAACGTTCACCCCCTTCAGGTTGTGCAGGCAGCAGCCCTCCACGCGCAGCCACGCGGATTCATCCTTTTGGGACGGAATCCTGCGCCTTTTCCCGCGGTAGGGATGCCTGGGCTTATGGTGCAGGGCCGCGCCCGTGACGGAGTCCGGCATGGCGGCCAGTTCCTCAAAGGTGCCCTGGGCCATGATTCTGCCGCCATGAATGCCGGCTCCCGGCCCCATGTCCACAATATGGTCCGCGCGCCTCATGGTATCTTCATCATGTTCCACCACCAGCAGGGTGTTGCCCCGGCGTTTGAGTTCATCCAGCGTGCCCAGCAGCAATTCGTTGTCCCGCGGATGCAGGCCGATGGTCGGTTCATCCAGCACGTACAGCACACCGCGGAGGTGGGAGCCCAGCTGGGAAGCCAGACGGATGCGCTGGGTCTCCCCGCCGGAGAGCGTCGTGGCGCTCCGGTCCAGGGAAAGGTAGCCCAGCCCCACCCGCTGGAGGAAGTTGAGGCGCTGCGTGATTTCCGCCACTACGTCACGGGCAATGAGCGCTTCCTCCCGTTCAAATTGCCACCCTTTGACCAGTTCTGCGGCGGCCACGGCAGGTAGGGAGGCAATGTCACCGGGAGTCACTCCCTGAAGCCGCACGGCGCGAGCAAATTCATTCAACCGCACGCCCCGGCAGGCAGGGCAGGTTGTTATTCCCTTGTCATCGTCCGCCTGCCGCGCCAGTTCCCTGTCATATTTCAGTTCAGCCTCCAGCAGGGATTGCGCCTGGTCTTCCTTTACTTTCCCCCTTCCGACGATTCCATGCCCGCGGCATACGGGGCACCACCCGCGCGGAGAGTTGAAGGAAAACGTGTACGGTTCCAGTTCCGGGAAAGATTGCCCGCAGGAGGCGCATGCCAGCCTGGTGCCCATCAGTTCCGGACGGACGGAACCGGGCGGGAGCACCTGCAGGAACCCTTCCCCCATCTCCAGAGCGGCATGAACCGCCCCGGCAAGCTTTTCCGGCGGCCAGGAGGCCTCCGGCCGTGCAACGACCAGGTCCAGGTCATGGCTGGAATAGCGGTCCAGCGGCTGGAATCCGCTCAGGGGAACCAGTTTGCCGTCCACCCACATTTCCTCATATCCCTTTCCTTCCGCCCAGCGGGCCAGGTCGGCGTAATGCCCCTTGCGTCCCCTGACGAGGGGGGCCAGCAACGCGAGTCCGCCATGTTTTTTCAGTTCCCTCGCCACCAGCTCCACCACTTCCGATTCCGACCTTTTGCCCACCGGAACACCGCACTGCGGGCAATAGGCCTGCCCCAGCTTGGCATACAGCAGACGCATGAATTGCCAGATTTCCGTGACGGTTCCCACGGTGGATTTGGTGCCCCCGCGGGACATGTTCTGTTCAATAGCCACCGTGGGGGGCAATCCGGTCAGGCGGTCGATGTCCGGACTTTCCAGCTGTTCCGTGAATTGCCGGGCGTACGGGGACATGACGTCCATGAAACGCCGCTGCCCTTCCGCGAAAAAGATATCAAAAGCCAGGGAGCTCTTCCCGGAGCCGGAAAGCCCGGTCAGCACGGTCATTTCTCCGCGAGGCACGTCCAGGTCCACGTTTTTCAGGTTGTGGTGGCGCGCTCCCCGCAAGGCCATCACGCCTTCCGGTATATCCATGTCTGCGGATTCCGGGACGGCGGCGTCCGCAGGGTCGTAAACGGAAGGGTTGCCTTCCAGCACCTCCCTGAGGTATTTGCCCGTGTATCCCTTCCCGGCGGCTACGATTTCCTCCGGCGTGCCCGTGGCCACCACATGGCCGCCTCCGGCGCCGCCCTCCGGCCCCAGGTCAATCACGTAGTCCGCGGATTTGATGAACTCCGGGTTGTGTTCGATGACCAGCAGGGTATGCCCCTGCTCCACCAGTTCCCGGAACACGGCCAGCAGAACTTCAATGTCTGCAAAGTGAAGCCCCGTTCCCGGCTCGTCCAGAATCAGCATCTTGGAGCTGTTCGCGCCGGAACCTATCTGGTCCAGCAGGATTTTAGCCAGCTTCAGGCGCTGGTTTTCCCCGCCGGAAAGGGTATTCAGAGGCTGCCCCAGGGTCAGGTGCCCCAGCCCTACGCGCTGAAGCACGCCCAGTTTGGAAGCGATGCGGGAGGCTTTGGCCCCTTTTTCCGCGCTGAAGCATTCCAGCGCAGCCGCTACCGTCATGCCGAGCACGTCCGCAATATTCCTGCCGTCACGGTACACGCTCAGCACTTCGCTCCCGTACCGGGAGCCGTGGCAAAGCGGACACTGAACGAAAATGTCGGAAAGAAACTGCATTTCCACTTTCTCACTCCCCATGCCCATGCAGCGCGGACACCGGCCGTCCCCACTGTTGAAAGAGAAAAAACCGGGCTTCATGCCGCGCGCGCGGGCCGTCTCCGTTTCCGCGAAGAGGGAGCGTATTTCTTCAAAAACTCCGGCATACACGGCAGGGGTGGAGCGCGGGGTGCGGACGATGGGGCTCTGGTCCACCATCACCACCTCATCCAGATGTTCCCAGCCCTTGATGGACTTGACGCGGGCGGGTTCCTCCTCGCATACGGCTCCTTTCTCCACCAGAGCGTTCAGGTAAAGAACATCGTGGGCCAAGGTGCTTTTCCCGGACCCGCTGACGCCTGTCAAACAAGTGAAGACGCCCAGGGGCACTTTCACGTCCAGTTTGCGCAGGTTATGGCGCGTGGCTCCGGATACGGTCAGAAACTGGCGCGGCTTTCGCCTCTTTTTGGGCACCGCGATGCGCCGCCTGCCGGAAAGAAAAGCCCCCGTCAGGGATTCCTCAATTTCTCCAATCCGGGCAGGCATCCCGGAATAAACCAGCCTTCCCCCTTCCCGTCCGGAACCGGGTCCCATATCCACCAGGCAGTCCGCGGCACGCATGACCGCTTCCTCATGCTCCACCACCACCAGGGTGTTCCCGCGCTTTTTAAGCCGGTTCATGGCGGAAATCAAACGGGACGTATCGCGGGGATGGAGCCCAACGGTAGGTTCATCCAGCACAAACAGCGTATCCGTCAGGGAAGCGCCCAGGCAGGTCGTCAGGCTCACGCGTTCAATTTCCCCTCCGGACAGGGACCGCGTGGAGCGGTCGGACGTCAGGTAGCCCAATCCCACTTCATTCAGATATTCCAGGCGGCTCCTGAGTTCCGCCACGGCATGTTTCAAGCCGGGGTCTTCATCCGCCCGCGGCGTCACGTACCTATCCACCCAGGCCAGCAGTTCATCCATGGGCATACTGGAAAGTTCCGGCATGCTTTTGCCGCCCACCTTGAATTGAAGGGCTTCCGGCCTCAGGCGCAAACCGTGGCAGGAGGGGCATTCCTGATATGTGCGGAAACGGCTCAGGTACACCCGCACGTGCATCTTATGTGTGCGGCTTTCCAGATATTTGAAAAATCCCGCAATGCCGTACCACAGCCCCTGTTCATACATTTCATCCGGGTCATCGCCGTCGCCGTACAGCAGCCAGTCCCGCTCCCATTGCTTCAAATCCTTCCACGGCACATCCAGACGGACTTTGCGGGCGTTTTTGCGCCAGCCGCGCATCAGGTCCCGCTTGCATTCGGAAAATACTTTTCCGTCCCCCTCAAAAATATGGATGGCCCCGTCCTGAACGCTGAGTTCCGGCTTGATGCACCGGTTGTAGTCAATCGTGATGACGCGCCCGTAGCCGCGGCATTCCGGGCACGCCCCCAGCGGGGAATTAAAAGAAAACAGGCCCGGCCGCGGTTCCATCAGCGGATGCCAGTCTCCGCGGAATTTCAAAGCGGACAACCAGACGCCGTCCACACGGGGAATCACATGGGCCACGCCGCCGCCCAGGCGCATGGCCGTTTCCAGAGCCTCCAGCCTGCGTTCCCTCTGGTCTTCCGACAGCCTCACACGGTCCTGAACCACCAGCAGCGGTTCTCCTTCCTCCAGCGTCCAATCCTCATCCTCCAGCCGGAGGAGCTCTCCATGCGCAAAAGCGCGCAAATACCCCTGTGCCACCAGATTCCTTTTCAACGTGGGAAGATCCACGGATTCGGGCCGCGCCACCTCCAGGCAAACCATCACTTCCGTTCCGGCAGGGAATTCCGCATGCAGCTTTTCATCAATGGTACCTGGCGTTTCCGGCTTGATTTCCCGCCCTGTTTCCGGGTCAATGCCCACGGCCAGACGGGCGAAAACAAACTTCCAGTAATCATTCAGCCCCGTCATGGTCCCCACCGTGGAGCGGGATGTCCTGACGGAGTTGCGCTGATGCAGGGCGATGGCCGGAAGAATATTCTCTACGGCGTCCACATCCGGCTTGTCCATGCGGTCCATGAACTGGCGCACGTACGGGGAAAAAGTTTCCATATAACGCCGCTGGCCTTCCGCATACAGCGTGTGCATGGCCAGACTTGTTTTCCCCGATCCGGAAGGACCCGTCACCACCGTCAGCCGCCCCAGGGGAATGTCCACATCCACATTCTGCAAATTATGCTCACGGGCGCCGCGGATGCGGATGCGCCCATCCTCACAATGACTCATGGAGAAAGAATATCATCAATTTGGAATCATTCCAAGAGAAGCGCCTGTCATGAATCCGGGTTTCCAGAGGAGTCCGGCCAGGTCCAACCTGCCTATTACGTCATCATCAGCACAAATGGAGGGCCGTGCTTGCATTTCTTCCGGCAGCCGCTAGTATTTTTCGATTCTTAGACCGCTGAAAGCGACTCTACCTCGTCAATTTTCAACAAGACAAAGATGATTAAGTGGATTCTAACCAAGATTGTCGGCACCAAAAACCAGCGTGAAGTGCGCCGTCTGCGCCCCATTGTGGAACAAATCGTCTCCATTGAAGAATCATGGAACGGCAAGGGACAGGAATTCCTGCTTGAGAAAACGAGGGAATGGCAGGGGTACCTCCATCGCTTCCTCCCCCTGGATCTGCCCCCCGTGCGCATTGTGGAAGCGGCGCCCAGGGAAGAGCTGGAGGAAATAGCCGCCAAACTGAACGCCCGTTTTGAATCCCTGAAAAGCGAATTCGCTTCCCTCCCCGCGGTGGAAGCCACTCCCGCCTCCATTGAAGAAGGGAAAGCCGCCTGGAACAACATTACGCCCCAGTTTGACAAGCTGCGCGAACGCTACCTGAACCAGATACTGCCGGAGGCCTTCGCCGCCGTCAAACACGGCGCCCGCCTGCTCTGCGGGGAAGAACGCGATATCTGCGGTCAAAAACAGGTTTGGGACATGGTCCACTTTGACGTGCAGCTGCTGGGCGGCATTGCCCTGCACCGCGGCTACATTGCGGAAATGGCCACGGGGGAAGGGAAAACGCTTGTAGCCACCCTCCCCGTTTACCTGAATGCCCTGACCGGCATGGGTGTGCATGTGGTGACCGTGAACGATTATCTGGCGCGCCGCGACTCGGAATGGATGGGCATGCTCTTCCAGTTCCTGGGGCTGACTGTCGGCTGCATCCAGAGCATGATGCCCTCCCAGCTCCGCCGGGAGCAATACGCCTGCGACATCACTTACGGCACCAACGCCGAATTCGGCTTCGACTACCTGCGCGACAACGGCATGGCAACCTCCAAGTCCGAACAGGTGCAGCGCGGGCACTACTTCTCCATTGTGGATGAAGTGGACTCCATCCTTATTGACGAAGCCCGCACCCCCCTCATCATTTCCGGCCCTGCGGTCGTCACCCGGGAACAGCAGTACGATACCCTGCGCCCCGCCATTGAGCGCGTGGTGAAGGCCCAGACGGACCTTTGCAACGAACTGATGGCCCAGGCCCTGAAAGCCCAGGAAGAAGGCCGCACGGAAGAAGTGGGCCGCTGCCTGTTCAAGGTAAAAATGGGCCAGCCCCGCCACCGCGCCTTCCTGCGCGCCATGCAGGATCCCGAGCTGCGCCGCATCGTGGAAAAATATGAACTGACCCTTTACCAGGATACCCGCAAGAAGGAACTCTACAAGCTGAAGGAGGAAATGTTCTTCACCGTGGATGAAAAAACCCACGACGCCGACCTGATGGAAAAAGGCCGGGAAGTTATCTCCCCCGGCCATCCGGAAGATTTCGTGCTGCCGGATTTGGGAACCGCCTTTGCGGAAATGGACGAAGATCCGCGCCTGACGGAAAAAGACAAACTGCGCCGCAAAAATGAACTGACCAAACAGCTTGACGAAACGGGAGCGCGCCTGCACACCACCTCCCAGCTGCTGAAGGCCTACTGCATTTACGAAAAAGACGTGGAATACGTCGTCAAGGAAGGCAAGGTCATCATCATCGACCAGAATACGGGCCGTGAAATGCCGGGACGCCGCTGGAGCGACGGTCTGCACCAGGCGGTGGAAGCCAAGGAAGGCGTGGAAGTGGAGCGGGAAAACCAGACGTACGCGACCATCACCATCCAGAACTACTTCCGTCTGTACAAAAAACTGGCGGGCATGACCGGCACGGCGGAAACGGAAGCTGCGGAATTCCATGATATTTACAAGCTGGACGTTCTTCCCATCCCGACCAACCGCCCCTGCATCCGCAAGGATCAGAATGACCTCATCTTCAAATCCCGCCGTGAAAAATTCAATGCGGTGGTCAACAAAATCCAGGAACTTCACGACAAAGGCCAGCCCATCCTGATCGGCACGGCCAGCGTGGACGCCTCCGAAACGCTCTCCCGCATGCTCAAGAGGGCCAAAATCCCCCATGAAGTTCTGAACGCAAAAAACCACCAGCGCGAAGCGGAAATCGTGGCGCAGGCCGGCAAGCGCGGAGCCGTCACCGTCTCCACCAACATGGCGGGCCGCGGCACGGACATCAAACTGGGCGAAGGCGTAGCCGACCTCGGCGGCCTCTTCGTCCTGGGTACGGAACGCCATGAATCCCGCCGCATTGACCGCCAGCTGCGCGGCCGCTGCTCCCGCCAGGGGGATCCCGGCGCCTCACAGTTCTTCATCTCCTTTGAAGACGACCTGATGCGCAACTTCGGCGCGGCGGAACGCATGACCAAGATGATGGAACGCCTGGGCGTAGCCGACGGTGAAGCGCTGGAACACAGTTTCCTGAACAAATCCGTGGAATCCGCCCAGAAACGGGTGGAACAGCGCAACTACATGTGGCGCAAGCACGTGCTGGACTATGACGACGTAATGAACAAGCAGCGCGAAATCGTTTACGGATACCGGAATGAAGTGCTTTCCACGGAAAACCCGCGCGAAATGATTTACGATATTCTGGAAGAAGTAATCGCCACGCGCGCCCATGAATTCCTGGACCCGGATGCGGAAGGCGTCACCCACCCGGACGAATTGCTCGCCTGGATGAACGCCTCCTTCCCGCTGGGGCTCACGGCAGAGGCCGCCAAGCTGGAAGAACGGCCCATAGACGACACCATTGCCTTCCTCATTGACAAGGTCAAGGCCACTTATGAAGACAAGGCTTCCCGCGAACGCCCGGAATACCTGGACCACATGGAACGCCAGATCATCCTGGGGGCCATTGACAAAATGTGGCAGGAACACCTGTACAACATGGACTCCCTGCGGGAAGGAGTGCGCCTCCGCGCCCAGGGGCAGAAAGACCCCCTGGTGGAATACAAATCGGAAGCTTACGATCTCTTCATCACCCTGATGGAAAGCATCAAGAGCGAAGCCATCAGCAACCTCTTCAAGAGCACCACCAACCTGGACGCCTTTGAGGACTTCCTGGCCAGCCTGCCCCAGTTTGAATCTTCCGACGAAAACCAGGAAGGCGGAACCAGCCTGCCGGAAATCGGCTTTGACGGCATGCCTTCGGACCTGCTCTCCGCCCTGAGGGAACAAGTCTCCCGGGCACGTGAACAACAATCCGCTCGGCAGGCGGAACCGGAACAGGCCCCGGCCGTCATTTCCGACGCCACCACCATTGGGGAAGGTTACAAACCAGCCGTGGCGGAACCCAAACTGGTCATGCCCAAGCGCAAGGTCAGCGTCGTGCTCCGCAAGGAAGAAGCCCCCCAGGCGCCAGCAGAAACGCCGGTCCCCGGAGAAGGGGAAGAAATTGCCGTCACTCTGGACTCCCAGGACTTTGCGGAAACCATGGACAACCGGGATTCCGCGGATACCCGCACATTCTAAAAAAACCGCGCATCACTTACAAGGCCGGGGGAAACGGGAATGTCCGTTTTCCCCGGCCCCAAACTTCCGGTCCGCCTTGGCTACGCTCCCTCCCAACAAATCCGCCAATGTCCGTTCCGTGCTGGAGTATGTTCCGTACTTCAGGGATAAAATCTTTGCCGTGCACGTGGAACGCCCCCTGGTGGATTCCGGGGAATTGGTGGATGCCCTGCTGGACCTGGACGTACTGCAGGAAATAGGCGTCAGGCCCGTTCTGATTGTGGAAGGGGCGGACGCCTCCGCGCTGTACGAACACACGCGCGTCTGTGAAATGCGCTCTGCCCTGGTGGAAGCGCCATTGAAGGGCGGCCAGCTTGTCCGGGAAAGAGTCCGGGAAATTCTGGGGCGTCACCAAATTCCCGTGGTGGCTTCCGGCCGTTCCGGCTCCTTTGACCCGGAATCCGTCCATATGGCCTTCAGTCTGGGGGCCTCCAAATACATCGCCCTGCTCAATGACCACAAGGTTCCGTCCCTGGACGGACGCCCCATTGCCGCCATTCTGGAATCGGAAGTAGCGGAGCTGGCAGGAAACGTAACCCACCGCGAACTGCTTGACCAGGCAGCGGAAGCCTGCCGGGCGGGAATCCCCCGCGTGCATCTGCTGGACGGAAAAATGCGCGGCGTGCTGGTGGAGGAACTCTTCTCTGAAGAAGGCGTAGGAACCATGGTCCACACGGACTCCTACCGGGAAATACGCCCGCTGAAGGAAGAAGACATTCCGGAACTCCTCTCCATGATCGCCCGTTCCGTAGTGGACTCCAAATTGGTCAACCGGAACTATGAAGACATTGCCGCCAGAATAGACAGTTACTACGTGCTGACCCTGGACGACAGCATCGTGGGCTGCGTTGCCGTTTATCCCTACCCGGAGCACCATAGCGCAGAACTGGGCTGCCTGTACATCAAGCACCGCCATGAAGGCCGCGGCTATGGCCGCGCACTATGTGAATTTGCCAAAAGAAAAGCGGAGGAAATGGGAATGGAATTCATCTTTGCCCTCTCCCAAAGCGCCGTCCATTACTTCCGGGACCGCATGCATTACGCGGAATTTTCCCGCGACAGCCTGCCCCCGGAACGCCTGCGCACTCTGGAACTCAGCGGGCGCAAATCCGGGGTTTTCGGGTTAAGGCTGAAATAGTTTTCTATTTACCTCTCTGCCCCGTTCCTGCTTATGGGCGGAATCCCCTGCACCAAATGGACGGGTAGCTATTCCCGTCTCTCGTTAAAGGGTATATAGTAAATTCGGGAAAGGTCTTCCATTTTTCTTTTCCTCCTGAAATTTTCTGCCCGCCGAAAAAATATCAGCAATAATAATTTGATAATAAAAATCTTATAATATAACCACATAACTAAAAAAGAATTATGCGGATTTTTAATCCGTCCCCGGCTACGGCTTCTCCGAGCCTTTCGGGTTTAGCTGCTCTGATGATGCGCCGCAGCATCTAAAACCCATTTCCCCCCCCCTCCGCCGCATTTCCAAAAACAATGCGGTTTTTTATTTTCCAGTACCTGTCCGGTATCGGAGCCTTCACTTCATGCGGCATCCTGAACGGCAAAATCCTGAGAAAAGAAAACGCAGCTTCTCACAAGCGGGATTCCAATCCAACATTCATATCCCCGTGTGGATATATGCACCGGAATAACAGTACTCCACGGTTTTCCAGAGCGGAAAGTGCCGGGGGGAGGCTTCCAATTGTCAATCAAGCTGTGCATCATTGTGCATGCTTTTTTGACCATATGATACCCTTTTTCACTGTTTTCCAGCATGATGTGCAATATATGCACTAAAAGTAACAAGCCCCTTAAACCGTTGGATTTAAGGGGCTTTGAAGATGGTAGCAGGGAGGTGATTTGAACACCCGACCAAAGGCTTATGAGGTCTTTTTCCTTCTACTCATTATCAATTAGTTATGCGTTTTGCATTTTGTTAGTGCATTATAGTGCATAGTTCATAAATATGCTTTGTTTGTGGCAATGTTGGCAATGTATATACTACTACGCTATACGCGCGCATAAGCGCGCACGAGAAGCCTTATTTAGTCCTCTTACATTCCCATGATGGCATGATCCAGCCCTGAAAAAAAGGGGGGGGAAGGAATCTCTTTGCCTGGGGGCGTTCCGCCCGGTGCTTGGGTGACTGGCGGGGGTATTTTTCTGAAAGTGGAACGGAGTTTTTACGGAACGCAACGCCACTATTATTAGCATGTTGTAATATAAAAATCCAGCGGAAAACGGAACAGACAGAAAGAGAAAGCGGGGAATAAGGAAAAGGAAAAATAGCATGCCAAGACGACCAACGGAAGACAGTTTGAAAGTGCGGGCTCTGGCGAAAGCTCACGGCAAAACGGAGCGCTGGGCCCGGAAACAGCGGGAAAAGAACACGCCCATGTGGCAAGAATTCTGTGAAGGGAAACAGGTGGCCAGCCCGGCAAAACGGGAAGACGCCCAGGAAAGAACGGATCTGGAAAAAGCAGAACTGATTTGCACGGAAGCCTGGGCCGCATGGCAAGGAATGAACGGATTGCTGAACGCGGCCCTGAAAGATCCCGGCAAGCAGGATATTATTCCGTCCCTGGCCCGCGCCACCAGGGAATCCCGGAAACAATGGGAAGATGCCACCAAGCACCGGGAAGCGCTATTGCGTGCGGCGGGATTATGGATCCCGGTGGAACGGGTCATGGCAATCCGCACACACTTGAAACCGCTTGGATCCGTCATTGAAAAGCTGGAAGTGAACATTGCGGGCCGCCTGTCTCCGGAAAACCGACATGAATTTTATCAAGCCTTTGAAACCGCCATGCCGGAATGGAACACGGGAATCCGAAAAATGGATGAATATATCACAAGCCTGTTGCCATGTTAGAAGATCTCCTATTTCAGCCACGGGGAAGTGTAGTGGAATGGGTAGAACGGGAATTGAGGCTGCCGCGGGAAACCTCCCCAAATGCGCCGGGGCCCGTGTCCCTGGATCGTCAGCCTTACATGCGGGAACCGCTGGAATGCCTACGTAATACCCGGATTGAACACTTGTATCTGGTTTGGGCAGCCCAAACCGGAAAAACAACGCTGGATCTCCTGGCCCTTGCCTATTTATTGGAACACGATCCCATGCCCTTGCTATGGGCCCTCCCATCCGATAATCTGGCCGCGCCCTTTTCCCGCAACCGCCTTCAGCCGTTTCTGAAAGCGAATCCCTGCCTGTCCCGGCATATCCTCCAGAATCCCGCATCTTTTGCCCCGCTGGAAATGACGCTGGACAATATGCCGATCTACATGACCGGCGTGACCAGCCCGGCCCGTCTGTCATCCCGGCCCATTGCTTACGTTATCCAGGACGAAGAAGCGAAATTTGAACATATCAACAAAAAGGAAGCGCATCCGTCCGCCCTGATCGAAGAACGTACAAAAGCCTTTCCCCGGCGGTTGATCATCCATAGCAGTACACCGAACGTTGAAGATGAACCCTACTGGCAGGGCTACAGCCTGACGGATTGCCGGGAATACTTCATGCCCTGTCCCCATTGCGGGATGTGGATCCGGTTTGAATTCAGCCGGACAACGCTGGTTTGGGACGGAGACAGCCTGGAAGAGATTGAAGCCAGCGCCCGCTATGTCTGCCCGGATTGTTCGCGGCCCATTTATGACGCACAAAAAATAGACATGATGCAGGCGGGCGAATGGAGGGCCACCAATGAAGCCGCGCATCCGTCCCGGCGCGGGTATCATTTGAATTCGCTTTATTCCCCTTTCGTCTCCTTTGGTCAGTTTGCCCGTAAATTCGTAGAAAGTTCCCGCGCCCTTCTGGCGCAAATGGAATTGCAGAACTTCCGGAATTCCTGGGAAGCCCTGCCTTACTCAAAATATCAGGTTAAAGTGAAAGATCAGGCTGTGGAAGCCCTGAAAACTACCGCGTACCGTCGGGGAGAAATGCCCCCCGTGGAACCGCTGTACCTGGTGGCCGGCTATGATCCGGGGGAACTACAAACGCATTGGGTTGTTTGCGCCGTGTCAGCCGGCGGGGAATTATGGGTTATCGACTGGGGAACCATCCTAAGTTTCCGGACGGAGGGAGGCAGGAAAGGCGTTGCCGCCCATTTCCCCGGATTGCTGTATCAGGCCGGGGATCAGATCTTTCAGCCGGCGCTGGGATTAGTAGATTCCGGCTGGAGCGCGGAAGCGACCTATACGGAATGCTCCCTGATGCCCGGCCAGCTTTATCCAACAAAAGGATCCGCTGCGGGGTTTGGCGTCTGGAATCGCACGGATTTGAAAACGCATCCGGGCCTTGAACTGTACACCTATCAGGACCGGGCCGCAAAAATCGAACTATACGCCGAACGCATTGCACACGGACGCGGCCCTGGGCTGCACCTTCCGGGGAACGCGGATCCGGATCTGATCAGGGGATTGAGCGGGCAAGTACTAGAAGAGAAACCCGGCAGCCCCAGCCAATGGAAGAAAATTGCCGGAGACCACTATGGCGACTGCGTGAAGCTCTGCATGTTTTCCTGGTGGGTCCTGAAATCATCCGTCCCGGATCCCGAACCGGAAGAAGAGAGAGAAAGAGACGGCGGGGAATAAGGTATGAGCGGATTTTCTCAAGAAAGTTTAGATGCCCTGGCGGAGACTTACAGCCTCCAGGAACTCAAGGCCAAAAGAAAGGAAGTAGCGGACAAGCTACTTGAACTTGACATGATCACATCCGCCAGCGGGGGCGGCGGCAGTAGCTACAGCCGGCAACAACGCATGGACGCGGAAAGCCTACTGGCCGCCCTGAACATGGCGATCAAGGCGAAGACGGGGCAATCTCCGAATCCGGGACAAAGCGTTACTATTGTAGGATTTAGGAATACAGATTATTGACATGAAACGACGCAAGAGAAAATACAAGTTACGCATGAACAAGGCAGATTTGGGCTCCATGCCGGAGGCCCTGAACCAGCCCCGCACCCTACCCCCTCAAATGTTCGGAGGCATCCAGGGCGCCCTGCCCTGGGCTAACGGCATGTTGTACTGGCCCACGCTGGATGACGCTGCGGAAATGGATGATTATGACCGGGCCGCCGTCATGCGGGCCGCCCGTTACCTGTACAAAAATTCAGGAGTAATCCGGAAAGCAGTCCGGGACATTTGGCTATTGCAGGGCTGCCTGATGCCTATTCCTACGACGCAAGATCGGGACTGGAACCGGAAAGCCCGCGCGGCCTTTCTGGCGCGGGTGGCCAGCCCCGCCGCTTTTGACGTTACGGGAAAATTATCCTGGAAAACCATGCAGGCATGGGCCGAAAGGAAAACCAGCATTGACGGCGATTGCCTGTGCGTTCTGGCCCGCGGCCTGGACGGCGGGGGAATGGTGGCCTGGTACAGCGCGCCGAAGATAATCACCCCGCCGGGACTGGGTAAAGAAGACGGCTGGAACCAGGGAGTGAAAACAAACGCACAGGGGCGCCCGGTTGCTTATGGACTGGAAACGGCGCCGGGCCGCTGTATCGTCATCCCCGCCGGCTGTGCCATCCTGTACCAGCGGGATCCGGATCCGGCGGTTCCACGCGGGGAATCAGATCTAATCCACGCCATCCGGCACGGGGTGGATATTGCGGAAATACACGGCTTTACAAAAGCAAGCGTGAAACTGTCCGCAGCCGTGGGATTTGTCGAAACGAAAACGGAGGCAGACAAGGCCCCCGGAATGGCCGCCGCCATTGGGGGCAAAAAGAAACCGGGCTGTGACGAAAAGCCGGAAAATCCGGCGCAATCCTTTGAAGTCGTCACCGGCGGCGGGGCCCGTGTAGTCAGCCTTGCCCCAGGGCGGGATCTGAAAGCCATTTATGACCAGCGGCCATCCCCCAACGTAGCCGCCTTCATCCGCGATTTGCTTGCGGAAATCGCCTACGGCGTGGGACTGGACGCAGAAGTCCTCTATGACATCAACACGTTAGGAAGCGCGGCGGCCCGGCTGATCCTGTCAAAATTGCGGCGCTGGATCGACGAACGGAAAGACGCGCGGGAAGTGTACATGAACCGGATTTACCGGCATATAGTAGCGCTGGAAATGGAGGCGGGGCGCCTCCCCCGCTGTAAAGATCCCGCCTGGGAAAACGTGGCCTGGGTGGGTCAGCGTGATTTGACGATTGATTTAGGCCGTGAAGGGGGCCTGGCAATCAATCTGATCCGGGAAGGACTGGCGGACGCGGACCGCTGGACGCTCGCCACGGAGGGCATGACCGCGGAAAGCATTTTGGACCGCCGGGCGGATTTGTTGCGCCGGGCTCATGAAATTGCCGAATCCTCCGGCATCCCCATCACGGAACTTTTGCCTGGCGCCATCGGCTCCACACATGCGGCCCATGACGTTCACCCAGGCCCGCCTCCGGAAGACGATGAACCGGAAAATGCCGGCAACGGGGAAAAGAGCAAAAGAGACGGAGGGGAAAATATATAGGGAAACCTGTATCATATCATGAATAGAAAAAAAACATACCAGTTGCCCATGCTGACCATGCAAGCCGGAACCTCCGGCGCCGTGGCGGTAGTGGACGTTACCGGGGTTATTGGGTGGGATGACGCCCAATGCCTTGAATTTGCCGATAAGCTGAAAGCCGCCGCCAATCAGGGCGCGTCCAGCATCACCTTGCGTGTCAACTCGCCCGGCGGGGACGTTTTTTCCGCGTTGAGCATGTATGATGCCATCCGGTCATGCAAGATGCCTGTCCGGGCAGAAGTCCATGGCCTGGCCGCCAGCGCGGCAAGCCTGTTGTGCATGGCCGCCGATACGGTAGCCATGAGCGAAAGCGCTAAATTCATGGTGCATCAGCCCTATGCGGGCGTTTGGGGGAACCCGGATGAAATCATGAATTATGCGGCCATGCTGATCAAGGAACGGGAAAAAATGTTCGGCATTTACGGCGAAAAATGCGGGAAATCCTGGGAACAGGTCAGCAATGACCACAAGGCAAGCGTCTATTACAGCGCAGCGGAAGCCATAGCTTACGGCTTTGTGGATGAAGTCATCCATGACGACGAAAGCGCCGGAAACGGTGAGAATGAAGAAGAAGAAAACGCCGGAGACGAAGACGACGAATCCACATCCACCGCGGAAACCGGCAACAATGACGAAGAAAACGACGAAAGCCCTACAGGGGAAGAAGGGGAAGACGAAGACGAGGAAACCGCCCCGGCGGCAGGCATGACCGGAAGCCGCCTGAACCTGAAAAACGCCGCGGGGGCCATCTGCATGCGTATTTTTGGCCTTACGGGATCCGGGAAGAAGAAGGATCCCTTGAAAGCACTGAAAACGCAGAACAGCCGCCTAGCCGCCATGAACAAGGGCCTGAAGGCCCAAGTGGCGAAGCTGAAAGCCGCCCAGGATCAACAGGCGTCAATCACGGAACAACTGGTGGAAAAACAGGTTACGGCCAGATTGGCGGCCCTGAATATTCCCGCTTCCGATCTACCGTCAGCCACGGAAACCGAAATGACCGCCCCGGCGCAAACGGTAGCCCTGCCCGCCAGCCGGGAAGAATTCATGGCCCTGTCCGTGGATGACCGCCTTGCCGTCACATCCGCCCATCCGGAGGCCGTGAAAAAATGGCTTTGAGCGCGATTGAGATTCCTACGTCCCGGCCCGTCAGACCGGGGAATCAACCAAGAAAGAAATCATACGATGCCAACTCTTTACGGTACAACGCCGGAATTCGGGATCAAAAACAGCGAATCCGGGATCCTTGTCGAAAGCATGAATTTTGACGGGTCCATGGAGAAATACGAACAGAAGGATCATATGGGAAAAGTCATTGGTGTTTACATCATTGACGAAAAATTAGGCTTCAGCATGTCCGGCGCCCTCCCCCTGGGAGGGGATTATACGCTGACCATGGGAAGCACCCTTCTTTTGAACAATACCATTCCGCCCATTTGGAACAACACGCCAAAAGCCACAACGGTATTCATCGAGACTGTCAAGCGCAGCATGACCAACACGGGCCCCGTGAAACTGGACGTAAGTGGAACCGTTTATGCGTTCGGAAGCGCTTCTTCCGAAGAATAACAACATATTAACATTCAACTATTAGAAAACAAAAAAACATATGACTATCGCCAATAAAGGAAACAAGCCGTTTAATATGAAGGATCTGTTCCCGGTCACGAATTTGACCGATCAGAAGCCCAGCATGCACATGACGGAAAACACGAACAGCATTGCCGGCCTGGGCTGGAAAACTGTTGCAAGCAAAAGCCTTGCCGCGGTAAGCGAGGTTTTTGCCCCGCTGGACCGTTACACAACGGACTATACAGATGAAATTGTAACTTTTGGGCCTGGCCGGGCCGTCACGCTAACCATTGAAATTGCCAAGGAAGTAGGGGAAGCCCTCAAGAACACGAAAGATTGGAACGTTTCAGCCGTCGAAACGAAAGCCGTTGAAATTGAGTGCAACCGCTACAGCCGCCCGTTCCTGGTCACATCCTATGACATGGCCGCCGGAAGCCGCCTGGAGGGGAAGCTGAACAAGGCTATTGAAACCGTAGCCAAGGCCGTCCTGAAGGACTTGCATACGCAGATCAAGGCCGCCAAGCCGGAAGTAATTTCCGGCCTGACGCTGGAAAGCTTCACGCCGGAATACGTGGCAACCGTACTTTCCGGACTGATCATCCCGGAAGTGTCCGCCCTGACGGTGAATCCCACCTACCACGCCAAGCTGACGCCTTATAACGCGGACAGCCTGAAATTGGAAACCGGCGTGTACGGGATTGGCGGCATTTACAAGGCTACCGGCCTGGAAGCCCTGTCTGACGATAAAAAAACCATTGGATATATGGGGTATGAAAATGCCATCGGCATCATCAGCCGCCAGCCCTTGATCCCCACCGAAAACGGCGCCATTTTTGTTTCCGAACTGGGCAGCATCGGCGGCATCAAGCTGTACCTGAAACAATGGGTTGTGCCTGGGATGGAAGGTGTTATGCACTCCGTAGAAGCCGCCGTGGGAACCGTTGTGGCCCTGCCGGAAAATCTGCGGCTGTTGAGTACCGCCGCCGCAGCATCCGAATCCGCGTCCGAAAAAGCCTCCGGAGAAGAAGACCCTGCGGCATAACTGCCCCGGTATTTGCTGAACTATAACCTGGGCCGCCGTCGGAACCGTGCAAACGTCCGGGCGGCGGCCCTTTTCCCTATGCTATCATAAATGAGTGTACGCGAGTTATTAAAGGCCGGAGGGGATGACATGATCCGGGAATTGGGGGAACGTGTACGGCTGTTGCGTAAAGGCTCCGTGTATGCGGATTGTTACGCCGTTGTTTCCCCCGCCGCCGTGGGGTACACCGTGGAAATCGGAGGCGCGGAAAAACAGGTCACGGCACATTGCATGTTGAGAGCCCATGATCTTCCCCAGCGTCCGCATGCCGGGGACCGCCTCACCGTTTCCGCCCCGCTGGGGGATCAGCCGGTCATATATTATATTACCACGGTAACAAGCGGGAACTCAGATCCCATGATCCACATGGATCTTGCGTCATGAAAATCCGGACAGAATTCCACATGGCCGGATTCACCCGGCTTTGCCGGGAACTGGAAGCCGGCGCCCGTGAGGCGGCTCATGAAGCTGCCCTGGACTATGGCCGGATTTTCACGAAAGCGGCGATTGACTGGACGCCGCCTTCAGGCGGGGGGAGAAATGGATCCCGCGTCCAGGGAGCGGAAGCGAAAAACCGCCAGGAAACGCGGATCCGCTGGGATATTATGGGCTCTGAATTTACCAAGCCCCGCTATTACCGTTCCCGCGGCCAACTTATGACTTATGACGACGGAGCGCACCATCTTTCCCCGTTCATGCTCGCCCGCCCTAAAGATCCCGTGCTGATTGTGGATCCGCGCACGCACTTGAAACGATTTGGGATGAAACGCGGCCGAAAGGGAATGAAGCTGGACTGGCACGGCCCGCGGGCCTGGACGACAAAACAGGCCCTGAACGCGGAATATAAACGGCGCCTGGCCCGCGTGGGGCGCATGGCCGCCGGATGGATGGCCGGAGCGGTATTGAGCGGACGGAAAACCGGAATCCCCGCCTGGGTGAAACGCCACGGAACCGGCGGCGGGCGGGCCCGGCTGGTGAACCGCCGTGGAAAGTGGGAAATAATCATCACCAATTCCACAGCGTACCACCCCAGCATGAACTTTATTATCAATCAATTACTTGATGAAGTGGTGAAAGCAAAAATACGGAAGCGCGATGAAAAAGTGAAATCATGGCTGTTGAAAAAGGCGCAGCGCACCATGAGGGGATAACCGGAAACATATCATGAAATCATGATACCTATTTTCAAAGCAGGCGATCCTTTAAGCGCAGGAAAATTCAATGCCCTGGGTGACAGCATCCGCCACCTGTCAGAAAACGTCAGCACCGCGGGGGAAATGATGGTTCCGCAGCACTTTGACGCCCTGCCCCAGCCGGAAATGGATTTTTCAGTTTTATACCGGAAGGACGACGCGGGGGCCTGGGGCTGGTGCTGCCACCAGGGCCGCGTGATTGTTAAAGGGAAAGAATATGTTGTTGGGGAAAAAGAATGGACCCTGATTGCGGGCGATACCTACACCGGGGGGATCAAGCTTGTTGTGACGCTGGATGATGCCGGGGAATTTTCTTCCGGCGTGGTCCAGGAAGGAACCGCCGCGGAAGGAAGTGGAACCTCCCTGGAATTTTCGTTGGCTACCATAGGGGAAGAACTGGTTTGGCAGCACGCCGGGGGGCCTGTTTATATTATCCGCCCGGACGAAATTGTCATTAAAGCCGGGAAAGGAATTCAGGCGGAGGAAGAAGAAGAAAACGGAGAAAACGGAAATAAAATAAAAACATGGAAAATCAGCGCCTTGATTGAGGACGCGAAAGAACCTTCCAGCGCGGACTGTTCTTTAATTTACAAAGAAAAGGAAGACGGCGGGGACGCTGATGGAGATCCTTATAAGCTCAAATTGTTATGTTCTTCCGACGGCTCCGTCAACATTGAGGATAAAGAAGGGAAGCTGTCTTTATCCGCCCAAAAAGTGGAACCTGGGGATGGCCTGGAATGGAAAAAGGGGCAGGACCAGGACGGGAATGACATTGATACGCAGATTTTACAAATCAAGATTGATTCAACGGCGGTAGATTCCAAAACGCCGGGGGAAAATGGGAAATGGCCTCTGGCCTTGTCAGTTTCTCCGGAGGGTTTGGCCGGGGAACTTGATTTAACGGTAGATACCAGCGTCCATGATTTAGGTGGAGGCGCTAAGGTAGGCTTGTCCACGGAGGCGGGGGCTCTGTCTCTCATAGTCACTCCTGGAGGCGCCGCGGAAGAGTTGAGTTTTCGCGCCCCTTTGCGGAAAAATGGGAAATATGTGGTGCTGGATTATGAATCAAGTTGGTCTGATGCCGTCAACGGCGTGAAGGCAGGCTTGTTTATCCGGAATAATAAATTGGCGGTGGAGCTGTACGCGGAAACGGCGCCGGATGGCTCTGATAGTCTTATAAGCGATTCCTGGACGGTGTTGTTTTGCGATAGCGATCACGCAATACGCCTGCACCGGGACGAAAACGGAAAAATCTATATCCAGCAGGGGGAATGGATTGTGACCTCCAAAATTTATGCACCAATAAATTAAATAAAATGAACTACGCAATATTTTTATATCGAGACGATCACCAATGCTTGAAAATATGCATGGAACAAATACGGAGAATAGACCAGGCCGCCCAATTTTATTTATTTGATGACGCGGCGAAGCCTTTATTCCCGGCACAAGTCCCCACGGGAAACGATATATCCTACAAAATCACCTATTTTGCCCGCGGGGGGAACCTGAACGGCCTGGAATGCGTGCGCGGCATGCTGGGGTGCATGCTGGACATACCGGGGGATGATCCGGTCATCAAGATTGACGCTGATACGCTGCTTATGGATCCGGCGGAAATCACGCGCAGCCTGAAAGACCGCGGGAAGGTGGCGGGGGGGATGCAATGCCGTGTGCCGCTTGCCTGGGCCGGCTGTTGCTACTGGATCACGCGTCCGGCCATCAAAGCCGCGCTGGAATTGCTGTCCCGGCGGGAATGGCCGGAACATGCCCGTCAGGAATATCCGGAAGACCAAACCATTTCAAAAATTCTGTTATACCTGTACGGATCCGCCGGGGTGGACGTGCTGGAATTCCGGGGCGGGCGGCGTCTGATTGGCGTGCGGACGTGTGATCCGCGCGATCTGGCGGAAATCGCCCGCCTGGCGCGCGGCGGCGTGTGCGCGGTGCATTGCGGGCAAATGGCGTTTTATCACCCCATTGTGGAACGTGACGGAGGGACGATCCGGGAAGCGTGCGCGCGGATTATGGAAGCCGTGCTGGAAGGGGAGCTGAAAGAGAAAGAGGGGATATAGTTATATGCGAGAAATAACCAATACCACATCCATTCTTTCCGGCGATCTGCCCCAGGCGGAAGTGAACGGCCTGAAAGTCCGGCCTGTCAGCCTGTCAAGCATGGCTATGCTGGAACTCCTGAATAACTCCTGCCTTACACAACTGAACCGCCGCCGGGAAGGTCCATTATTGGAAGACGGCGCGGAGACTGCGGAAAATCCTCCGGAAAAAATGAGCATGTATGCCCTGGCGGAATTTGTCTGGATCCATGCGGCTCCGGAAGAAGACGTGGTGCGGCTGGTGGCCGGCGGCGGTTTTGACGATGCGGCAGCCATCCGCCGGGCCGTCCTGGCCTTTGCCGGAAAAGTGGGTTTTGGCGCGCTGGGGGAAATTGTGGCGGGCATGACGCGCGAAATGAACGCGATCATGTCTGCCCAGGCGGAGGGGATCAAGGATCCGGACGGGGCGCCCTCAAAAAACTAGCGGAGCCGGACGGGTGGGCGGGATTGATTATGATCATGGCCCGCGCGACCGGCTGGACGGAATACTATATCAAGCACATGCCGTTGAAAATCCTGCTCCAATACGTCCATGCGTGGCTGGTCCAGGAAGGCAATGCTACCCGCTGGGCCTATGCAGACCGGGCAAAACAACGTGCCATGCGGTCCCGGATTGCTGAAATCATCGAACAGGACAATTCATTTTTAGATACTTATGGCGATTGAGCAAGTACAGCGCAGTTATTGCGTAGTCAACAAAGGGAAAGGGGAGCCTGTCTCCGGGGGCTATACGGAAGAAACCTGGGAAGGAACCTGGGCTGAAATGTGCGCCTATGCGGACCGCCAATCAGCCGCCGGCGGGGATTTATGGAATATCACCGCCACCGTTACCCGGAAAGCCGGGGATTTTGCGGAATGCCGGGTGCGCCGCCAAGCCATGGACGGGAAGGAAGAGGAAGAATTTGAAATGCCGGGAAGTACCCGTGAAAGCCCGCAGTATTCCCTTTCCGTGACCTGCGTGCCGCAGCCCATTTTAACGCACAAACTTGCGGAAAGCTATTCCGGGGAAAAGCTGGACGCCCTGAAAAGGCTGGTGAACGGGGGTTGCATGGGGACCAAGATTGACATATCGAAAGACGGGCAGCCGGTCACACAAAAGACCATCAGAAGCATTCTTGCGGATGATAACAGTAAATTGATTGAAAAGATAAAAAAGGGCGTCACGAGCTTTTACAGCCCTCAAATTGTACTGCAAGCCCGTTACAAAGTAACGGATCCCGGAACGATCAATTATCAGAAAGCCTGCACGATTGCCGCGCCGCCGGGGCCGTTTAAATCCCCCTCCGGAAAATTCAACTGGATGAGCATGGGGACGTCCGTGGAAGGATCCGGGAAGGAATGGCAAGTGACGGATACCTACATGCTTTCCGGTCCGGACGGCTGGGACGAAGACATCTACGACAAATAAACCATGAATACCGAAATTGTTGCACAAATTATCGCAGAAGGGCTTCAGGAACGCCCGGAATTCGCCGGCGTCCCTGTCTGGGAACCAACGGACGGAGAGAAGGATGGAGACAAGGCCCTAATGGTGAATGTAACTGGCTCGGATGAAATCATTTCCGGAAATTTCACCTACCAAATTTCCGGGGAAATCATGTACCGGCAACGGTATGCGGAAGCGGAGCCCGCCGCCCTGGTGCTGGACGTAACTGCCTTTTCCCGCGCCTGCGCGGAAGTCATGACTGCGCTTGCCGGGCGCCGAAACGGCCAGGACGCACCCGCCGCCTGGGTAGTCCTGGGAGCGTCATCATCCCCCGCGCTTGCCGGCACATCGGAAACGTTCATGGTTTATAAATGCAATTATGAATTATTCATTCAATTTTAACAAATTATAAATATTATGCCGGATAAAAAAAACGAAGACGGCGGCGCCATCCTGACGCCGGAAGATTTTGACAGCACGCGCAACACGGAACTTGCCGCGTGCCTGATCACATTGGGGTTCCCGCTCCTGAACAACACGCCGGGCTTTTCCCGCGTGATTGGCGAGGGGATCGCCGGGCCCGGCGGGGCTGTCACCTGGTGGTTTGGGAAACGTAGTCGGGATGGGAAATACACCATGGGAGAAGTGCTTGCTCGCTGGGAGGACTGGGACTGGCTGAACGATCCGAACAACCTTGATCCTCTGGCCTATATCATCACAGGCTTTCACAATAAGCGGCGGCTGGTGGACGAAGTGAAAAAGCGGGAAGTCATGGTGCTTGTGCAATCCGGCGCCCGCCATGCCCTGTTTTCCAAAAACTGTTCCCGCTCCACCCTGGACCGGGTAGAGCGATTCATGGGATTTTAACCGTTTGAAGCTATGCCTGACGTAACTGTGACGCTGGGAGCTGATGCCGCTGAATTCAAGCAGGCATTGACGGAAATTCAGAAATCCGTGGATTCCCTGGTGAATTCCACCACGGCAAAAACGGCCCGGATTGGCCTTGCGTTTTCCGGCGTGAAAGACATGGTTTCCACGGCCTTTGCCGCGATTGACGGCGCTGTTCAAAAGGCTTTTGATTTTGTCGCGCCGGCGGCGGCCATTCAGCGCGTGGAACGGGAATTGACGGGCCTGACGGGCAGCGCGGATGAAGCAAAACGCATCCTTGAAACCATCAATGACTGGGCTCTGACCTCCCAATATACCCCCACGGAAATGTTCAAAAATGCCGCCCAGTTAATCCGCGGCGGCATTTCCGAAAGTTTTGCGCCTGATCTGGTCCGCCAGCTTGCCACCATTGCCCAGGGGGACCAAAGCAAAATGAATGCCCTGGTGGCCGCCATGGTCAAGGGTTCCGGGGGGCTGAAAGGGTTTAATTCCGAAATCATGGAGGCGTTCAACGCCGCCCAGGTGGATCTGATGGGAGCCATGGAAAAAACGTCCGGCCTGTCCGGCTATGCCCTCCAGGAGAAACTGAAAGAAGGGATTGGATTTGACGACGTGGCCGCCGCCATCCGGGAACTTGCCAAGGAAGGCGGCCCCCTGAAAGACGCGGAAAAGGAAGTGGGGGAAAGCTGGGAAGGGTTGCTGAAACGGGCGGAAAACGCCTGGGGCAACCTGCAGGAAAATTTTGGCGCCGGCTTGCTGGGACCGTTAAGCGCCCTTTTGGAACAAGTGGACGCCCGGCTGGTGGGATGGGGGGACGGCGCCGCTGAATGGGGGCAAAGAGCGGGGGATCTCCTGTTCCGGGCCGCTGATGCCGCCATGGCGTTAGGAGACGCGGCGGGGCCCGCCCTGGCCCTCATTGCGGACAACGCGGATCATGTTTCTATGGCTGTTCTTGGGATTGGGGCGGCGTTTCTCACGTCCCGTTCTCAAATGGTGGCCGCCATGGCGCAGACAAAAGGCAGCCTGACGTCCATGTCCTCCTGGGTATTGCTCGCCAAAGGCAGTTGGGCGGGGCTGTGGAATGCCATCCGGACGGGCGCCGCCACGGCGGCGGGCGTGGTCCGCGCCGCAGCGGCGGGAATCGCGTCATCCGTCCGCGCAGCCATGGTTGCCATCAAGGGCGCCATTATTTCAACGGGGGTAGGCTTGGCCGTGGTGGCGATTGGCGAGGGGATCTCTTACATTTATCGTCAGCTTTCCGGCGCGCCTGCAGTCCCCGCCGGCGCGGAAAATGACCAGGAAGCCCGCACCCGTGCGGGCGATCGCATAAGGAAAGCACAATTTCTTGATAATGAGTGGAGAGCGTATGAAGAAGGCATGAAAAATGCCAATACGGAAACTGATGTGGACGCCGTAGGGAACAGGATTTTAAACAATTTGCGCCGCGCGGAAGAAGAACTGGAATATGTTGCTGAGACCGCCGGCGAAGAATCGGCGGAATGGAAGGATCAGGCCGCCGTGGTGGGGAGCCTGACGGATCTTTACACCCTTTATCAATCGTCCCGTGTGGAAACCCTGGCCCGGATCCGGGAACAGGCCGCCGCAGAAAAACGCCTGGCAGAACTCGCCAAGGAACGGGAAAAGGCGGAAAGGGAAGCAGAGCAGAACCGGAAGAAACTCCGGGAAATGGAAGCCTCCTGGATGAAAAGCGAATCTGACCGCGCCTATAAGAAAAAGAGCCTCCGGGAACGCGGGGAATGGCTGGACCAGGAAGCCCGCGGCATGGGCGCCGATCCGGGCATGTCCGGCATCACGTCCCGCATTGCCGAATTGTCCCGGCAAGAACCTACGGATGCCGTGATGAATCAAATTAAGGCCCTGGACGATTTGAGAAAAAAATATGCAGAACTTGCTGACGCCAAGAAGGATTATGAAAAAATGGAATCCGGGGCGCGCCGGAATCAGGAGTTAATGGCCGCGGAAATAGCGGGGCTTGATCAACGGGTGCAAAAGATCCGGGATGAAATAGCCCTGCGGGAAAAAACGAACAGCTACCAGTCCGCCGGCATGGATGAAAAGGACGCCGCCGAAATGGCCCGCCGCGACGTAGCGCTTGAACGGATCAAAACCAGGCAGGAATCCCTGGGAGACGGCCCCGGCCTGAATGACATTATCAAACAAAGCGGCGTTGAGGTCGGCAACGGCGGAAAGAGCCTGGGCCTGTCATCCTCTCTTCTGTCGGCAACGGAAAAGCAAACATTAACGTTGAAGGATATACAAAGAATTCTTGAAACCTGGAAGCCTGGCCAGATCGTCCTGGCCGAATAGGGCAAAAGAGACGGTAGGGATATAGTTATATGCAAGACCCCACATTATTCAATTTTTCCGCAACGGCCAACATTCCGGGGGCGCTGGTTTTAACGCTTGATCCGCCGCCGGAAGTGGATCTGGCCGGCTGCACGGTCCGCGCCGCCGTGGCTGTGTCCGGAACATGTGGCCGGCTGCTGGATTGCAGCGCCATCAATCCCGGAAACATCGTTACCATCAATTTTCCCGGACTTCCCGCCGGATGGGCTTTTTATGACGTGTTCCTGACCTTTCCCGGCGGTGCGGAAATGCCGCTCCTGAAGGGGGAAATAGATATTGCCCCGCGGGTTACTCCGGCGGCGCCGCAACAACGGGCGGAATGGTACGTAACGGCCACCCTGCCCGGCGCGGAAACGGGCCGGGTGGAAATTATTTTGGGACAAGGCCCACAGGGGCCGCAAGGGGAAACCGGGGAACGCGGCCCGGAAGGGCCCCAGGGACCGCAAGGGGAAACTGGGGAACGCGGCCCGGAAGGCCCACAGGGACCGCAAGGGGAAACCGGGGAACGCGGCCCGGAAGGCCCACAGGGACCGCAAGGGGAAACCGGGGAACGCGGCCCGGAAGGCCCACAGGGACCGCAAGGGGAAACCGGGGAACGCG